>Ga0206126_10001475_pt1 | contig 28134 bp, 26 predicted proteins | sample Helgoland_Spring_5_FD_148621 | JGI IMG/M metagenome (GOLD analysis project Ga0206126, IMG submission 148621) | Pelagic subsurface seawater microbial communities from Kabeltonne, Helgoland, North Sea - Helgoland_Spring_Bloom_20160412_1 | ecosystem: Environmental > Aquatic > Marine > Epipelagic ...
TGGACAAAATAAAGGAACTACATGAGATTTTTTTGCGTTATCTAATTTTGTAACATTTTGTTTTATACCATCTTTAATAGTCCATTTACGACCATCTTCTTCCCAAATATCACCCTCTTCATAAAATGATTGTTTTTTGTTATAACCTACACTTTGACCACTCTTATTAGTATGTTTGCCTGTCATTAAATTTCTAAGACGTTTAACATCTTTCTTGCCAAATTCTTTTTTTAAAACATTTTCACTCATTATACTATTTTTTTTAATTCAGTAATAATAATATTAATATCAGATGTATTTAGATTACCATCTGCATGTAACATTTTTATTTTATTATAAATTTCTTCAACATTTGCTTGTTTGGGTTGGGATAATTTGAATTCTTTTTTTGACCTTATATTAGGTATAGATTTACTATATCCTCCTGCTAGTGAATTTATTTTTTTCATATGCCTAATTTTTTTAGTTGTTGGATTGTATCTGCAGCTGATGTGTGTAAAATACCTATACCTCCTTGAGATATCCATTGGTCAATATTTGATTTTCTATCATCAATCAAAATATGATTTGGTGCAGCATAATTTTGTTTTGCATGTGCTTGGGCTAATGTTAATTTTATACCAGGCATATTATTTTTAACCCATAACCTTTTTCCTAATCTTGAAGTTGAAGATCTTGAAGGTGAAGATAATAGTTCAGTATCATAATCTTTTATATAATCCCAATATTGTTTTCCATCTTCCATCCAAGGCATTCCTGCCCAAAATCCTACTTTACCTTTACCATCAATTAATTCCCAAAATTTATCTTTTCCAAATTTCTTTTCATAATCTCTTGGGGGCATTCCTTTTGAGTATTTTTCAAATGATTTGTTAAAATCTGTTAACACACCATCCATGTCTGAGTATATTTTATATTTCATAGATGGTGAAGATACGACTTCTTCCTCAGATATCAAAATTTCTTCGGCTACTTCTTTTACAAATTTATTTAACCCAAAATAATCTTTAGTTTCATTTATAGGTTCATTATCATGTCCACATTTATGGCACATAAATAAATCATTACCCCCATCTACTATATTCCAACTCCAACCACATTCATCACATTTAATTTTATCTCCCACAACTGATTCATTTAATGTATCTGTCCAATTTCTAAATGTAATATTACCATCTGTGTATGCTTCTTTTTCAATTTTTTCTAAATTATCATCTTCAGTAGTATTTGTAGTATTAATATTTTCTAATCTATCTTCTAAATTTTGAATATGATGAATCATTTCATGAGCATATGAACGAACTATATCTTTAGGATGTCTACCTTCAGTGTATAATACAATATGATTTTTTTCAGGATCATAATATGCTGTTTTGCCAAAAAAGTCACTAGCATTTTCTGAATCTCCATCTACTAATTCAACTGATGGTAAGGGTTCTATATTTAAACCTTTATCAATCATATATTGTGTTAATTGATCTATTTTATCTTGAACATTTATATTTTTAGAGTATGTAGCATTTTCATTTAAAGCAATTACTGGGGTAGATGTTTTAAAATCTTTTTTTCTCATAACAGTTTTTGCAACTAAATCAATGTCATTAGGTGTTACATTTATAGCAAACGGTATGTTAATATTATTATTAAAATCTTTAACAACAGCATCAAAATCATCATCTACTTTAGATAATGGCTTACCATGTTTTCTATGTAAACGTTTAAACATTCCTGTTAATTCAGGTACTGAAATTGGTTTTATATTTCTTTTATCATTTACTCTATCAAGGAAATGTTTTGTAAACTCAATATCAATACCTAATTTAGCAAATAATTTATCGGCATAAACTTCAATAGCATCTAATTGAGATTTAGTTATTTCTTCATTAATAGATGGACGCAATATTTGAAATATTTCTGACTTTTCTTTTACTTTAGAGGGTAAAAAATTAGAAAATTCTTCTTCAGATTGATTAAGTGCTTTTCTAGCATTTGTTCCACTCATATTAGGATTATAAGTGGGAATAACTTTAACTACTATATTAGGATACTTTTCTTTTAAATTTCCTGTTCTTGCAGCTACATCATCTAAATCATCCTGTCTCCCATCTCTATACCCTATAACAAAATAAATAAGATCTTGAGGGTTATTTTTAGCTAAACGTAAAATTTCTCCAATTGGAGATTTTACAGGTTCTATCCTAACTTTATTAGCTAAATACTTTTTATAAATATCCCATACTAAAATAGATTCTTCTTGTTCAATACCATCACGTACCTTACCCCCAACAAATATTACAAATTCGTCTATTTCAGGAAATTCTTGTAGTGATTTTTCTACAATTTCAAAATGGCCTGCTGTAGGTGGTTTAAATCCACCTCCATATGCTGCTAAAATCTTACCCATTAATAAATGATTTTAATTTTGCTTGTGCTTCTTCAGCTGATACAGAGTTATCAATAACATTTTTAACACCATCATCTGCTAATAATGATTTAATTTGAGCATTAATTGCAGCTTTTCTTTTATCAGATCTTGCTTGTGCTTTAGCATCTTTTGGTTTAGTACCTTGGGGTTTAAAAGGTGTTAAATATTTATCAACTATATCCTCTAAGTTATCTAATTTTTCATCTTTTAGTAAATTAGATACAGATACAAAATTACCACCAAATGCATTTTTGTATATATCATAATTTTGAGTTACATCATTCCATGTACGCATTACAATTGCAGGTGCTAAACTTCTATCTTCACCTCCAGATTTATCAAATCTATCTTGATTTTGTTTTAATGAACGTTCTAAATCTGTATAAACATAAAGCATAAATACTTCGTATCCTGCATTTTCTAATTCATCTTTTAATTTAAGAGTAGCACGGCTAGATGCTCCTGTTCCATCTAATATAAATGATTCTCTACTAGCAATTGCTTTAGGTAAATCTTCATCCTTTAATTTTGAAGCTGCTTGTCTCATTAATTTAGAGGCTTCACTTCTTTCTTCAGGTGTTGCATTTTTTAAATCTAAACTAACTCCTGCTTTTTTTAATAAAGGTACAAAATCTAAATCTAAATTATAGGTAGTTAAACCTGATAAATCTAAACCACGTAATATATAACCTTTACCAGCACCAGGAGCGCCTGCTAATATAATTGCTTTAGGTTTGTTAGAAGCTTCTTTTAATAATCTACCCTCTGTTATGTATTTTTTATAATCAAAATTATCCATAGTTGAATTTTTGTTATAAATATTACAATTTTCTTTTAGCTGTAGTTTTAAATTCAGTAAATATTGGTTTATGTTTTGGATATTCTAAATCAAATAATCTTTTTACAGTATTAAATATATCAATATTTTCATTTTGAGTACGTTTTGACTCATATAATTCCCATCCTTTACCTTGTATTACTCCATCTTTAGGTCCCCTTTTTGAAGACTTTAACCATAATATACCATAACGATCTGCTGTTTTACCATAACATTCTTCATAACATTTACCATAAACTGCTGTTTGTAAATCATATGTAGTTTGAAGATGATTTGATGTTTTAAAATCTATAATCCATAATTCACCATCAATTTCACATACCATATCACAAGTACCTGCTACTTTTAATTCATCTGAAAATATATGGACTTCAGTTTCAATTAATGTTGGGTTGTAAGTTTCCCAAAAGTCTACAAATTTTAAAAACATTTGCCAAACATTAGGGTGATACATTGGTATTCCATTTTGTAAAAAATTTAATTCTTTACCATTAAGATAGTCTTCACACATTTCATGTACTTGAGTTCCTTCTTCACTTGCTTTTTTTACAATCCAATCTGCTGAGTATCCTACTTTTTTTAACCAATCTTGAAAATGTTTACCTTTAGGGTAACAGCTCAAAACATAAGTTATTGATGGGTAATACTCACCATTTCTTTGGTAATACCTAGAATCTGGTAGTGTAATTTGCTTTGCATCTTCACTAATCTCTAAAATCCTATTATAAGATTTTTTGATGTTTCTTTTACTCATATAAGTTGTAATTTCTTCTCCATTAAATTATATTGTGTTAATGGAGTGGTAGTTTGAATTAATTTTGTAAAATCGTTAAATCCCATTTCACTAGGGTCTTTCCCCTGAAGTTCTACCATGTAAACTTCTTTACCTTCATTTATAAATTCTTCAGCATATTTTATTGATTTTTTTATTGCATCTGAATCTAATGCTATATATATTTTTTTAACTGTTGATGTTACTATTTTTTTCATTAAAGAACCCTGTATGTTACTTCCTAATAAAGGTATAGCATTTCTCTTAATAGCTATAGCGTCAAATGGACCCTCACATAAGACTAGAGGCAAATCCCAATTAATAAACAATTCAAAAGGAATAATATTTCTTGATGCCTCTGGGTTTTTATATTTTCTATATGGATCCTTTTCAAATGATCTGCCTGTGAAAAAATTAAGTTTACCATTACTATCATAAGATGGAATAATAATCATATTACTATAATTTCCATACTCACAATATCCTAAATTATATTTTAAAACATCATCTATAGTAATCCCTCTATTTTTTAAATAATTCCATGCTTTTTTACCTATTAAATCTGTTGATTGATTACTAATAGGTTTAAAATCATTTGGTAATTTGACTTCTATTTTGTTTTCTACTGTTTGATATTCTTTTTCTTCAGCTACTAACTTATATAATTCAGTAAATTTATCTGCTGATGCCCTTAATTGTTTAAATAATGTTGAAATTTTAGTACCTTTTTTCCCACATACCCAACAATGCCATGGATTATATCCTTTTTTATTTTCTGAAAAGTTAACTTCTAGTTTTGGTTTTGAGTGATTACAAAAGGGACAAGTATATGCTTGATTGCCTCTTGCTGTACGTTTTCCTGTTCCTAAGACAGAATTTACTAAATTTACTAAAAGTTCATTTACCATGGCAGTAATATACATAACTAATTTAACTAATCAAAGCTATATTAATCGAAGTCTTTAGTATAAAATTTTCCTAAAATATTATCATTCCAAAATTCATCAGGGTTTTCTAATGCTTGGTAAACAAATAAATATTTCGTTTCATAATATGTTAAAAGTTTTTTAGAAGAACAAGCTATAATTATATTTCTTTCCCAATTTTCAGATGGTTCTGTTTTTATTAATTCTTGTAGTTCTTTATTAGAACCCCAATAAGTTTTCCAGTCTGATTCTTTTATAGCTAGTTTATATGATGGTCTTCTACCAACTACTCCTTCATATTGTTTTAAATCTTTTTTTCCTAGTTTTACTTTACGAGTAAAATATAAGATTTTCTTTCCAATATATTTTTTTTGTGAAGGGAGATGAGTTATTGTGTAAACAAACCCATAAGTATCATCTGGGAAGTCTGATATATTCGTAACTTCTTGGTTTTTATATGTCCAATTTATCATGTATCGAAATTTACTACAAATGTTGTATCTGTATACAATGAAATAGGAATTGGTTGTGATAATTTTCCTACAGCTACTAACTGGAATGATTCATTATATAATCCTATGGTAGTTACATAGGGGCTAAAATATGATCCTGTTGCATAATCATAGTATGTTTGGTTAGGGTTATCAATAAAAGATAAGTTAACAGTATCTCCTTCTTGTAATTTTATAGGAATATCTCCGGTAGCATTAAATATAACTTGCCCCCCACCGGGTTTGAGTTGTTCCATATCTAAATTTATTTCATCCCCTTTTAGATAATTTTTTCCTTCATATAATGTAGTTATATTAGTAACTTTACCTGCAGGGCCTACAATTACAGTTGCGGTAGCTCCTGATCCTACTCCTGTTAAAGTATTATAATTTAAAACATAAGTACCAGCATTTCCATCATCCCCATATGTGCTTACATTTATAGATGATGATAAAAGATTATTTACTCCTGATAAATTATTTGATGGTTTTAGCGCAGAAGGATTTTGAGTGTAAGTATATTCACTATCTTTTATAGAACATTTATATTGATTTTCTCTTATTGTAATAGATGAAGAAAATGAAATTGAACATGAATCTAAATTATTATTTCCAATACCAACATCAGATCCTATATTATTTGCCATTAATTTTAAATTTCCTTCTCCATCTCGTGTTAAAATAGCTATACCTTGTGAATAAAATATTTGTCCCACACTACCTGTAAATACTATATCTCCAGCTACATTAGATTGAGTTGCAATTAAATTTCCTTCTTCATCATCGTGTATAAAACTTCTAGTATAATTAAGAGATGAAGTATAAGTTAAATTAAATTGACCACATGGAATTTTTTCTCCAAATAATTTTGAAGGTATTGATATAACTGTAGGACCATTAATATTTCCAGAGGCAGAAAATTGAACAAAATCTCTATTTTGCTTTTCTGATGTTTGTAAAAAATTATCATATCTAGGACCTGTTGTTTTTCCATAGTATGAATTATATTCTGGGGTTGCTCCTGCTAATAGACTTGCTGTAGATGGATTATCACCATAAGATTGAGTTAAATAATTACTATAATATAATTGCTTAATATTATTAAAAACTAATACTTGATCTAATCTAGTTGTAAATCCTGTTGGGAAAGAGCCAGATACATAAGGCCCCTGCATTGATTGGTAAATTTCAATTCCTACATTAGATGCTGTCATATCAGAACCTCTAAAATAGAAGTCTTTATTAGCATAAAAAGGAGTTAATACTACCTCGTTTGTGTTAAATTGTTTGAACGCAGCCATTCATCTTAAAAATCTAATTTTACTCTTACAAGTAATTCTTTTGTAAAATCTTTTTCTAAAGGTCTTGATAATTTAGCTGTTGCTAATAATTCTTGAGAATCATTATAAAGACCTACAGTTGTAATGTAAGTAGTTGGATTAGTAATAAATGAATCATATATAATTTCTCCTGTTGATGATGATATAAATGATGGATTACCCGAATAATTGAATTCACTATTTTTAGCTCTACAAAATATAAAATCTGATGATAGATCTTCTTGGCTATTTAAAGTAAATCCTGTTGGGGCATTTTCATCTAATCCTCCTCTATTTAAGGCATCTATTAATAAATAAGGATTACCTCCATTTGCTAAATCATAAGTATCAGATGGAGTTCTTACTGTATTTAATACAATCCCACCATCAGCATGAGCTCCATCTAAAGCTTCACCATTTAATATTAATAAATTAACATCAGGTAAAACCCAACCATAAGACCCAGAACCTGGGGTCCAACCATCTGCTTGATTTGAACCTGCATATCCTTGTGATACTACACCTGCTGAACCCGATATAATGTTATAATATCTACCAGCATCTGAAAATTGGGCTACATTGTTTACTACACTATCATCTGTTAAAACAATTGGATCTTGACCTACTGTTGAACCTGATAGTTCTAATGTCCAAGTTCCTGGTAGAATACTTTGTTTGTATCTTGCTCTTTCTAAATTTATTACATAAAAATATGAAGATGAATAATTACCAAAAATAAAAGAAGCATTTTCATCTCCTAAAACTAAATTTCTATATTGTCCATAATTAGTTCTTGTAGGAGTTACTCCTATAACTAAAGGATTAAGATATTTACTACCACTTCCTTCAGCATCACAATAAGCTACATCAAATTGGATTTCTGCAGTAACATCCGTAGAAGCTGTTTGGAAAACTGTTATATAATAAGGTGCTGCTGCACTAGCTAATTGTGCCGAACTTGTATAATATTCTCTTAATGTTGGAGAATTATTACTCCACATAGCAGATGTAACTGAGTCATTACTTAAAACCACATCATCACTAGATAATGGTATAAAAGCTCCTCTGCCTCCATTTCTTCTTGCTGTTTCTTCGGGTGTTGCTGCCATAATTTATTTTTTATATAGTTGCGATTGAGTTTAATGTTATTTGTACTGGGACTTGTACTCTTGCACCACTATCTAATCCTATTACTGTTAATGTAGTATAAAGTGAAGTATTATTTCCAAATAAGAAATTATTACCTGTTCCTGTTATTGTTAATGAAGTACCAATTACTGTTTGTGAAACTGCAGTTCCATTTGTAATTATCTGATTAGCATTTTGAGCATTTAAAGCATTTGCCGCGTCAGTATTAGTTCCAGTAGCTACAAATCCTGATGTTGTTTTACATACTCTTACATCTGCTATAGTAAAAGAATACCCAGATTCTGAAGTTCCTTCAACATTTCCTAAGTAATTAGATGTTTTAGGAATTATAGTAGTTGGTGTAAGTTGTTTTTCTTTAATTGCATTGACTCCCCCAACAGTAGGCATTACTGATGTTCCTCTATTTAGTGAAACTAATTTATATTTCATCATTTGAGATTCATCCGGAAAAGCTTCCATTAGAGGCATATTTTGAATTGCTTCACCATAATAAGCTGATCCTGATGGATGGTTTGGATTGTATAATGTATAATCGACTTCATCATCAGATAAAGCAAATTGTGTTATATTAAAGGAGCCATCCCCTTTTGCTAATAACTCTCTTCCTTTATTAGTAAGAATAGCATCTACTGTTATTATCTGATTATTTAAATATCCCATGTTATCGTATTTTGTTTATAAATATATAATTTTTTAGTTTCTATTCCAAGCTTAATCGGAACTTGTTGTACTATCTGTTGCTTTTGTATTATTACTTCCAGGGAATGCATTTTTAGATCTTAACTCATTTATTATATTTAATGCATTTTGTTTTTGTGTAGTACTTAAATCTGTAGGAAGTAAAAATCCACCTCCAGTTTGCGTTAGATATCCCTGTGATCCTAAAGTTGTTTTAGTATCTTTAGTCATTACTTTTCTTTCATTCTCGATTTGTCTTCTTATTGTAAATTTAGTAATTTCTCCAGCATTTATTCCTAGTAGTACTTCTGAAGGATTTCTATCTGTTTTTAAGAATGTAGGTAATACTAATCCAATTTTTCCTCTTTCATGAGTTTGGTAAGGTGTTTCAGCACCAGCACCAGCACCACAACCTGCATTATAAGCTGATTGTACCGTAAATGGATTTCCTTGTCCTGCTGTTACAACATTAGCATCAGTTAATGTTAATACTATTGAATACAATAATCCTGTTCCAAAATTTACGGAATTATTAAACCATGATGGTGCTATGAAAATTTTATCACCTACTGCATATCCAGTTCCTGTTAAGTTAGCAGATATTGAAAAACTATTAAAATTAATCTCTGCATTGCCATTTCTTTCTTCAAAAGAGGTTACTTCAATTGCTCCCCCTGTACCACTACCATTTGTAGTAAAAGTACCAGTAGCACCTGATCCACCAGGACCCTCAATAGTTCTAGTTCTTGAATTTTGGGAATCTGTAGGTATATTACCAATTGGAGGATTAACACCTACAAGAAATTCAACATTAGATTGTAAAAATTCACTTCCTACAATTAAAGTACCAGGACCATTTGCAAAAAATGAGGATGTATAATAATAATTTTGAATTTCTTCTACTACAAAATCTTCTTTAAATGTAATAGATGAAGTTAAATCAGTAACATTCGGGGAAAGTAAAGTTTTTATACCCTCAACTCTTAATATATCCCCTCTTTCTACTAAATATGATTGTTTATTATCTTCATAAAAACCACAATCTGATGAGGAGGGTGCCCATTGGTAATAATTATCTTCATTTGATGGATCTAGGCCATCTAATACCCATGCATACGATTTAGAAATTGTACTACACTCTAAAGCAGGTTGAGTAGATGCACTTGCTACTAATTGATTGTAAGTATGATATACTGCTAATTGTGGGCCTCCAATTGATAGTTTTGAAGAATTTGGTAACCCCGCAAATCCTGCTTTAGGTAAATCTTGTGAAAATGGAACTAAATATGTTCCTTCTGATCCTGTTGTATCACTACCACTTAATAAAAATCCATATTGTGCCCCATCTGGTGTAACCTGACTAGCAGTAACCATTTGAACCGCACTTTCTGCTTGTGGAACATATTTTGTTTTACTATATTGAACATTTATTTCAGGAAATTGAAACTGAGCATCCCCAGTAAAATTATTATACCCTCCATAAGAATTAATTATGGCTTCAGGTATAGTAATTACATCCCCAGGTTGATAACCTGTTGAAAATGGAGAGTTTTCATTATTAAATGTTATCGAATTAACTGAACCATCTCCATCTACTGCAAAACGTAAACCTCCTCCACTACCAAATCCTGTGTTTACGTTACCCGCTGTAGATAAATCAATTGATGTAGGAGTGTTTACAACACCAGCAGAAGAACTTAAAATAATTCCTCCAGCAGATGGGTTTGAAGGATCAAATTTATTAGTAATTGATCCTGTTACATTTCCTAAAAATGGTATAATTTGGCCTAATTGTTGATCTCCTTTTGTATACCAATAAGCTGTAGATGATTGGTTTTTAGATTTAGCATTTGAGTTTATAGTTAAAAATTGTATACTTCCTCCTAATAAATTATAATCTCCTACTTGAATTGTTTCTAAATCAACAAATTTAGTATCTGTAGAGTTAACACTATCAAAAGATACTGCCATTTTTCTATTTGGTGAAAATGTTGAAGATACTGTTTTTTTATTTTCATTAGAACCATCTATATCTACTGACTCTGGTAGTACTAGATTTTTTTGGAAATCTAATGAAACTGAAATTAATGAACTAATAGTAAATTCACGAGAATCATACAAATTAAATTGTTCAAATGATCTATCAAAACGTGCTATATATGCTGGGTAAGCATCAATAACTGATTCTTTTCCATATGAAATATCTCCAGCCCAACTACCAGTTGTTCCATCTAAGAACTCAACTGCAACACTTGAAGAAACTCCACTTCTACCTTTATTATAAGGTTGAGCTTTTAATGATTTAACTGGTCTTACACTTCCAGATGGTGTAAACTTATTATATGTTAAGGATTTTAATTTTGTTCCTCTATATGTAGGATTTAAATGTGATAATGCTGTGTAATTACTTTCAGGAACAGTTGCATTTTCTACTACTAATATAGGAGATGAGGCAGAAAATGGATTATATGTTACATCTATAATAGTTTGTCTATTTTCAGGATAAGAATCATTATAATAATCTAATACATAATGTCTTTTATTTGGTCTACTTTCAGTTACATTATTATTTAAAGGATTATAATCAGAAGTTTCAAATATTATACTTTGAGTATTATATATGTTAAATGAACCAGAAGTTAGAGGATTATAGTTATTTATAACGTTTAAATCCCAAGGAATTAAAGCTTGTGTTTCTTCATATATTCCTCCTACTCCTTTAATATTAAAGTTTGTAAGATTACCTATTAATCCTCTTTCAATAAACATCATTAAAGAGTATGAATAATAAATATTATTCCATAAATCATTATTTTTAACAGCAGCTGCGTTAATATTAGGAGTGATTTCTGGGGGAGTAAACATAAATGAAAATGTAACTGCATTATTCCCAAAACTATTAAGATATGCTCCATCTGGTGTAGGGACTCCATTTATAATAGCATCAAAAGATCCATTTTGAGATCCTGCGTAATTTTCAGCTGGAATGCCATAAAAATATACACTATTAGCTCCATAACTTATAATAGGAGATAAACCTACACCATTACCTACTTGACTTTGGAAACTTATATCAACATCATAAGAAATTTCATATGTTTGAAAAGGTATAATTGTAAAGTCTGTTATTTCTGTAAAAAAATTAGAATAATCATTAGTGAAGGTATTGAAATCAAAAGAATTTACTGAGGTTGCTGTTACTTGTCCTACACTATTCATATCATAAGCAGTGGTAAAATCAATAGTAGGTTGAGTACTAGAAAGTGTTTCTGAAGGTAAAACCTTATTATATGGATTAGATTGTGTTAATAATGTTTCTAAAGCACTTCCACTATATTCACCATCATAAAATTCTTCTTGAAAACTATTTACTTCAGGAATTGATCCTAATGTAGTTATATTATTTTCTAAGTAAGCTTGAGATGATGGATTTAAGGATGATGAAATATCCATTATATCAAAATTTGATATTACTCCAGGATTAGTATACTCATATGTTTTAAATATAACACTTGAAAGTGATATAGGGAAAACATTACTAAGATTATGTGCAAAAATAGTAATTGATTCTTCAGGAAGTATATCTATTAAAGGTGTAATACTAGTAACACTTCCTACACCTGTACCTATTCCTTTAGCTAATTCACCTCTTAATGATGAAGAAACTATTAATTCAAATTGTGAAGCAAAAGCACCCACACCATAAAAAGCTAAATGACATTTAACTGGTTTTTTAGATTTTATATATCTAGTATTAGTTGGATCTGTTTCTCCAAAATCATTACTATATTCAAAGTAAAAATCATGAAGTGAACTACGATTAGCAGCTAAATCACCAATATTTACATATGCTTTGGGACCTACTCCAATGGAACCTATTGTTTGAAGTACAAAACTTCCTGATTGTGTAGATAAAACATTATATTCATTAACACTTCCTCCTGCCCCACCTTCAATATCTACAGTTTCAATACTACCAGTTAATTCTAAATTTTTAGTTGTTAAAGGGATATTTTGAGTAGCATAAGATTGCGTAGTAACTATATCCATTTGTGGTTCTCGGTACCTGTTACGTTCAAGCATATTTTGTTTAATTACAATGCCTGTAGACACACTAGTACGTGCTGGTACATAATTTTTTATTGCATTAAATAATGAAACATCAAAATATTTTATTAGTCTTAAATAGTCAAATATATCACTTCCTACATATTTTCTAAAATAATCATCTGCTATTTTATCTAATTCAGGATAAGTTAAAGATGATTGAGATCTAAATCTAGGATCTGCAATTGCACTTTGTATTGCTCCATATCCTAATGTTTGAATTATATCATCATTAATTTCATTTTGAGGAGAAAAAGCAACTTCTAAACTATTAATATTTTCTGTATAGCTTTGACTTATAAATGGATCTTTTTGTATACTTACTATATCTGATAAACCTGTTCCAAAATTTAAATTACTTGTTGATTGAATTTTATTTGAAATTCTATTTCTAATTCCAATTGAAGGTTGATCTAAAAAGTATGTTTCTACATTCTGTTTACTATATGTTCTTTTTACTTGATTAGCTTCATATCTAATAAAATAACTTGAGGTAATTGTACTATCTACAGGATTTATAAATGATCCTGTTATATATTCAGGTGCTGATGCTGTAATAGCTGGGTGAGATGAACTTATTATTTCTTCATGTTGTAATAATGAAGAGGCTGTAAAGAAACTTTCTAATTCATTTCCTAATGGAGCTCTAAAGTTAACTATATCAAATGAGGATTCAGATCCTGTAATTCTATTACCTTCAATCGATTCAGGATTCATAACAGTATCATTAAATACTGATTCACTTATGTCATTAGAATAATATCTAAATTCTTGAAAAGATCCTGAAAATCCATATCCTGCTTCATTTGTTATAAACCCAGTTGTTCCTACTCTTGAACCATTTAATCTACCTCCTATATAAACCCCATCAACTGCACCGTCTGTACCAAACTTATTCCAACCATGATTTATAGATTCAGATATATAACCCCCATATAAAGCAGTACCATAAAGATCTGTTCCATATACACCCCCAGCGGAGGTATCAAAATTAGAAATTGTAGTTGAACCTTCAAATCCTATACTATTACCATCTTGACCATCATATAATTTATTTTTAGCATATAAAGTATAAGTAGTAATAGATTCATTTGCATTAGAATGATTATCTCTTTGTAAAAGAACTGTCCACCAACCTTTATCAAAAAATGGTAGGTAAATTGGATCAGAAATTACTGTTCCACCATCTTGTACAGATGCAGACATTATAACTCTTAATTCTCCATAATCTACATAGTCACTATTTGATGCCCCTGAATATGAACCAGATGTTGATCCTGTGTAAAATAATGCTATACTCCAATCAAATTCATCATTATCTATTCCATTTGATTTTTTAACTGCTAAAGATTGACTAGCAAAACCATCACCTGCATATGAAGAAGAAGGAAAACCTGTTGTTTTAAATCTAAATCCTACTCCATCAGGGACAATATATTCTGTTTCTGCTATATAATTTCTTTCTAAAGGCATCCAAGGTACTACTGCTGATGCACTAGCCCTATAAGAATTAGCTACAGGGGTATATGCGTAACTATATCTTTGGTACCATAAATCATAATCATCAGTTTCATCTTTATTTTTACCTCCAAATTCACTAATTCTTAAAATAGTACTTGGTATTCCCCAAATATTAATTAATTGTCTTAAACCTGCTATTGTTCCTTTCTTTTTAACAAGATAGGCCATATTATGATAAAGACGTTTAAATATTTCTTTACTTACTTTGTCTATAGGATAAGGAAAACCTGCTGTTACTAATTGTTCTACATAATCTTCCCAAGAATAATTTTCTTGCCAATAGTTAGTAACAGTTCCTTTATTTATAGCTATATAATTTGTTATATATTCGCTGCCAGTTGGGGGAACATAACTACCATCATCATTACCAATTAAACCTATAAAATTATCTTGGTTATTATAATTATTTCCAAATCCAGTATATCCTAAAGATGTAATAACATCATCTGCTAAAGATAAAGGAACACCTTTATCTAGTTGATTTGTAGTATTTAACTTTTCTGTTACTGCCTTTGTATATAACCATAATTCATCAAATGACTGTCCAACTAAATTACAAAATTCAACATAATTGTCATTGTCATTTTGTTCAGTAATAAAAGTAGGAATTGTATAATATAACCAATTTTCATTGTTTTCATCATATACAGAAGCTGAATATACTATACCCCCATAATATTGATTTAAAGTATTATCACTACCTAACCAGGTTTTAACCTGAGTACTAGTAACATCTAATAATTCAAAAGGATATGTTTTTCCTGATGAGGTATCTTTAGGGTATGCATCTGAACTAGTGTTATAATATTGATAATATTCAAATCCATCAAAATTCTTTATTTCATCTTCAATTTTAGTCCATAATGAAGAAATACTAGATGATACAACTGATGCATTTGATGCTGTAGTTGCATTTAATAATCTAATATCATTTTCATAAGTTTGGATATTTGTTACTTTAGTAATAAAATTATTTACCCTTGATTTTGCTGATGAAAAATTTATAAATTCATCAAATGAAGCAGATGAGTAATTTGGAGTTAAATTTATTCCTTTTCTATTTAAAACATTTACTAATTCATCTTTTGATGCTGATGATTTTGTTTGTATTAATTCGTCTTTATTTTTGTAAATACTATCTCCATTAGTAAAATCTCCAATATTTAAATTAGTATTAGGACCTCTTAATTTAACATTCTCATCAGGAATATTAATATTTTCATTAAATATTACTTGATAAGCTAAAGATTCTGCTGTTTTAGTAAAAACATATATTTGATCATCTACTTTGTAAGTTGGAGGTAAACCCTCATATAATTTTATTAAAACTGATGTTTGGGGATTTTCTTCATCATTGGAATCTCCTATATCAATTTTTGTATTTACTCCAATAAAATTCTTATTATTACCAAATGAAATATAAAATTCATCAAAATATTCTGCTGATAGTAGTTGTTGTTGAAACTTTATAAAAGAAGATTGAATATCATCATTTGAAATAAAGTTTGACTTTAATCTTATTTCTGTTCTGTCAGATGATATTTCAGATATATAATAAGTATTATCAATAGAAGAACTTAATTCATTATTTACAAAATTATAAAACGCTTTTAATTCTCCATTAGAATATCCATTTTCTAAAACATCTCTTTCAGGAGTTATATTAATTATATTAGTACCTTCAGCATTAGGATTAGAATTATTAACTATAATATAATCCGTGTAATTATAATCAGCATATTCTACTTTATTTTGAGCATTATATATAAAAAATTCTACATTATTAACATTTTCAATAAAAGATCCCGAAAATTCTTCACTTGGTATTATAGCTTGTGAAGATAACTCAAACCCATCATTTAAAAAACTTGATGGGTTTAAAGTGGAAATGGATGATGAAACTTCTATTAATGCCATTATTTTGTTTTTACTTTTTTATTAATCTCTACCCTCATTTAATCTGTCAATTTCTTCTCTTGCAGCAAATACATTACCTATATCTATATTTAATTGTAAATTTTGTTCTCTTAATTCTGTTATTTCATCTAATAAAGCTTGTATTTCTTCTTGATTTGCTTTGTAGTCTACATACTCACTACTTTGTTCTATTAATGTAGTATGTGAGTTAGGTCCAGTTTTAGGTATTAAAAAGAATAAATTATTATACACAGTAAAAAAATCTCCTGTGGTAGCCAAATTAGGATCAAAAAAACCTAAATCTATTTCAGGTACTCCTAATTCTGTAAATTCTGTATTTACAGTTTCTTCAAATGATTTTTTATCAAAGGCTTGTCTTATTAAAGTAACCGAATTTGATTTAAATTCTTTATATTCTTCAGTAACCCTTCGGATTACAGCTAGTTCCTCTGCTGTGTATTCTTTTTGTGCCATTATCCATTAACTACTTTAAACATTATATCTTGGTCAAATACATGAGTCGTACCATCTACAACTGTTTTTATTAAAATTGTATAATATCTTTCTGGTTCTAATCCATTCATATAAACATCAAAATAACTTGAAGTTGAATCTGCACTAATTTTTGTGTAAGTTTCATCAAAAGGAATCACAAACTCATTAGTATCTGTATCTTTAATAGCATATAAAGATGAACTAGAATGTAAATAAAAATTAGTAGTATACAATGATGAAGTTTGAAATACTATATCTGGGTATTTTGGTATTGCTGCTATTCTAAATCTTTCTATACTTTCAGAATAATATGTTCCATTATTATTATAAACAGACATAAATGCTTCTGGTGTATTTAAGGTTAAGTTTGTTGATGATCCTGTATTATAGTACCAATCTTCCCATTTTAAATCTAGTAATGGTGGGTAAATTGTATTTGTATCAATAGAAAAATATCTAAAAGTAGCTGTTGTAGCTTGACTATTAACAAATTCTTTAGAACTTGATTGTTTTACTAAAAACCCATCATTTGTAAATCCTTTAGTATTGTCTACTAATGAATTAGTATACCAAGTTTTTATAGTATTTGTTACATCAACACTTAAATCAACTCCAAATCCATAAGAAAATATTCTAGATTGAGTTACAGGTAATTCTAAATTTGAACCTGTATACCAATTACCTCCACCTTCATTAGCAGCTGATTCAAAAGAGGCTGTTGCATACGCATTGTAAGGTTCTACTACTTGCCATTTTTCAGCTCCTGTACCTGCTGATCCTGAATATGTTCTCCATTCCCAACTTGCTCCATCTGTTGTTTGGGGTGAGTTTGAAAATTTACCACTTCCCATTCCCCAACTTCCTGATACTGGGTATATTTTTAATTCTTGATCTATATTTAAACCTGAAACTACTGCTGCTGAGTTTATTAAATCAACTCCAAATTTTCTATCACTCCAATTAGATGCTGATACTGCTGGTGATGATAATTTTATAGTAATATCATCTGACATTGGATATCCTACAAATGATTCTGATTTAAATACTAATTCATCTCCAGGTCTATAACCTATTCCATAAGGTGGTTGTGCTTCTAAAACTGCTACTGTTGTTACTAAATCATCAGCATGAATTTTAAAATAAAAAGTGTCGTCAGGATAAGCTGAAGAAAATGTAAATACTCCAGCTCCAACTGTTGAGTCAATAGCTGCGGGTGTTAAATAAATATCTTTATTATCAAAATATGAAAAATAATCTTGACTTACATATGAAGCAGATCCATTATTTACTATTGGAGCCGATATTACTTTATTATCTTTAACTACTAAATTTATTGAAGCACTTAAAGAAGATGTTGTAACTGTATTTTGCACATCATCATTTGATATAATAAATGGACCATAAGTACCATCATTTGCTGTAAATGGGGGAGTAATTACTAAATCATCTACTATATCTCTATTTGGTATAAAATAAGCACCATGTGTTTGAATATGAAAATGTTGTCCTCTACCTACACCTGTAGATGATGAAGGGATTAAATTCCATGCTGGTGTAGTATACCCTACACCATCTGATTGTGTTGGATAATTAGCTGATGAAGTCATAGTTTGATCATATAAAAGATCAGACTGACCTACTTCTGTATTAAGTACCGTAACTCCTGATCCTGATATATAAGTTGTTACCCAATTATTAATTTCTGGTTGTGAAAATTTTAATAAATATCTACTAACTCTAGGTAAAGTATCTTGAATATAGGTAGATGCCTCTAAAATTTCATCTAAACCTGTATTCATACTGGCTGAAATTGAGTACAATGAAGTATCTTTTATTGGGAAAATTTTATATATTGCCATATTTACTTTATTATATTTGTACTACTCTACCTTTTATATCTTGTTTTGGATTTTTTACTTCAAAAACCATAGGATCTACAGATGGGTAAACTACTCCATTTATTGTAGCTGTTGTTATGTCATATGAAAATTTACTATATCCTAAACTTTCTCCAGATAAATTATTTATTGTTATATTATTTACAGTTTGTACACCTTCTACTTTATCTAAAATTATAGACATATCTTTTAATAAGATAGGTTCATTAATTTGCCATTTATCTATTTCAAAGAAATTTGTTAATGAATCCACACATTTAGTTATTACTTCACTATTATTAAAATTAGGTAATACAACAATATCAAATAATACTTCAATATTAACTATATAAGCATCTTTAATATTAATTGAATCATTTATCATTCTATATTCTGATAAATAAGTTTGTAAATTTCTTTTTAATAATAAAGAAGCATTTCTTAATTTTTTATCAACATCATAAGATAAAATATATAAATCTAATACTGTTGGCAATTCCCCAGCTTGATAATCTCCAATTTTTTGAGGTTCGGCATGTGCCTTTGCAATTACTCCTAAATTAGAAGGCATTGATAAGGATCTAATTAAATAATCTTGTGTAGTTACTGTTCTTAATTGATTTTGGAAATTACCTAATGAATTTTGTCTTATTTCTTCTGTAGTATCTCCATCCATTCCTCCATCTGCTGCTTGAATGTTATTACTAGATACTGAATTAAATATTTGGTTTGCTAATGCTTCATTTGCTAAATCAGGGTTAATAAATACAATGTTAGTATCATCTACTACTGTTAAGGTTCCTGATTCTACATTAGCTGCTGCACCTCCTCCTGTTAAATATCTTACTGTTAAAGTAGTGTTGTAAGGTGCAATTCCATAAGTATTAGTAAATACAAAATTTACTGGAGAAAAAGCAGTTGTTAATTTTGTTTTTTCAAAAGGTAAACCTAAACCTACATTATCTGGGTTTGGGATTATTTCTTCTGTTGTTGATCTAGTACTTCCGGCCCCAAACTGTAATTGAAGATTTTTTTCATTTAAAAATCTAGAAGCAAATCTTCTTTGAACAGTTTTTAATTCTAATATATAAGGGACTTCTGGGTCTATTACATAATTAGGGTCATTTGTAGTTGTGTTTCTTATTGTATTAAATACGTTTTCTTGTGCTAAATTAGGTACTTCATACCAAGTATTACCATCACTATCTACTACATCTAATATGCCTATAATATTAGTATTATTAATTGTTCTTGTGTCAAACTTTTTTGATGCTGTAAATACAAACTCTTGAGTATTAACAGTTGCTGAAATTGCTTTTCTTGATTTTTTTAATAAATAATAAGTAGGGTTTAAACCTGATATTTGATATACTGATTCTATAGTTGGGTCTAATGAACTTGATGCTGAGAAATCAATTGCATCTTCAATTATAAATTTTTGAGTAGAATCCACATTAGATACTACTTGTGTATTTTCAGGAATTATTAATGAATAGTTATAATCTGGGACAAATTCTCCTGATACTGCATCAAATATAGATGGTACTTGTTGATAAAAATCAATCATTGTACTTGCAACTGTTGTAACCTTAGGAACATATCCTAAAGAGTAAGCTAAAGCATATAAATTTGTAGTTTGTCTTGCTTTTTGAATAAAGGTTTCTTGGATTTGATTATCTAAATAAAATGATAACACATCCCCTACATAAGCAGCCATTTCCATAAATAACATCCCAGTTGATGTTTCGGAAAAATCATTATAAGTATTAGGAAAATACGTTTTAGAATATTGTATTAATGAATTTCTAAGTGTATTAAAATCTCTATCTATATACCTTATATCTCTTTCTAATTTAGCCATTATTGTAGTAATATATTAATATTATCTTCTATCCCAAAATTTACTATTTGATAATTTAAATTAAAATTTATAGTATTATCATCAGGTTGATTATTAAATTTTATTTCTTTAACTTCAACATTAGGGAAATATACTGAAATATCATTTTGGATTGTAGCTTTTAAATCTTCTGTAGTTACATCTAAAATATTTTCAAATAATAAGTTTCTTAAGTCAGCACCAAATAAAGGTTTAAATACTCTTTCTCCTTTATTAGTTAATAAATAATTAACCATATTTGCTTTTATTTGTTCTCTTGTGGTATAAGTAGGTACAAAGACAGCATCTCCATTTAGAGGAAAACCAAAACCAACCGCTCTACTAGGTTGGAGATCTATAGGAAATTTACTTTGTATTATTCTTGCCATTATTTATTATTCATTAATCCCATTATTTGAGACATATCTACTTCCCCTGGGGGTAAAGTTCCATTAGCAACATCCATATTTGATTGAGGTTGGAAAGATTGAACATTATTACTATTAAAAGTAGCTGCTGTATCTCCTAATATGTTTTTATATGCTTCTCTTTTATCTACTGCATTCATTGTAGGCGTAGATGGTAAAGAAGGAGTTATATTTTCAACTACAGGCACAATAGGAGCTTGTGTTATTACTTTTGGGGTTTTAACAGCTTCTAATAAAATATCTTTTAATTCTTCTTGAATTGCCTCCTTTACGGCTTCTTTTATTATTATTTTTAATGCTGATGTCTTCATTATTGGTTTTATTTATAAATATTAAATTATTAGGCTTTTGCTATGGAGATATTAAATCAAAAGTAGATTGTGGAGTTCCTCCATCATTCGATGTTATCTTCATTAAGTATCCCCAAGATCCTGTAGCCTGGAATGTGTATTCTTCTTCTGCATTATTATATGCCAATACTTCTGTGAGTCTGCTTATAATTGATGCCTGGTTAGGTAATCCTACCCCATATGGAGGAGTTATATTAAGAATAGTATTTAAAAAATCACCTTGATTAATTCCACCAAATGATTCTAGCTTAATTCTAGTTCCGGGTTTATTAATTTGAATAGAACCACTAACTTCTTTAGGTCCTCCTAACATAGTTACTAAACCTGTATTAGGGTTATATGAAGGTATTTCAGGTCTAACAATATTTTGACCATTTAATATAAAATCAGGAAGAGGAGTATTTTGGCTATTTCCACTTCCACCAGTATCTAAATCAGTTCCCCCTATATTTTGTATTTCTGGGTCGGCTATTGCAATGGGGTCTTCATTAAATTTTTCTGTTGAAGTTACATCTATCAAAAATTGATCTATAGTATATTTCATTTCTTCAACTAATACTTGTACTGATGATGCAAATGAATATCTTCCTTCCTGTTGACCTTGAATTCCTAAAGAATTATTATATAAGTCTATAGGACCTATTAATGGGTATCTATCAGTTCCATCGTCAGTTTGTTTAAAATATAATCTACCTGTTCCTGTTTGTTGGTATGCTAATGAAAAATATCTTCTTGCCCATATTCTTCTAGATGGAAAATCAAAAGGGTTATCAGGGTCATTTTGTAGATATAAAGTAAACCAGTTATAAACAATAGGATTTTCAGCATTATATTGTAAAGATGCTATTAAATCTTGTTCACTTAAAATATTCACTGATGGGATAGAAGAATCTCCTAGTTCAGAAACTGCATTTTGAATATCTAATGATACTGATGATTTTATTACATCCATATCTTGTTGACTAACATTAGGACATGAATCTCCTAATTCAACCTTAGCCTGTATATAACTACCCATTATTAAAGATCCTGGGATGTTAGTTACTAATTTGTCTATAGATTCAATAGTTCCGGAAATCATCCCTGTTACTGCTCTTATTAAAGGAGATACTATTGTAACAACTCCTTTTGCTTTACCTAATAGTTTATCTAATCCATCTAAAGCATCTGATAGTATTGTAAGAACACTTATGGGTACTGCTATTGCTGGCATCCCAAAAGCTGTAGGGATTGGAATTGCTTTTATAACTTTAACTGCTCCTTTAACAGTTGTTATTATATTATTTAAATTATTAGCAGTTATTTCTAAAGTTTGTAAGGGTTGTTGAACTGTTATTAAAGCTTGCTTTAAAGAATCAATATTATCTACTGTGTTTGAAATGTTTGCTTTTAATCTTTCAACATCCTTAATAGATTGTTGTTTTTGTGTTTCTGTTAATGGGGGTGGAGTACATAAATTTTCAGGAGTAAAAATACTATTAGGATCTTCAATATTTCCTCTTACTAAATCTTCTACACTAAAATCTAATAATCCTGGGTTGATTTGGGTAGTATCAAAAGTCTTTAAAGATTCATTTACAAGTTTATCTTGCATAGTTGCTAATGCATCTTCTATTTTAGCTGTATTTTTAGCTACTTTTACTACTTGTTTTATTACTACTGCTTCTAATCCCATTACTTACTTTTACTTATTTGAGATTTATACTGTTGAATTTTATTTAACATCTTATTAGCTGCATTTTGAGTTTGAACTGCAGGTACTGGTATTGCTACATTGGGTACAAATGGAATAGGTGTACCTATAGGTGTTTGTAATGCTGATGTTAAACTTATAATATTAATCATTAATGATTGAAAGTCTGCTAAAAATTTATCTCCTAATATAATAGATTCCCGTGCATTTTTATCTCCTAATAATATTTTATCTGATTTTATTATTGTGGTTGGAGAATCTAAATTAATACTATTTATAGAATTTAAATTAATTGAATCAAATGCACTTAACATAATAGAATCATTTTTAGAATTAAAAAATAATCTACCAGAATTTAATATTATTTGTTCATCTACAAATTTATCTGCTGATGTTGGGGGTTGGAAATAAGAACTATAAGACGTGCTTGCTGGTTCTAAAGGAATTGATTGAGCAGATGTTAGATAAATACTTGATTTATCTGTGTTAATATTTTCAACTTGAGGTACCCATGGATCTGTTTCTTCTTCATGTTGCCCATTTTTTATTATTATAATAGGATCCCCAAAATCTCCTCCAGTATTATTTGACCATGGATTTGGAATATTAGCATCTATAACTGTAGAACCTAATCTAATAGTATTTCCCCATCTTCCTTGATGTATTAAATCTCCTTCATAAGGTAATAAATTTCTAATACTTAATTTTTCTACAAAAGTATCTCCTAAATCTATTTCAGTACCTCCATCTGTTACTCTCCTTACTGATCCTCCTTCTGTTTGTTCATAATCCTGTGTTTGGGATTCTGGTATTGTATTATCATTTATAGGATCGGGGATTGCATTATGGTGAACACTATTCCATATATTGATAGGTTGGAAATAATAATATGATAAATCATTTACATTTGATTGTATATCACTATTAGGTAAAGCTATTATATATACTATTTCATTTTCTAATGGTACTAGATTTTGATTTGGAAATAAAGGCTTAGCAAAATTATCTGTTGTAAATTGAGGGTCAGGGTTAGGTTGATTAACTTTATCGAAAAATATACATCCTATAGAACTCCACTCTCCAAATTCTTTAAAGGCTTTATTTTGGGTTTTATCATCAAGCATAGCATATCTAACTCTTCCTGAAAAGACATTAGATAATCCCCCAGTAGGGGAATTCTCTGTGGTTAGAGAATTTAGACCTGTTATGGGTTTAGTTGGCATTTATTCTTCTTTATCTTTTATATTTAATTTTTCCATTTCAGCCATAAGTGCTTCTTTTTCTTCATCACTTATACCAAAACTACCATCTTCACCTTCATTTTGGACTGCTCTTTGAATGATAGTAGCCATTTTAATTAAAGCATCATCATTTTTAACTCCTATTTCCATGTATTCTTTTATTAATGGAACTATAAGAGTGGCATCACCAATTTCTTGTATTAAAGGTTTTAATTCTGAAATTAATCCACTTACTTGTTTTGATTTTTTTCTTTGATTGGTATAAATTTCTTCTAAAATGTCAGAAAATTTTTTATCCCCAAATATTATTGAATCTAATTGGCTCATAATTTTTGGTTATAAATATATCTAAATTAGCCTTTTGAGGAAGGATAATAACCATGTTCTAAATAAATTAAATATTTTTCTTTAAAAATTTTATATAAAACATTAGCTATTTTAGTGATTTTAGGGGTTTTGACATCTACCATTTCTCTAATATAAATGTATAATGCTTTTTTATTAAACACATCTATATTATCTCTTTTTCTAAATAATTCTAAAATAGCATCAGCTATTTGGGCATCATTTCCTTTTGGGAATATAGTATATATTCTTTCTGTACAATCATTAACAAATTGGTCTATAAAAATTGAAAGTTTATCTTCATATTTATAACCTTTTAGTGCTAAATCATCTCCTTCAAATTCTTTTTCTGTAAATTTATTTAAACCTTCTTCCATTTTAGGTGAGGTTATAAATCCTGGATTTAATTGGTCAAGATTAGAATAATTATTTAAATCACTTATGGTTATATTTTGAATTTTTTTCCCATAATTTTTAGTATTGTATACTATTAACCATCTTTTTACTATAGTACCAAAATAAGAATAGGCTTTAGCTCCATTTTCAGGATTAAATAAATGAATCTTTGATAAAAGAAATACCATAAGCTCATGTTGTAAATCTTCTAAATTTTCAACCTCAGTATAATAAAATTTGAAAGTATGAATTATATTTTGAGTTAATTTGTAAAAGGGCCAATGGATGTGGTCTTGATATAAATTGCTTCTTTCTTCTTTATCTGTAGAATTGTTGTATTTTACAATTGCTGCTTCTGTTTCTTTTGTAAAATATACTCTTCCTTTTCTTTCTCTTTTATTTTTTTCTATTATATGGTCCATTTATTCTTAAATTTTCTTAATATTAAAGTCATTAAGAATTTCTTGAATATCTTTTATGTTTTTAAAGAAAAAACCTACTTCATCATCACCTTCAAATGAGCCTTTAGCATCTATTTTTTTTAATCTTTCATCTGTTACTTGTATTACTCTAGATATATTATCTAAATATTTTAAATACCCTAGTAAAATATCTTCCTGTTTTTCGTTTTTTCGTAGTAGATTAATAGTCGTAAAACCTAGGGCTACGACTATTATTGAAAGTATTATTATTGTTGTTATCATAAATTATCTAACATATTTTTAAGTCCTTTACTTTTTATTGTTCCTAACGCTTTAGACTTAGTGGATTTATTATTATTCGACAATGTATAATTTTTCTTGCTAGCATCCACGCTATTTTTAAATTTAGGTAACCATTCCTTTTCAAATTCAACCCTTGCGGCTAACATATCGGCCTGGTGTAATATAAAAGGTAGTGAAGTTCTTGGTTTAGTTTCAGGCATATATGATTTTAGATATTTATCATTTGCTGGGTCATACAAACCATCATGTGTTTGAATTGCTACCATCTCATTAAAAGTATACTTAATATCATGTTGTTGGAGTAAAAACAATCCTCTATCTGGAACGGAGGCAAATGCAATTTCTTTATTATGCATATAATCCTCACCTAATTTATCTTTTCTCCATTTATCAGTTTGAGGTAAATAAGATTCATGAGTATCATCTCCCATTTTACCTAAATCATGATTAATAGCTGAAAATACTAATTCTTCTTTAGTAAATGTAGACATATCCGCACCCATTTGTTCCCACAAATCTGACTGTAATAAAGCACAATTTACTACTCTATTAACATGGTCTATGTAACCACCTGGAAAAGCATTATGGTATTCTTTTTTATGTGAAGCTGGCATCATTATAAGACGATCTTCAAATTTTTTATAAAATTCTAATAATTTTTCTTTTCTGGGGGATGAAATATGTCCCTCAATAATAGTTGTAAATTTTAACCAATTATTTTGGATTTCTTGAGCTGATAGTGTCATAACTTTTATTTTATTTTTATCCGTTTCTTAATGCTGAATGTTCTCTTTCTAATGTAGATTCTAAATCTCTAAGAATATTTTCTGTTTCTTCTATTTTTTTAATAAAATCTTCAACTGGTTGTTGTGATTTTACTATTAATTTTAAATTAGTTAAATTTCCCTGGATTCTATTTGTTAACCTAACTATTGTTTCTGGGTTGCGTAATGCCATATTGTATTTATTTTAATTAACCTAGGTATACCTTATACCCCTTGTACCTTATTTTTTTTAATCTCTTAATTATCTCTCTTTCCCTTATCCCTGTACCTCCAAGATACTATAATTGTTTTTCATCTCCAACCTTAGATTGAAGACTTTTTGCTTTTTTTAATATTTTTAATAAAACAGCACATTTTTCATATTCTTCTTCTTGTTGAAAGAAGTTGATACCTAACTCTAATGACGTATCTAAATATTCGTCTGAGTAATATTTTAAGGCGTCTATATGCGAGATATCATTAAGATCAACGTTTTGTATATACCCCCAGGCTCTTTTATATGTAACAAATTCTCCTGCTTCTTTTATATCTTCTACATTAAATTCCTCATTTGCTTTTTTAAAAAAACTCAATACTTTTTTATTAAAATTAATGTGGTTTAAGATTAGTTTTTTATACATTCCTATATAGTACATAGGAGATGATTTTAGATCCATATATGTTGTTTTCCCTGTTGATAAATCATTATCATCATGAGAAAATAATCCAAATATGTTATCTAAATTTGCCATATAATTATTTTATGTTTTACCTTTAATTTTTTGGAGTGCATACTCCCACTTCTCTCCAACTGTTTTATATTTATGTTTACTTTGAGAATCCATTTTTTTACATTGTTTCTCAAATTCCCCCTTAATTCCCATTCTTTCTACCTCTAAGTAGATTTCCATTATGGTATCTTCGTATGCAGACATTTTTATTAATTTAGAAATTACTATCAATATATGTTATAAATACTAGTATTCCAAATGATTTTGGAAATATTTTCTAGTACCATTTTGATTTTTAATAATATAAAAACCTTCTAAATTTAGACTACCAACATCATCCGTTATACATATCAAACCACCATAAAAATCATATATATAATGCGTTAAATCTTGCGTATACTCGCCGACCTCTACACTCCCATAACAGTTGTCGAAAATAGGATTAAATCCAATATAATTATTATTACCAATTAAATCTAAATTTATTGAATTATTAGGACCTACAATACTTACGGTAGCTTCACAAGTTTCTTGGTAATATTGAAAAGCTGAGTTTGCACAGTTAAAAGGATCACTCCATTCAGAATATGAGTAAGTAAGAGTATCATTTAAACCTAGTGGGGGGTAGTAATTAGTAGTATTAGAGGCGATAGTACAAGTAATACCATCAAAACTAAAACCTAATTGTGCAACATATACTGAATCTGGGTGAGGAACCCACCCTGGTGTAGAAGAATTTGAACAATTATTGTCATTCAAAGTTAAAGTTATAGTTTCTTCATCCCAATCCATATCTAGAAGTTCTAGATCACACGTTGAAATTTGAGATAATAATGATGAAGAATAAACAAAAAACGCCCAAAAGAAAAAGAGATTTTTCATTGAAATATGTATTAAGTAAATTATAGGGATTGACAACTTTTTGTCATTAATACATATGGGTAGGCAAGGAGAGACTTGAACTCTCATGTAACCAATTACTCTTTCTACAAGGTATAAGCTTGAGGAGATACATGCCTATGTGGTGAACCCGGTAGGATTCGAACCTACGACCGATACCTTAGAAG
>Ga0206126_10001485_pt1 | contig 27997 bp, 24 predicted proteins | sample Helgoland_Spring_5_FD_148621 | JGI IMG/M metagenome (GOLD analysis project Ga0206126, IMG submission 148621) | Pelagic subsurface seawater microbial communities from Kabeltonne, Helgoland, North Sea - Helgoland_Spring_Bloom_20160412_1 | ecosystem: Environmental > Aquatic > Marine > Epipelagic ...
CTTCTAAACTCCAACTGCCGCCAGCCATTTTAAATGGATAAGCCCAATTAAAGTCAATCATATAAGAAGTCTCTTCCTCTTTATCAACAAGCTTTGTGGTTAGATGGTTGTAACCCGTAATATCTAAATTTGCAAAGGCAAAACCCGGTAAATCTAGCGCTAAACTCACACCCGGTAGTAAAATCATTTTGTCTACACTTGTTGCAAAATTAAAGCCGGCAAGTAGGCCTACATCTTTTACCACACCAAAGCTCATATCGTTACCACTAATAGCGCCTAAACTAAATGTTGAATACCACTCACCATAAAACTCTGTTCCACTATCTTTAGTTCTTGAGTGGTCTACAAAAAAGAAATTCTTGCCATACTTATGACCGCCAGCATGTTGAAGCGTAACTATAGTAGTATCAACATCTTTTTTTGCAAAGGGGTTAAGTAAGTCGCCCTTACTATAGTGAACTTCAGTACTACTCCAAATTTCCGCCTGTGAACTTACGGCAAAAGTTGTTGCAAGCAACGCTGTGCCTATGAATTTTATCCATTGTTTAAATTGCATTGTGATTCTCCTTGATTAAAAAAATATTTCCTTCTTTTTTACCCCTAAACTTACTTTGGTAACTTGCCTTGAACACCTTCTACATACCACTTCATGCCCAGCATTCCACCATCCGTCATCACTGTTCCCTCAGGCACTTTTATCTCACCCGACTGATCTTTAATTGGGCCAGTAAAAGGGTGCAACTTACCCTGCACAATAAGACTTTTAGCCTTATTAACCCGTTCGCGAACTTTTTTTGGAACCGCTTTATTGTATGGCGCCAAATCTAAGGCATTATCAGATAGGCCGCCCCAAACATCCTCAGACTTCCAAGTGCCATCTAGAACAGCCTGAGCCTTAGCCGTATAAAGTGGTCCCCAATTATGCTCCGTTGCTGTTAAATGCGCCTTAGGGCCATAAACTGCCATATCCGAGTGATAACCCACGGCATATACTCCTTTTTTCTCGGCAGCATTGATAGGTCCAGGAGAGTCAGTATGCTGAGTAACAACATCCACACCCATATTAATCATAGTATTTGCCGCCTCACTTTCTTTACCCGGGTCATACCAGCTGCTTACCCATACCACCTTGACCTCAGCTTTCGGGTTAACTGCTCTAGCTCCCAACGTAAATGCATTGATACCACGTATAACCTCAGGAATTGGGAATGAGCCAACATAGCCTAATAAATTACTTTTGGTCATAAGGCCAGCCACCATACCGGTCAAATAACGACCCTGATAAACGCGATCAAAATAAGTACCCACATTTTTTGAGCGCTTATAGCCAGATGCATGTTCAAACTTTACATCTGGAAATTTTTTCGCAACCTTAAGTGTCGGGTTCATATAACCAAATGACGTGGTAAAAATTAACTTATTTCCCGCTCTAGCCAACTCAGTAATGACCCGCTCTGCATCAGCACCCTCTGCCACATTTTCAACATAGGTCGTCTTAACCTTCTCGCCGAGCTCTTTCACCATGTATTTGCGAGCCTCATCATGGGCATAGGTCCAACCAGCATCTCCCGTTGGTCCTACATAAACAAACGCAACTTTTAGTGGATCATGATTCTTGGCGAGAGCAATTGTTGAAAAGCCCAAACTCAATAAACCAACAATTAGAACCTTAAATAAACAACACTTCCTTATAGCCAACATAGTTTTTTCTCCATTTATAAAAAAATTTTACTTCACCCAAAACCGATTTATTCCAAAGGTTTAATCCAATGGTTTAATGTGCACCATGAAACGACTTACCCAACGACATAGGCGCAAACAACTTGATTCGCTGTTGGTTTCTTGACAGCAAAACCAGTACTACAACAGTTGCTACATAGGGCAGTGTCGCCAGTAGATTCGATGACACCGAAAGCCCAAAACTCTGTAATACCAGATGCATAATGCTCATAAACCCAAATAGGTATGCCCCAAAAACCGCACGCTCTACTCGCCAACTGGCAAAAACCACTAAGGCAAGAGCAATCCAACCGCGTCCCGCAGTCATATTTTCAGCCCATAAAGGGGTATCAATTAACGATAGATAGCCACCGGCTAAACCGGCCATAGCGCCGCCAAAAACAATGGCTAAATATCTGACTTTTAGCACCGACAACCCCAATGATTGTGCAGATTCAGGGGATTCACCTACCGCCTTGACCACCAGGCCGGCTCGAGTACTTTTAAAAAACCAGTAAACAGCTCCTGCTAACCCAATCGAGATATAAACCAATACATCATGAGAAAACAGCACCTTGCCGAAAAAAGGAATACTACTGAGTAGGGGTATCTGAAAGTCAACATTTGTGAGCGCTTCACCCACATAGCTTCGTCCCATAAAACCGCTAAGCCCTACACCTAAAATCGTCAGGGCAAGACCAGTTGCGACTTGGTTGGCATAAAAATGCATAGTAACCACCGCAAACAACAGTGCCATTAGTGCGCCCGCAACCACCGATCCCATAAAGCCAATAAACAGGCTATCTGTATGAAATGCGATCATAAAACCCGCCACGGCACCCATTAACATCATGCCTTCCTGACCTAAGTTTAGAACCCCAGACTTTTCACAGACGAGCTCACCTATAGCAACAATCAATAAGGGTGTCCCCATTCGAATAGTTGCGAACAAAATATTTGCAATAAAATCTATATCCATGATTATTTCCCCTCAATGGCAACAGCCGGTGGTTCGATTGATAACGACTGTTTAACTATTTTTGGAGCTGATTTATGAATAACAATTCGATATCCAATTAATACATCACAGATCAATAAAAATAATAGCAACATGCCTTGAAAGACACCGGTGACAGCCAGAGGTAAATCCAGATGAATCTGTACCATCTCACCGCCCATATACAGCAACGCCATCAGCAGGCCTGCAAATAGAATCCCCAGCGGATGCAATCGCCCCAAAAAGGCAACAATAATGGCCGCATAGCCATAGCCAGGAGAAATATTAGGAACCAACTGACCTATGGGGCCGGTTACCTCACCCGCCCCTGCTAGGCCTGCAAGACCTCCGCATATTAAAAGGCATAACCACACCAAGCGCTTTTCTTTAAAACCAGCAAAATGCGCTGAACGTTCGTCGCCACCCAATACTTTTATCTGGAATCCAATAAAGGTTTTGCTCATTAGCACCCAAACACCCACCATTGCAAAAAGCGCAAATGAAACACCTAAGTGTAGTCGTGTGCCCTCTAATAAAATTGGCATGGTTTGCCAATCAGAAAATAACGCTGACTCAGGAAAATTAAACCCATTGGGATCTTTTAAAGGCCCATGGACTCCATGTAGCAAAATATTGAGGCTTATATAGTTGAGCATGATGGTGGAAAGGATTTCATTAGTATTGAAATAATTTTTAAGAAAAGCAGGAATGGCAGCCCATGCCATACCGCCGAGTATTCCGGCCACAAGAACCACAGGAAGCACCCATATCCCCTGGGAATCTAATAGCGCCAGTGCGGCACAACTTCCCACCAAGCCACCCATGAGCAACTGACCCTCAGCACCAATATTCCAGACATTAGCCCTGAAACAAATAGATAGGCCCATTGCGCAGAGAACAATAGGGCCTGCCTTTACTAATAACTCTGCAATGCGATAGGGATCACTGATTGGCATAATTAAAAAGGTATGCAACGCCTGTATAGGCGACTTACCTAGTATCCAAAAGAGGAATGCCCCGCATATAAGCGTTAGCACAGCCGCTAAAATAGGCGAAGCATAAGACATCAGCCTAGATTGCTGGCCTCTTGCCTCTAATTTAATTCGCATAAAAACAACTCCTGTAATAAAACTTCCTAGGCAACTTGTTGCCTACCAAAAACCCCAGCCATCCAGCTACCCACCTCTTCAATAGAGGTTTCATTTGTTGGCTTAATGGGAGATAACTGACCATCAAAAAGAGCACAGATGCGATCGCTTAAAGTAAATAATTCATCAATATCTTCAGAGATAATCAGGATCGAAGCACCCTGATCACGCAACGCAATTAAGGCTTTATGAATACTGGTTGCAGCGCCGACATCAACACCCCATGTAGGATGAGCTGCAATCAAACACCTGGGGGTTTGCAAAATTTCACGACCGATAATAAATTTTTGTAAATTGCCACCAGAGAGGCTTTTCGCCAGACTACCATTTCCGCCACACTTAACATCAAACTGATCAATAATACTCTTAGAGAAATTTTCCGTAGCAGATTGATTAACAAAACCTCGAGAGATTAAGCCCTGCAAGAAACCGGTTAATAATGCATTGTCCCGGAGACTCATATCGGGCACAGCGCCATGTCCCAATCGATCCTCTGGCACAAAACCCATACCATAGGCACGGCGTTGCATGGGGTTGGACTGCGTTAAATCGGCATCAGGGAAAGTAATAATATTGAAACCTTCCAATTGAGTTTCGCCACTGAGTACAGACAGCAACTCTGACTGCCCATTACCTGCAACCCCAGCAATACCGAGAATCTCACCCTTTTTCGCAGCAAAGGAAATATTTTTTAGATCAACACCAAAGATATCGGTAGTGGCAACATTAAGTTGGTTAATCGATAAGAAATCAGGCGTATCATTTTTAGCATTGGGATATTCACTGCTAATTTGCGTCTCATCTCCCACCATCATTCTGGCCATGCTAGTAGTACTCTCATCACTGGGAACACAGGACCCAGAAACTCGACCAGCGCGCAACACAGTGGCTGAATCACAGAGCGACTGAATTTCTTTTAATTTATGGCTTATAAATAAAATGCTACTGCCCTCGTCCGCAAGCTGACGAAGGGTGTCAAATAGAGAATCGACTTCCTGAGGAGTTAGAACTGATGTGGGTTCATCTAGGATTAATAATTTAATATCCTGTATCAAACAACGAACGATTTCTACGCGCTGACGCTCGCCGGTAGATAGGGTATGCACCAAACGGTGAGGTTCGAGAGGCATGCCATATTTAGTGGATACCTCAACTATGCGTTTGGCTAGAAGATCCATATCGCTGGACGACTGCTGATCCAAACCCAAAGCAATATTTTCTACGACAGAGAGTGTTTGGAATAGCGAAAAATGCTGGAACACCATACCAATACCCAGCTCTCTGGCATCAACAGGTGCATTGATGGTTGTTTCCTGCCCCTCCCATAAAAGTTTTCCACTGTCTGGTTTAACCACACCGTAGATAATTTTCATAAGAGTACTTTTACCCGCGCCATTTTCACCCAATATAGCGTGAATACTGCCGGCTTTTACATCAATACTGATATTGTCATTAGCCAAACAGCCCGGGTATGACTTGGTAATACCATCGAGCAATAGGCGAGAATTTGAAGAACCTGAGTTCATCCCTTACAACCTCCATGTTTAGGGTAAGAATAGACTATTTTCATCCAATGAAAACGCTAAGATTTCAAATCTTGGCATAATTGTCAAGTATTATTTGTTTATACTAACTCTTGAATTAACAAAATTTTCTGTGTTTATTTATCGAGTTGACATAACTGTCAGGTTTTGTAAAATTAACTTATATATTGTCAAAGTGTAGATCATTTTTGACAACGCTATGGAAGCACTACTCAAAGGAATTGAGAATGATAAAGTTTTTGCTTAATCAATCCGAAACAACTATTGATCAAATCGACCCAAATACCTCGGTTTTAGATTATCTGCGAGATAATTTAAATCGTACTGGTACCAAAGAGGGCTGTGCGTCCGGTGACTGCGGGGCATGCACTGTAGTGATTGCTGAAGCAGAGGGTAATGAGCTTGTATACCGCTCCGCTAACGCCTGTATTACTAATATTGGTAGTCTCCACGGCAAGCAGTTAATCACCGTAGAAGACCTTAAAAACGATAATCAACTTCACAACGTTCAACAGGCAATGGTTGATTGTCATGGTTCTCAATGTGGCTTTTGCACCCCCGGCTTTATTATGTCGATGTTTGCCCTACGCAAAAATAATGTTACTGCAGATCCTCATAAAACTATTGAAAGTTTAGGAGGCAACCTATGTCGATGCACCGGTTACAAGCCCATCATACAGGCGGCCAATCAAAGCTTTAAATCCCCTTCCGATGATCAGTTCAGCGAACAACATGATGCTGTTGTTGAGCAACTTGATAGCATTAATCAACAGTATCCCAATGCTCATTTAACACATCTTGACAAGCAGTTCTTTTCGCCGAGTACCTCAGACGAACTGGCAAAGTTATTAGTTGAATACCCAGAGGCAAGATTATTAGCTGGAGGCACTGATTTGTGTCTCGAATTTACGCAATTTTTACGTGAGGCCCAAGTACTTGTTCATACTGGAAGAGTAAAAGATCTGGCGACCGTTGAACTAAATGATAAATCCTTATTGCTCGGTGCTGCCGTTACCTATAGCCATGCGGCTGATCAATTAATTTCTCTTTATCCCGATTTAAAAGAATTAATAGAGCGACTGGGTTCACTTCAGGTGCGTAATCAGGCAACCATCGCAGGCAATATCGGAAATGCATCGCCTATTGGTGATATGCCGCCTGTTTTGATCGCCTTGGGCGCTGAACTGGTTTTACGAAAAGGGGATGAACGGCGAACAATTTCTATTGAAGACTACTTTATTAAATACAAGGTAACTGCACTTCAGACCTCAGAGTTTATAGAAAGGATTATTATTCCTAGACCCGACGCTCTCGCTGATTTCAAAGCCTATAAAATTAGCAAGCGCCTTGAAGACGATATCTCAGCTACCTGCGGTGCTTTTAGCATTAAGATTGATCAGGGTACTGTTAGTGCCATCAAGATTGCCTTTGGGGGTATGGCCGAAATACCAAAGCGAGCAAAACACTGCGAACAGGCATTACTTAATCAGCCATGGAATAGCCAAAGTATTGAACGAGCCATGGTCGAGTTTAAAAAAGACTTTGCACCTATTTCGGACTTTAGAGCCTCGGCAGACTATCGATTAGATGTCTCGAAAAATATGTTACGTAGACTTTATTTAGAGCTCGAAAGCGACTGCCAAACTATTAGGGTGACTCAATATGCGTAACCTACCCTTCCCTCCCGCAGCCAATAACCCTATTGCCACTAAAGGCGTTTTAGGCGTAAGTAAGGTCCATGAAAGTGCGCACAAACATGTCAGTGGTGAGGCTACCTATATCGACGATCAACTATTACCCGCGGATGGACTTCATGCCTATGTGGGGTTAAGCACCGTCAGTCGAGGCGTCATTAAACAGCTTGATCTATCTGCAGTGTTGTCCGCAGAAGGTGTTGTTGATGTGTTAACAATCAAGGATATTTTAGGCCATAAAGATATTGGCCCTGTATTTCCCGGTGACCCCATTATGGTTAATCAGGGTGACTCTGTGCAGTTCTGTGGCCAGGTACTTTTTGCTGTGGCAGCGACCAGTTATAAACTTGCCAGAAAAGCCGCTTCATTAGCCAAGATTGAATATGAAACGGACGAACCCATTGTCACCATTGAGCAGGGGCTAGAGAAAAACTGTTTTGTTCGCCCTAGTCACACGCAGAAACGCGGCAGCCCCAAAGAGACTATCAAAAATGCCTCTTATTCGCTGCAGGGCGAATTTAGAATCGGCGGTCAAGAGCATATGTACCTTGAAGGGCAGGCGTCGATATGCGTGCCCACCGAAGATGGCGGCATGCTAGTTTACAGCTCCACTCAAAACCCTACCGAAGGTCAGAAGTTAGTTGCCGAAGTGCTAGATATTCCGATGAATTTAGTAACCGTGGATACAAGGCGTATGGGCGGTGGTTTTGGTGGTAAAGAAACTAATGCTAATCAATGGGCCTGCATAGCCGCTTTACTGGCGGCAAAAACAGGTCGAGCGGTGAAAATTCGCTTGGCGCGTGCCGATGATTTAAAAACAACGGGTAAACGACACCATTTCTTGAGTCAGTACCATGTTGGCTTTGACAATAATGGTCGTATTAAGGGCCTAGATTTGGCTTTATCGGGTGGTTGCGGTATGTCCCCTGACCTATCTGATGCCATTGTAGATCGCGCTATGTTTCATTCAGATAATGCCTATTACCTCTCTGATGTTGAAGTGATCGGGCACAGAGTAAAAACCAATACCGTCTCCAATACCGCTTTTCGGGGTTTTGGTGGACCACAGGGTGTACTGGCTATTGAGCAAATCATTGATCAAATTGCGCGTGCTGTTGGAAAAGATCCCTTGGATATTAGAAAAGAAAACTTTTATACCAAAGATGGTGGGCGGGATACCACCCATTATGGACAAAAAATTGAGCAGCATATTATTAGCAAACTAGTTGAGCGCCTCGAAGTCAGTTCTCAGTACCGCGAGCGTCGTCAAGCAATAGATACCTTTAACCAATCAAGTCCAATTCTTAAAAAGGGCTTGGCGCTGACACCAGTAAAATTTGGTATTTCATTTACCGTTCAGCACCTCAATCAAGCTGGGGCTTTAATCCATATTTATACTGATGGATCGATCCATCTTAATCATGGTGGAACCGAGATGGGTCAGGGTCTTTTTACTAAAATAGCGCAGGTAGTAGCCAATGAATTTGGCGTGAAGGTAGAGGATATTTTTTGCTCAGCCACAAGAACTGACAAGGTACCTAATACCTCCCCTACCGCCGCCTCATCAGGGACAGATCTGAATGGTATGGCGGCCAAAGATGCGGCAATAAAAATCAAACAACGCTTGATAGATTTTGCCTGTAAGCATTTTAAAATTGATGCAGGTGAGGTTAAATTTTCAGCTGCAGGGGTAACAGCCGATGATAAGCAGTTTAGTTTTGCTGAATTTATTCAGCTTGCCTATATGAATCGCGTTAGCCTATCAGCTACTGGTTATTATAAAACCCCAAAAATTCACTATGATCGTGAAAAAGCTAAGGGCCAACCATTCTTTTATTTTGCTAATGGTGCGGCTGTTTCTGAAGTTCTAATCGATACCCTGACTGGCGAAAATAAGTTACTGCGCACAGATATTTGTCAAGATGTCGGAAAATCGCTTAATCCCGCTATTGATAAGGGCCAGATCGAGGGTGCATTTATTCAAGGAATGGGCTGGCTTACCACTGAAGAACTAGTTTGGGACAATCAGGGTCGCTTACTAACCACAGGGCCTGCAAGCTACAAAATACCGGCTATTGGCGATACACCTTCAGAATTTAATGTGGAATTATTACCCGATAGCGACAATATAGAAGCCACAATTTTTCACTCCAAAGCGGTCGGCGAGCCACCTTTAATGCTTGGTATTTCGGTGTGGAGTGCTATCTGTGATGCGGTTGCTAGCCTGAGAGATCACAGGTTAAGTCCGTTGCTAGATGCCCCAGCAACACCTGAGCGAATTCTAAATGCCTGCAATGAATTGCGTGCCAGGGATTCCTAGGACATTTTGATATGTGGTACGACGTGATTAAACAGCTAGAGTCGGAAAATCAGGATTATGTTCTGGTTACAGTTTTAGGCACCCGAGGCTCAACACCCAGAGACTGCGGTACAAAGATGATCGTCAGCCGCACCAAAAGCTATGCAACTATTGGCGGCGGTCATCTAGAATTTAAAGCCATTGAGCAAGCTAGAAAGCTACTTACTGAGCAACAATCACAGCAAAAATTTGAGCATTTTCCATTGGGTGCAAAGCTCGGACAATGCTGTGGTGGCCAAGCCACCATTCTATTTGAAAGCTTCATCAAAACCAGTATCGATATTATGTTATTTGGCGCCGGGCATGTGGGCAAGGCCCTTGTATCGATTCTTGCTGGTCTTCCTTGCCGAGTTCATTGGGTAGACAGTCGAGAACATGAATTTCCAGACAATCTCGCTAGCAATATCTCCAAAATAGTCAGCGACTCCCCCAGTGATGAAGTGAAGACAATGCCAGAAAACGCTTACTACGTGATTATGACCCATAACCACCCACTAGATTTTGCTATTTCAGAATCCATATTAAAAAGAAATGACGCCCATTATATTGGTCTGATTGGTTCAAAAACCAAATGGAAACGCTTTCAAATGCGCTTTGAGCATAAGGGCTATACATCGGAACTTTATAGCTCTATTCGATGCCCCTTAGGGCATAGCGATGTCCCTGGCAAATTACCCTCAGAGGTTGCTGTTGCTGTTGCAGGTGAAATTATCTCCCTTTATCACCAGCAGCAATCTAAACAGCTGAAAAAACAGGGGGTTGATTGGAAACATTTAAAACGCTTTACGGCCACCAATACGAGTCTACCTTTAAGTGAAACTCAGGACCTTTGACATGGATAGCACTAATTCGAAAAAGACGGCACTACAAAGCACACAAGTTGTCATTGATGGCAACTTACAGCCAGCTCAAATAGTGATTGAAGACGGAAAATTTAGTCAGATCAATAAGTATAAAACCACTCAAGACTTTCCCGTAGAAGACGTTGGAGATCTAGTAATTATGCCTGGCTTAGTAGATACGCATGTGCATATTAACGAACCTGGCAGAACCGAATGGGAAGGTTTTAATACTGGAACTCAGTCCGCCGCGGCCGGAGGAATAACCTGCGTGGTTGATATGCCACTCAACTGCACACCAGTGACCACCAATGTCGATGCACTTCAACAAAAAATGGCCGCATTGGATAATAAATTATGGATTGATTGTGGTTTTTGGGGCGGCGTGATTCCTGAAAGCTTGGATGATCTTGATGAGCTAATTAAAGCCGGTGTTTTAGGCGTAAAGTCATTCACCATTCATTCTGGAATTGACGATTTCCCGAAGGTGGAAGCTGAGCATCTGTCGCAGGCGATTGAAATATTGGCAAAGTACAACGTACCCTATCTAATTCATGCGGAACTTGATAATCAGGAGCAAGAACCACCTCAAATTGGTGATAAATACCAAAGTTTTTTGTTGTCACGCCCTAAAAGTTGGGAAAACGACGCCATTGATATGATGATTGATCTGGCAGAAAAAGCCAAGGATAAAGGCGTATTAGGTAAGATTCATATTGTGCACCTATCCTCCGCTGAAGCCCTGCCTGCCATACGATCAGCCCAACAGCGCGGACTTAATTTAACCGCTGAATCTTGTCCGCATTATTTAACCCTATTTGCCGAAAATATTCCCGACGGGAAAACACTGTTTAAATGCTGTCCTCCCATTCGAGAGCTAGATAATCGCGAGCAACTTTGGCAGGGTTTGGCAGATGGCACCATTTCATTTGTGGTGTCAGATCACTCGCCTTGCACCCCCACACTTAAGCATATTGATACTGGCGATATTGAAAACGCCTGGGGCGGTATTTCTTCTTTGCAGTTTGGTCTTTCAATTATTTGGACAGAAGCGAAAAAACGCGGCTTTGATTTGGCTGAAGTCGTCAACTGGATGGCAACTGAACCGGCAAATTTTGCCGGCCTTGGTAATCGCAAAGGAAAAATTTCCTGTGGCTATGATGCTGACTTAGTTCTGTTTGATTCTGAAAAAAATTACTGTATTGAGTCTAAACTAATTAAATATCGCCACAAAATTACACCCTATGAAGGACGAATAGTCACCGGCATGGTCAAAAGAACCTATGTTCGGGGTGAGGTTGTCTATAAAGATAATAAATTATTAGGAAAGCCTATTGGTAAGCCAATTTTGGCCAGCCGCTAATCATAAAACGGGAAGGAACCCATGAATAACAACCAAACTTTAAGTGATAATTCATTCAGTCAATATATTGATCTCGCCAGCGAAAAAGTCGGCGGTCGAGCTATTGATTGCAGTGATGAATGGTTTGCTAACTGCTCTAATTTGGTGAAAAAAGGTCGCGGTGAATTCAAAGAAGGATACTTTGTTGATACCGGCCAGTGGATGGATGGATGGGAATCACGTCGAAGCTTTAAACGGCATTGGCGACAAGGCATTGAAGAAGACTGTGACTGGTGTGTTATTCGTCTGGGTATTTCCGGAGTTATCAAAGGCTTTGATATAGATACTAATCATTTTCGCGGCAATGCACCTGAAAAAGTCTCTGTTGAGGCAGCTGTTATTGAAACTGATGACTTTGAACATACCAATTGGACTGAAATTCTCAGTATTTGCGAAGTTGAACCCAATCAACCCAACCCGTTTACTTGCGAGAGCACAAAATCGTGGACACATGTTCGCCTTAAAATTTATCCCGATGGTGGTGTTGCGCGCTTTAGAGTCTTTGGTGAAGCAAAAATAGACCAAAATAACTTTATCCCTGGTGAATTGGTCGATTTAGCCTGTGTAGCAAACGGGGGTCGAGGCATTAAAGCTAGCGATATGTTCTTTAGCTCACCAAGCAATCTTATTATGCCCAGCAAAGGTCTTAATATGGGAGACGGCTGGGAGACCAAAAGGCGTCGCGATGATAAAAATGATTGGGCAATTATCAAACTAGGGGCCGCCGGCACCATACGCAAAGTCATTCTCGATACAGCTCATTTTAAAGGAAATTACCCTGATCAATTTTCGCTAGAAGCGACTCACTGCAACAATGATCAACTTGAGAGTGCGGCATGGCAAACCGTTATTGAAAAAACCGCACTGCAATCAGATCGCGAGCATTTATTTATTCAGCAAATTTGTTGTGATGAATTAACTGAATTTACACACGTCAGAATCCATATATACCCCGATGGCGGCATCAGTCGGTTGCGGATCTTTGGCTTCCCTAATTGGAGGGCAATTTGAATGGATCTTCAGTCGCTAAATACTTTACCTATCGATCAAGCTAATCATCTTTTTATGCAGTGCTGTACCAGTGAACGATGGATTGAAGAAATGGTCGCCAATCGCCCTTTTGCAGACATCCATAGTTTGCGTGAAACAGCTGACCATATTTGGAATCATTTAACCAAAAAAGATTATCTTCAAGCTTTTGAAGGTCACCCTAAAATTGGTGATGTGGGTTCATTGAAAGCTAAATATGCAAATACCAAGGAATTGGCAAGTGGCGAGCAATCTGGGGCAAATTGTGCAACGGACGAACTAATCGCCAAGCTAGCTGATAGCAATAGCGAATATGAGGAAAAATACGGCTTTATTTTTATTGTCTGCGCTACCGGTAAAAGCGCTAAAGAAATGCTCGCGTTGCTTCAAGATCGACTAAACAACGACCGTCGGAAAGAGCTTGAAATTGCCAGTGAAGAACAACGCAAAATATTCCACCTTCGTCTGGAGAAACTGTTATGAGTTCTATTAGCACCCATATTTTAGATACTGCACGTGGCATCCCCGCGCCTAATGTCAGTATCAGGCTTCATAGGCTTAAGAACGATCAATGGAACTGTATCGGTGAAGGTAAAACCAATTCCGATGGACGTGTTAAAGATATTCATGCACCACAGCCTAATTTATCAGCCGGTATCTATAAGATGCATTTCGCTACAGGGGATTATTTTTTAGAAGCGGGTGACGAAATTTTTTATCCCTACGCTGAGGTGGTTTTTGTGATTGACAAGAATACAGGTCATTACCATATTCCACTGTTGCTCTCGCCCTTTGGTTATTCAACCTATAGAGGTAGCTAATGAACAATATTAAAATTCCATTAACACCACTTTCCAGTGATGTTTTTGCGCCCTTTGGCGATGTTATCGAGGTATCTGATAGCAACAAAATTTTTCCAATCAATGATGGGCTGGCCAATCGTCACCATGATGTGGCTCAGGTCGATGTAGACGAGCAGAACGGTCATGCCATTATTAGTATTATTGATACTAAAAGCACGCCACTCCCTCTAAGAGTTTTGGTTATGGAGCGTCATCCTATTGGCAGCCAAGCATTTATACCTATTGGCAACAGACCCTATGTTGTTTTGGTAGCCCCTTCTGGTGACTTTGACCATCAAAATCTACAGGGTTTTCTAGCACAACCCCATCAGGGTATTAATTATGCTAAGGGCACATGGCACCATGCCTGTATAAGCCTTGATGATTCAAACCAATTTTTGGTGATTGATCGTGGCGGTCAGGGAGAAAACTGTGATTTTTTATCAATCCCTGAATCAGTCAATATCATTATCGATAGTCTGGATTAAATATGAAACAGGTACACCGCGGTTCAATTCTTCATTTTCTAGGCGATCCAGATAGTGTTGATAACCAGTGCTATGAGTATTTTTCGGATGGCCTAATGATCATAGAAGATGGCCTTATTCAGAGTCTGTGCAGCACAGCACAGGGCATTAAAAGCCTAGAGCCTGATGTGCCAGTCATTGAACACTTGGACAGCCTAATCATGCCTGGCTTTGTAGACTGTCATATCCATTTTCCACAAACCGAAGTGATTGCCGCCTATGGTGAACAACTTTTGCAATGGCTTAATAAATATACCTTTCCATCTGAGGGTAAATTCAAAGATAAAAACCATGCTAAAACCATGGCAGAACAGTTTTTAAATGAACTATTAAGAGCTGGTACAACCACCGCCTTGGTTTTTGGCACAGTGCATAAACAGTCAGTGGATGCTTTTTTTGAGGCCTGTGAAAAACGCAATCTGCGCATGATAGCGGGCAAGGTAATGATGGATCGTAATGCGCCTGAATACCTAACCGATGATCCAGAATCTAGCTATGCTGATAGTAAATATCTCATTGAAAAATGGCATAACAGAGGGCGATTAAATTACGCAGTCACACCAAGATTTGCGCCCACATCAAGTCAAGAGCAACTTCAAAAAGCGGGGCAATTACTCTCTGAATATCCCGATGTGTACATGCAAACTCACTTATCTGAAAACCGTGATGAAATTGCCTGGGTTAAAGAGTTATTCCCTGAAAGTGAGAGTTATTTAGATACCTATGATCATGCGGGGCTTCTAGGGCGCCGCAGTGTATTTGCCCACTGCATCCATCTGGACGATAAAGAATGGCACCGAATGGCTGAGAGCCAATCAGGTATAGCTTTTTGTCCTACTTCGAATTTATTTCTCGGCAGCGGCTTGTTTAATTTAAATCGAGCGGTGAAAGAAAAAATCAATGTGGGGCTTGGCACCGACGTAGGCGGCGGCACTAGTTTTTCTATGCTGCAGACGCTGAACGAGGCCTACAAGGTTTTACAGATACGTGGCGAGACATTATCTATCTTAAAAATGTTTTATTTAGCCACACTGGGTGGCGCAGAAACCTTAGATTTAAGTGACAAAATTGGCAATTTTGAAATAGGTAAAGAAGCTGATTTTATTGTTTTAGATAAAACCTGTACGCCACTGATAAAAATGCGCCTTGAGAAATGCTCTGACATCTTAGAAGAGCTTTTCGTACTCGGCATACTGGGTGATGACCGCGCAGTAAAACAGACATGGTCTGCAGGACAAAAAGTACATGATCGGGATCAAGTAAATTAAATCAGATTCCAATTTTTTAATAGTTAGTAACAAGGAATGTTAAATGGATGCATATATTATTGATTGGTTAAGCCTAATTTTTCGCTGGTTACATGTCATTACTGGCGTAGCCTGGATAGGCGCTTCGTTTTACTTTGTCTGGCTCGACAATAGCCTACAGAATCCACCGCAGTGGAAAAAAGACAAAGGCATCAAAGGTGATTTATGGGCTATTCATGGCGGTGGAATCTATGAGGTTGCCAAGTACCGCTTACAGCCAGAAAAAATGCCCGAAACCCTGCATTGGTTTAAATGGGAAGCCTATACCACATGGATAACAGGCATGATTCTGCTTGCTATCATTTATTATTTAGGTGCAGATTCTTATTTAATTGATAAACGCGTTGCAGATTTAAGTCAGCTGCAAGCAATAGCCATAGGTCTTGGAATTATTGCCGGTAGCTGGATTGTGTATGAGTTAATTTGCTCAAGCCCAATCGCCAAAAATGGCTTCGTTATTTCAGCTCTATTAATTGTATTTGCAACCATCACTGCCTATTGTTTAGCGCAATTATTCAGTGGTCGTGGTGCCTATATTCATTTTGGCGCAGTGATAGGTACATTGATGGCGGGCAATGTTTTTCGAGTGATTATCCCGGGTCAAAAAGCGCTAGTAACCGCTATCAAAAATGGCGTGGAACCGGACGAGAAATGGGCGATTAAAGCTAAGCTGCACTCTACGCACAATACTTATCTGACTCTTCCTTTGCTGTTTATTATGATTAGTAATCATTATCCAATGACCTATGACCATCATCTTAATTGGCTAATCCTATTGGTTATTACTGCCATAACAGCAGTTGCGCGACAATTTTTTATTCTTAAACACAAAGGGATTCATCGACCAACACTGTTGGTAGTTTCGGCAATGGCAACACTGATATTGGCTATTATGATAGCGCCAAAACCTGCCCCCATAGTTAGCCAAATAAAAAATATTGACCAAGCTCAACTAAGTGCTCAGGTTTTGTCTATTATTAAAGAACGTTGTGCAACCTGCCATGCGAAAAACCCTACTGATGAGGTATTCACAGTAGCTCCAGGTGGCGTAGCACTTGAGACCATGAATGATATTTACCAGTGGGCACCTCAGATAAACAGCCGAAGTGTGCAGTCACATAACATGCCGTTTATGAATAAAACAGGTATGACTCAAGAAGAGAGAAATACTGTAGCTCGCTGGTTAGCTGTTAAAAATAAAGACCGTTAATAAAACCGGCTTTTAAACTATTTCAATGCATAGATATCAATTTTTCAATTGGTATTTGTGATGCTTTAACTAAATCCCGTTTTGAAGGGAAAAAACAAAAGGACTTGTACTGTGAGTAAAATGAGAGCTGTTGATGCTGCTGTTGCAGTGTTAAAAAAAGAAGGTATTAATAATGCCTTTGGTGTGCCTGGTGCCGCTATTAATCCATTCTATTCTGCTATGGAGGCCGGTGGTGGTATTGAACATCACCTTGCACGACATGTGGAAGGTGCGTCTCATATGGCCGAGGGCTACACCCGAGCTAAACCCGGCAATATTGGAGTCTGTATTGGTACTTCGGGACCTGCTGGGACCGATATGATTACTGGTCTGTACTCTGCAATAGCAGATTCAATTCCTATTCTCTGTATTACCGGTCAGGCGCCTCGCGACAAACTGCATAAAGAAGACTTTCAGGCGGTTGATATTGAAAAAATTGCTGAGGGCGTTACCAAATGGTCGGTGACTGTTCGAGAACCAGCACTAGTCCCAAGGGTTTTTCAAAAAGCCTTTCATTTAATGCGCTCCTCGAGACCGGGTCCTGTTTTAATCGATCTCCCTATTGATGTTCAGCTGGCTGAAATTGAATTTGATATCGATAGCTATGAACCAATGCCAGTCTACAAACCAAAGGCCACAAAAGCTCAGATTGAAAAAGCACTGACGATGCTTAATGAGGCAGAACGCCCGCTGATTGTATCTGGGGGTGGTGTAATTAACGCTGATGCCAGCGAAAAGTTACAGGAATTTGCAGAAATTATGGGTATACCGGTGATTCCCACATTGATGGGTTGGGGAACTATCCCAGATGATCATCCGTTGATGGCGGGTATGGTGGGATTACAAACCTCACACCGCTATGGAAATGCCACCATGCTTGCCTCGGATTTTGTATTTGGCATTGGCAATCGCTGGGCCAATCGGCATACGGGTTCTGTGGATGTGTATACCAAGGACCGTAAATTTGTACATATTGATATAGAACCTACCCAGATTGGTCGTGTTTTTGAGCCTGACTACGGCATAGTTTCCGACGCAGGAATGGCATTAGAGTTACTAGTGGAACAAGCGAAAGATTGGAAAAGCAAAGGAATTTTAAAGGATCGTAGTAACTGGGTACTGGAATGTAGAGAAAGAAAAACCAGCACAAGCATGTTACGAAAAACAAATTTTGATGACGATAAAGCTAAAATTAAGCCGCAAAGGGTATATGCCGAAATGAACAATGTCTTTGGTAAAGATGCCTGCTACGTTACCACTATCGGCTTATCGCAAATTGCAGGCGCACAATTTTTACATGTATATAAGCCTCGCCATTGGATCAACTGTGGACAGGCTGGGCCATTAGGCTGGACTGTTCCGGCAGCTTTGGGCGTTTGTGTTGCCGATCCTGAGCGACAAGTAGTAGCGCTATCAGGGGACTATGACTTCCAATTTATGATTGAAGAACTAGCGGTTGGTGCTCAATTTAAGCTGCCCTATATTCATATTCTGGTCAATAACTCTTATCTTGGGCTTATTCGTCAAGCTCAGCGTGGATTTGAAATGGACTACGGAAAAATGGACTACGGTGTGCAATTAGCATTCGACAATATACATACTGAACAGGATAGCGAGATTCACGGCTATGGTGTAGATCATGTAGCTGTTGTTGAAGGACTTGGCTGTAAAGCAATAAGAGTAAGCAAACCTGGAGATATAGCCGATGCTCTAAATTTAGCACAGGAATGGATGCAGAAATATACTGTGCCTGTTGTTGTAGAGATTATTTTGGAGAAAGTGACCAATATTGCTATGGGAACAGAAATTGACAATATCACTGAACATGAAGATCTAGCAGAAAATATTAGTGATGCGCCCACGGCTATTGCTTTCGATAAAGACTATCTGGAAAAAGAATTTGAAGACAAGGTGAGCTGATTCTATTCAGGATTTTCCCCTGCTATTGCTTCAAATTAAATATATTTTGAATAAACAAAGGACTGATTAATGCCAAAATTATGTGCCAACCTATCTATGCTATTTAATGAATATGAATTTCTCGATAAATTCGAGCGGGCTGCTAATGCCGGTTTTAAAGGTGTAGAGTACTTATTTCCCTATGCATATTCTGTAAATTCCATTAAACAACGCTTAATGGATAACCAATTAACTCAGGTGCTATTTAACCTTCCGGCCGGCGACTGGGGTGCTGGTGAACGCGGTATAACCTGTCACCCCGATCGTATCAGTGAATTTCGCGAAGGAGTTGAACAGGCCATTGAATACGCCAAGGCTCTTAACTGTAGTCAATGTAATACCTTGGCTGGGATTGTGCCTGATAATGTGAGTTATGAGTTAGCAGAGGAAACGCTAATTGATAATCTTCGATTTGCGGCAGATAAGCTTAAACAACATGATATAAAACTCTTAACTGAGGCTATTAATACCTATGATATTCCAGGATTCTTTCTTAATAATAGTGCTCAATCTATAGCGCTGATTAACAAAATTGAAAGCAATAACCTGTTTTACCAATATGATATTTATCATATGCAACGTATGGAGGGCGAGGTGGCAAATACTATACAGCGATACCTTCCCGCTATAGGGCATATTCAATTAGCCGACAACCCAGGACGTCACGAACCGGGTAGTGGTGAAATTAACTACGATTTCTTACTAGGGTTTATTGATAAATTAGGCTATGAGGGATGGATAGGCGCTGAATATATCCCCGTCAACGGCACGGAACAGGGTCTGGGTTGGCTCAAGCAATATGCTTAGCGGTTGATTTACATAAATACACATTTTTAAGGAGAACATAGATGGCCAATATTGGTTTTATAGGGACGGGGATTATGGGTTTACCCATGGCACAAAATTTACAAAAGGCAGGACACCACCTGTTTTTTTCTGAGCTATACAAAAAAACACCTAAAAAACTTTTAGGTGATCTGGGGAAGGCATTAGGAACCCCTAAAGCCGTTGCGGAGGCCGCAGACTTTATCATTACCATGGTGCCAGATACACATCATGTCGAAGATGTTTTATTTAGTGACACTGGTGTGGTTCAGGGTCTTTCAAGAGGAAAGGTGGTGATTGATATGAGCTCCATTTGTCCTATTAAAACTAAAGAGTTTGCCAAACGCGTTGCTTTACTAAAATGTGAGTATATTGATGCACCTGTCTCTGGTGGTGAAGTAGGCGCTAAGTCAGCGACATTAACCATTATGGTAGGTGGCACTGAGACAGCATTTCAGCGAGCTATGCCATTGTTTGAGTCTCTGGGTAAAAATATCACTCATGTGGGAAAAAATGGCGCAGGTCAAACCTGTAAGGTGGCTAATCAAATTATCGTAGCGCTAAATATTCAGGCTGTGTCTGAGGCTCTATTATTTGCCTCTAAGGCAGGCGCAGACCCCCAAAAAGTACGAGATGCATTGATGGGTGGTTTTGCTTCTTCAAAAATTTTAGAGGTTCATGGGCAAAGAATGCTGGATCGTACATTTGATCCGGGTTTTAGAATTCGTTTACACCAGAAAGACCTAAATTTGGCTTTAAGTAGTGCAAGAGCCATTCAAATGACATTACCTAATACAGCTAATACGCAGGAGCTTTTGAACAGCTGTGCTGCACAGGGTAACTCTGAGCTTGATCATTCTGCTTTGGTAACTGCTCTTGAAACCATGGCTGATCACAAGCTTAAAGTCGGTGATAGTTAATCTGTTAGTTAGGTTTATTATCAATATCTAAATTAAAAAACCCTTTGGTCATATTTACTAAGGGGTTTTTTCTTTTAGGGTCTTTAAAGTTTAAAAGAATAGGAGTAATTTAATTAGCCCATTTTAACTTTCCTGAGGCGTTTAGATTATGGAATTACTCTTTTCTTATGGCACCTTACAGCAAGAGAATGTTCAGATAGCAAACTTTGGACGCGTACTAAAAGGCAATTCTGATGTTTTACCCCGTTACAACCTAGATCAGCTGAAAATATCCGACAAAAAAGTTTTAGACCTCAGTCATGAGGAATTTCACCCTATTTTGAAATATACCGGCGACAATAATGATGAAGTTTCAGGTACTATATTTGAATTGACTAAAAGTGAAATCAAACGAGCTGACGATTACGAAGTAGATGACTACAAAAGAGTCAGAGCAAGACTTAAATCCGGTCGTAACTGCTGGATATATGCTGTAGCTAAGTAGCTATTTTTAACTAGCTTTAACTTCTTGCACTAACACAAAGGGCGGCAAAACTAGCGCCCAAACTAGACTATTTTGATCATACCAGCTCTGTGCCTGTTGATTCGACACATCACTCATCTTGCCTTCGGCAAGCCACTGCTTAACCTGTTCAGTATCGTCCTGATTCAGGGCTATAGCTACTTTAATTAGATCAAAGCCTTTATCTACAGCGACTACACTGCCTGTTGCATAGTGCTTTTGTAACTGATGCCATTCTATTTTTGCAGTTTCACCATTTAGCCTAGCTATGAGTTCGTTGGTGTCTTCTGGTGATTGCATTTTTGTCTTATGCCTCAGTTTGCCATTGGCAAAAATTCTTAAGCAGTTGCAAACCTGCATCAGCACTTTTTTCTGGGTGAAATTGCACAGCAAATAAATTACCTTGCTGTAGGGATGCGGCAAATTCTAGACCATAGTCGCAGGTTGCGAAAACATGAGGGTTATTGACTGATTCAACATAAAAGCTATGTACAAAATAGAAGCGACTCCCCTGCTGAATACTGTGCCAAAGCGGGTGGTCATGTTGCTGAGTAACATTGTTCCAACCCATATGAGGGACTTTAAGCTTTTTGCCCTGAGCATCTTTATGGCTATCACCAAAATATTTTACCTGACCAGGCAAAATATCTAAGCAGTCGATGCCGCCATTTTCTTCACTGGCTTGCATCAGTGCTTGCATACCTACACAGATAGCAAGAACAGGCTTTTCTTGGATAGCCTGCTTAACTACTCTGCCGATATCAAGTCGGTTAATTTCATGCATACAGTCGCGTATAGCACCGACTCCAGGGAAGACCACACGGTCGGCATTTTCTACCACCTTAGGGTCTGAGGTTACGGTGATTTTAGCCCCAGCGGAAACATGTTCTAGGGCTTTGGCTACGGAATGGAGATTTCCCATTCCATAATCAATAATGGCGATGTGATCGCGAAAGTCACTCATAATTTATTAGCTTGCAATGAGGTGTCTACAGGGTGCCTTTGGTGGAGGGCATCACACCTGACATGCGTGAATCATGGCTAACGGCGACTCGCAAGGCACGACCAAAAGCTTTAAATATAGTCTCAACTTGGTGGTGAGCATTAGCCCCTCGCAGATTATCAATATGCAGGGTCACTAGAGCATGGTTGACGAATCCATGAAAGAACTCGGAGGTTAGGTCAACATCAAAGGTACCTACATGGCTGCGCACAAAGTCCACATTCATAATAAGCCCTGGTCGACCCGAAAAGTCCATCACTACTCGTGAGAGTGCTTCATCAAGAGGCACGTAGGCATGGCCGTAACGTGTAAGACCTTTTTTGTCACCAACGGCCTTATCAATTGCCATCCCTAGGGTAATGCCAATATCTTCGACTGTGTGGTGATCATCAATTTCTGTGTCCCCAGTTGCCTTGATATCAAGATCTACCAAACCATGACGGGCAATTTGATCAAGCATATGGTTCAAGAACGGAACCGGTGTATCGAGGTTTGCTTTACCAGTACCATCAAGATTTACACTGATAGTTATCTGTGATTCCAGTGTATTGCGCGTAACGGTTGCGGTGCGCTCGGCCATGGGGCTCTCCAAATTAGAACGATTAAGGCCACATTATAAGCGCAAAACGATCTATTTTTACAATTTAGTTGTAGTTATAAGCCAGTTTACTAATATCTCTCTTTAACTATATTGTATATAATCGGCCGAATGAGTATTTCAAAGACAACCGCAGCACTTTTACTTAGCCTTTTATTAGCGCTAAGCACCACTGCGTCTGTTGCTCACAATCTTTATTATCATGATGCCAATGCTTACCAAAACGATGCTCCTAATCAATTTGTAGATTATGGGCATGTGGATCATGATGGGCATGATGGGCATGACGAGAGCGGCTGTGTATTTACAGTTATCCAATACTCTGAATCCTTATTAGCTCATGAATTCCCTGCTGTTTCTGTGCCCGTTTTTGGCAGTAAAAAGCTTACCCTTAATATTTCTTCGCAATTCCGACAACCGGATACCGGTTTCTTTGCTAGAGCACCCCCTACCAGCGTCTAAAATCTCAAATTTTGATTAAATCTTTCGCGCACTGTTTTTCAGTGGGCTTTTTTATATTTTTAAGAGACGCTAGTTATGAAAAAAATTAATTTTATTGGGCTACCCCTTTTAGCCCTTACTGCTTTTGCCAACATTAGTTTGGCAAATGACCTTGAGGAAGTTGTTGTGACTTCTTCATTGATTGACGCTTCGGCCAGTGATATTTCAAACCCTATTCATGTTATGAATGGTCAATCCATTAGCGATGACGCATCGCAAAGCCTAGGTAGCATTATCGATGGGTTGGTAGGTGTATCTACCAGTGATTTTGGCGCCGGTGTTGGCCAGCCTGTTATTCGAGGTCTTAGCGGCAGCAGAGTTAAGGTACTCAATAATGGTAAAGTTGTACGTGATGTTTCGGCATTGGGCCCAGATCACCTAAATCAAATCGATTTAGGCCATTTAGAGCAGATAGAGATAGTTCGTGGACCCTCATCTTTACTCTATGCCAATGGTGCGGTCGGCGGTATTGTAAATATTGTTGATAATACTATTGCTAAGCAAGATATTACCGATGCCAAATTTGAAATTGGCGCTGGTTATGAGGATGGCAATACAGGTAATACCGGCACTGCCAGCTATCAAGGTAATGTTAACGGCGTAAATGTGACCTCTAGCATTCAGTACTCAAATTTAGATGTCTATGCTATCCCTGAGCATGCACTTCATCACGATGAAGAACATGATGATCATGGTCATGAAGCTGAAGAAGACCCAACATCACTTAAAGACTCAGATTTTGCCAACTTTAGCGCCAAAATTGGTTTATCTAAGGTAGCTGATTGGGGTTATGCTGGGGTTTCTGTAGCAGATTCTAATGCCACCTTTGGTATTCCATTTCATGGTGAGCATCATGAACATTGTGAAGAACACCCAGATGAATGCGTCACGCCTGATAATGGAGATGAACTTGTTCATGCAGTATTAGATGATGAAGGCCATTGTACAGCGCACCCAGAAGACTGTGTTCAAGTGGGAGAATTATTCTACGAGCTAGTTGCTGAAGAAGAAGAGCGAATCTTTACTCGTGTAGACTCTAAAACAGTGACAATTGAAGGCCTGTATAACTTTAATGGTGGTCTTGTTAATAGTGCTGAATACTCTATTCGCGATACTGAGTATGTGCATGTTGAAGCCCATGAAGAGATTGGTGGCCATGACGACCATGATGACCATGACGACCATGACGACCATGAACCGACAACCTTCTCCAATCAGTCCACAGAGTTAGCGATAAAACTTGATATTGGCGATGAATCAAAGGGTCAAAAAATTGCCATCAATGTTGCTGAAGAAGAAATCTCAATTGTTGGTTCTGAAGAGTTTTTGAAAACCACTCAATCAGATGAGTTAACACTGGGCTACTACATCAGCAATCAACTGGATTTTGCGCATATTGATTTTGGTGTTAGATTTGATCAAATCGATCGTAAATCTGTAGTTGGTAACTATGATGACAATCTATTAAGTTTGTCTTTTGCTACAAGCAAACAGCTTTCTGACAACCTTGATGTCAGTCTTGGTCTATCTAGTGTTGAGAAAGCACCTTCAGCGATGGAGCTTTATGTTGATGGCGCGCATATGGTTACTCAACGTTATGAAAAGGGTGATGCCAACCTAACTGCTGAAAAAGCCAACAATATTGATCTTACCTTTAATACAGCTGCATCGGGTTTTGATATTGATTTAAGTCTATTTAAAAATAGTATTTCTGACTTTATTTATCTCAATGATACAGATCAAGAAGATGTAAATAGTGAACTTACCATTGCTAATTATCTCCAGCAAGACGCAACCTTTGAAGGCTATGAGCTGCAAATCAGTCGCTCAATAAATGTTGCCAATGGTAGCCTTGTGGCTTCTTTAGGCAGAGACTATGTTGATGCTCAGTTTGATCAAGGTGGCTATATCCCACGCACAGTTCCTACGCGCAATCTTGTTAGTCTGAACTACAGTGGTAATGATGGTCTAAACTGGTTGGTATCGCTTAAGGATATTCAGGGTCAGTCAAAAGTTGCTGCAAATGAAGAAGCAACTGATGGCTATCAATGGCTTGATGTTAAGCTGTCTAAAGGCTTTAAACTATCCAATACTGAAGTGCTTAATGTTTCAGTATTTGCTAAAAACCTAATGAACAAAGTAGCAAGAAACCACAGTTCATTTGTTAAAGAAGAAGTGCCGTTACCTGGCAAAAATATTGGTATTAAAGCTAAGTTGAGCTTCTAAAAACCAATAGTTAATCAGTAAAATGCTTAAAGCGGTGTGATATGTTTTTATCCACCGTTTTAAGCACTTACCATTTCAGGTAAAATCATCACTTGTTATTTAACACTTACAACAGGTAATGATTTGAATACTCTCCTAAAACGTCTACTTAAAGGCCTACTGGCACTAATTGCATTTGTTGTTTTAGGGCTGTTTATTGCTTCACTGGCTATTGATGCCAATCGTTTTAAACCAGAAATTGAGTCTGCAGCTGCCAGCGCTGGTATTGAGCTTGCTGTTGAGGGTGATATTGCCTGGCAACTCTTACCCCTTGGAATCGCGCTTAATCAGGTAAATTTTACCCTGAATAATAAGTCGATGGCGGGTAATGCTGATCAGTTGGCAATTAGCGTTAATTTTAAAACCTTAGCTTCCTTAATAAGCCAGTCTCCTCAATTACCCATTAGTCATATTAAGGTTAAAAATAGTCGAGTGCTTTTGGCTATCCCTAATAGCCTTCCGGTGCAGCTTAGCCAAATTAATTTAGCGGTGGATAATATTAATACTCAGGGGCAACCCTTTACCTATTCTATTGATCTATTGGCACCCTATAGCGTCAAGATCTCTTCATCTGCAGCGCTAAACATCACGCTGAATGATCAACAACAGCCAGAGAGTTTCTCGGTTAATAATTTAGACCTTAGTATTAATGACCTTGCGATAAAGGGTTATGTTGAAGGCTCTGAGGGTTTGAATAAGATCCAAGGACAACTCAGCGCTGATTCCTTTGATTTAATTAAACAACTCAGGGTCATTAGTCGATTTATCCCCGAACTTGAAGCCCCAAGGATGGTTGATCCAAAGGCATTAACCGATATCGCTTTTGAGGGGTTTTTTGATCTGGTTTTGGATGGCTTTTCAAGCATTCAAAGTACCCTGATTATTGATGGGCAGGCTATTGAGATTAGCTCTGAAATTGATCAAGAAAACCTGAAACTGTACACAGCAATTTCAGCTAACCAATTAAAACTCGATGGCTATGCGAGCCAATCAAACTCAGGAAGCGCTAATCCTGCATTATTTGCGCCTCTGGCGATTCCTATGGCACTGTGGCATGGACAGAGTCAAATGGAACTGAGTATTGCTGAGCTTAATATAGGTGCCGCAAGCCTTACTAATATTTATGGCAACCTGTTTGGCAATCAGAATATATTTAGACTGAGCACCTTAAGCGGCGATCTGTTTGATGGGCAGATTAATCTGAGTGGCGAACTCAATATGCAAAGCAAAACGCCCTCCTTTAGAGTTGACTCTTCGGTGAGTAACATTGATTTAAACAGGGCCAGCAAGCTTTTTGATGATCTTAATCTGGGTGGAGAGCTTAACTTCTCCTCTAACATTAAAGGTTCCGGTTACGATGGCTATTCTGTTATGCAATCACTGGTGGGTAGTGGCCAGTTAGTCATTAACTCTCCTAGATATCAAGGCATAAACTTAGAAAAAACCCTGTGTAATGCCGCAGCTCTGTTTAGTGGCAAGATGCCCGCCGTAAAAGATTGGTCAGAGAATACGCAACTAGATGATTTAACGGCCTCACTGAGCCTTAGAGGGGATAGTTTGTCGGTTACTGAATACAGTACACAGCTGGGTAATGTGGATTTTTACGGTAGCTCAAGTTTAAATTTATCCTCGTTGCGCTATAAGCTAAATGCCACCGCGCTAGCCACTCAAAGTAAAAGTAGCGCTATGGGCTGCACGATTAACCCGATGATTGTTGAGCGCGAAATACCCTTTAGATGCAAGGGCGCTATTGGCGAGACATTCAACTGCAAGCCAGATAACAGCCTGATTAAAACCTTACTTCTATCACCAAAACTATGATGGCAGTATGAAGCCTAAGCAATTTCAGCAAGCTGTTCTTAACTGGTTTGAGCATCAGGGTCGCACTAATTTACCCTGGCAGAACCCAATCACGCCCTATCGTGTTTGGATTTCTGAAATTATGCTGCAACAGACACAGGTGGCCACTGTTATCCCCTATTTTGAACGCTTTATGCAAAGCTTTCCCTGTATTGAATCATTGGCTAATGCTTCTGTGGATGATGTTCTGCATCATTGGACGGGGCTTGGCTATTATGCCCGTGCCAGAAATCTGCATAAAACAGCACAGATCGTCGCTTTTGAACACCAACAGCAGTTCCCTGATACCGTAGAAGCACTTTCTGCCCTTCCCGGTATAGGTCGCTCTACCGCTGGGGCTATTCGCTCAATTGGCTTTAAAAAGCCGGCTGCCATATTAGATGGTAATGTTAAGCGGGTATTGGCGCGCTTTTCAGCCACTGCAGGCTGGCCGGGTAAAACGGCAGTGCATAATCAGCTGTGGGATATTGCTGAGCACTACAGTCCGCTGGAGCGCACCGAACAGTATACCCAAGCGATGATGGACCTTGGTGCATTGGTTTGCACCCGATCTAATCCCCAGTGCGATCAGTGTCCTATTGAATCTAACTGTAAAGCCTCGCTGAGAGGTGAGCAAAGCCTGTTTCCCGGTAAAAAACCGAAAAAAGCTATACCGGTAAGAGAATCTATCTTTTTGATGCTACGCAGCCCAGAAGGCGATATTTTGCTACAGCAAAACCCACCAGCTGGTTTATGGGGCGGGCTTTGGGTTATGCCTACGATTGATCAGCTTTCTGAACTCGATGCACTAGCGGAAAGTTTACAGCTTGAAATTAAGACCACGAATTTTTTAACTGAAAAGAGGCATACCTTTAGCCACTTCCATTTGGATTATCAGGTTTTTGATGTAGAGGTTCTGGCTTTAAATA
>Ga0206126_10001487_pt1 | contig 27977 bp, 34 predicted proteins | sample Helgoland_Spring_5_FD_148621 | JGI IMG/M metagenome (GOLD analysis project Ga0206126, IMG submission 148621) | Pelagic subsurface seawater microbial communities from Kabeltonne, Helgoland, North Sea - Helgoland_Spring_Bloom_20160412_1 | ecosystem: Environmental > Aquatic > Marine > Epipelagic ...
AACCGATAGATAGATCTCAGGTGCAATTGGCAGGGGACATCAAGGTGTCAATAGACTTAGGATAAGGGGGTGGGGGGTCAAAACTCTCGGGTACTAAGTTATGTTACGTCCCTCACTCACATGATTACTAAAAAAAGCTTGAAAAAATATTTGGATTAAAAAGGGTTTTGTAAATGAGTAGATTTGGTGATAAGGTTCCAGAGACGTTTGATAACAGTGCTGATAATTCTACAGCTAAGAAGGCGTTAAAGAGTAGTGGATATACAAAGGAGACTGAGTGATGTGTGGTGCTATGAGTAAGCTAAGTAAGGATATAGTTAAGGTGACAAAGAAGGAAGATAAGCCTGAGTCTAGTGAGTTACCTTCTTTATCAGTAGATAGTAAAATAAAGCGTGTGTCTTCTGGTGATGCAGCAAAAGATGTTAAGAAGCCTAGGGGTCAAGCGGCTAGGTCACTCTTAATGCCTACATAGAATAAGGAGATTAAATGATGTGTGGTGGTAGTAAGACTACTTCTGTATCAGCAATGACTGAAAAGTTTTATCAGGCTGGCAAGAAAGACTATGGTGACTTACCTTCCCTAGCAGTGGGTGATAAGGTTAAGCGCACTGAGGATGGTATGGCTGACATACCTAAGAAGAAAAAGAAGGACGTTAACAAGTCGGTTGCTAATACAGCTAGATCATTGTTAATGCCGTATGCAAAATGAGTAAGACTCCAGCATGGACACGTAAAGCAGGGAAGAATCCCAAGGGTGGTCTTAATGAAGAAGGTCGAAGAAGCTATAAGGGTGGCACGCTTAAACGTCCTGTTAAGTCTGGAGATAACCCAAGGAGAGCTTCTTTCTTAGCACGAATGGGTGGTATGAAGGGGCCAGAGCGTGACTCTAAGGGTAAACCAACTAGACTTCTTCTTAGCCTAAAGGCATGGGGAGCATCGTCAAAAGCTGACGCTAAGTCAAAAGCAGCAGCCATTAGTAAAAGGAATAAAAAGAATGCCTGATAGAAAACGCGAAGGCCAAAATTTTAAGGCTCGTACATTATTAAAAAAAATACAAAAAGAATTAAAGAATACAAAAGGCTATGAAAGTAGATCAATGTTTACAGGTGATTTTACTACAATAAAAGGTAAAAGAGTTGAAAGGCTTGTGTCTACAAGAAAAGTTGCCAGTGTTATTGCTGCTGGGTTTGATGCTGCTAAAAGAAAAATTAAAGGCGAAGAAAGCCGTAAGTCTTTATTGCTTAAAGAAAAGAAAATAAAGCATATGATTGGTGACTTAAAAGCTATTGATAGCAAGGTTTATATTACTGACAAGGGCGAAAAAGATAGCAAAGGCAAAACTGTTAAAGGAAGAATGTTTGACACAAGAACAAATGCTTCTCCGCAAACAGTTAAAAATTCTAGACGTAGTGAGCGCGAAAGGATGAAGTAATGGCTAATGGATTATATGCAAACATGAATGCACGTAAGAAAAAGGGAACAAGTAGATCTAAGAAAAACTCTACTATCAGCGACAAGGCTTACAAAAATATGAAAGCTGGCTTCCCTAAGAAGAAAACTTTATTGAAAAAGGATAAATAATGGCTTGGACATTTAAAAATGGTGACCCATATGTGGGTGACACACACGAATTAGCTGGCAATACTTACTCTGGAAAGACGCGTACTCGCGATTCTAAGCCTCTGCTAGAGGTAAAAGAGGCAGCAAAGCCTAAGAAAGAACGAAAAACTAGAGCGACACCCTTTAAAAAGGAAAAGTAACCTTGAGTTTTCTAAATACATTGCAGCCTAAAGAGCGCGATACACTACGTAGGGTGGTGCGCATAGTACATATGAAGCATCATCCTAAAGATTTTCAGACAGATCACGAAGCTGACAAGATTATTGAGGCTATTGGGCCCGAAATTGCAGCAAGAATGATTAAAGTTGGCATAGATAATAAGATTTTAGATAAGTGATAGATTTTAAATACAGGCCAGATGGCGAAGTTGTTAAGGCGTTTATGAAAGACGATACATTCTTCCGTGGCATTCGTGGGCCTGTTGGTTCTGGCAAGTCAGTGTCTTGTTGCGTAGAAATTTTTAGACGCGCATTAGCGCAGAAGCCTAATAAACAAGGGATACGCCGCAGCAGATGGGCAATAATCCGTAATACAAACCCACAGTTAAAGACCACAACCATAAAAACTTGGCTTGATTGGTTCCCAGAGGAACAATGGGGCAAGTTTACTTGGTCAGTTCCCTATACACATATGATTAAAAAAGGCGATCTGGAGCTTGAAGTCCTCTTCTTAGCACTTGATAGGCCAGAAGATGTTAAGAAATTGCTATCTTTAGAGCTTACAGGCGTATGGGTTAACGAAGCTAGAGAAATTCCTAAGTCAATTATTGATGCATGTACCATGCGTGTAGGTCGTTTCCCTTCTATGCGCGATGGTGGAGCTAGTTGGACAGGCGTTATCTGTGATACCAACGCTCCAGAAGAGGATCATTGGTGGCCTATCATGTCTGGCGAAGTGCCAGTGCCTGATCATATCCCCAGAGAACAAGCAAAAATGCTAGTAAAACCTGACAACTGGTCGTTTTATACCCAACCTAGTGGTATGATCGAGAAGTTTGACGAAGATGGCGAGATAGATGACTACGTTCCTAACGATGTAGCAGAGAACAGGGAGTATATGCGTCAGGATTACTACCCTAATTTGATACGCGGTAAGACAAAAAGCTGGATTGACGTATACGTTATGAACAAATTAGGCTCTATCCAAGAGGGTAAACCTATCTATCAGATGTTTGCTAGCGATATGCACGTAGCAAAAGAAGAAATACCTATCGCTGCTGGGCTTCCCTTATACATTGGTATAGATTTTGGGCTTACACCTGCTGCTACAATGGGGCAAAAGGTACGTGGTAGGTGGCTAATACAGCAAGAAATCGTTGCATTTGACATGGGTATCGTTAGATTTGCAGAGGTTTTACGCCAAGAGATAGCTACTAGGTTCTCAACTTGTTCGGAGGTATTTATATATGGCGACCCTGCTGGTGATTTCCGCGCTCAGACTGATGAATCAACGCCCTTTCACATACTGCGTGGTGCTGGTTTGCGTGCTTTCCCTGCTCCGTCTAATTCTGTTGATCTAAGATTAGAGAGTGTTGCGTCCCAATTACAGAAAATGACAGAAGGAAAGCCAGCATTTCTTATAGATCCGCGCTGTCAGCAGCTAATAAAAGGCTTTGAAGGTGGGTATCAGTACAGACGTATGGAGGTTTCTGGCGAAAGATACGCAGATAAGCCTGATAAAAATATGTTTTCGCACGTACATGATGCGCTACAGTACCAAATGTTAGGTGCTGGAGAGGGTAGAGCCTTAATAAACAACCAGAAACCAGCCTCTGCAACAGTGGCAAAGGGCAGTTTTAATGTATTTGACAACCGAAAGAAGCCACAGCGTAGACAAGGATTGTGGTCAAGACTCTAAATTGTGCATTGAAAACTTTTCTTTTCTATGCCAACCAATGTAAAACAACCAAGGAGAATAATATGTGTGGTGGCGGTAGCAGAAGAAGCCAAGCTGATATAGATCGCGAGGCGAAAGAAGCAGCGGATGCTCGTATAGCAGCAGAAGATGCGAAACGTAAAGAAGCTGAAGCAAAAGCAGAAAAGAAACGCGAAGACATTGGTGAAGCAGTAGAGTCACGCGCTGAAAGTAAAGCTATGCGTGGCGGTACAGGTCGCCGTTCTTTATTTAGAGCAGGTGGCGGTGGATTCTTAGATCGGTTTAGTTAATGGAAAAAGTTGCCAAGCAGTACATACAAAAGTATGAGAAAGCCAAGTCCTTTCGCGAGAACTGGGTTCCGTTGTTCGAGGAGTGCTATGAGTATGCACTACCTCAACGTGAGAGTTTTTACGCTGAAACTGCTGGGCAAAGACGCGATGATCGCATATTTGACGAGACTGCGGTGGTGGGTGTTCAAGAGTTTGCTAGTCGCCTCCAGTCTGGGCTTGTACCTAATTTTGCTAGGTGGGCTGATCTCATGGCTGGTAGTGAGGTTCCTCCAAATCAGCGTGAATCTGTTGATAACGAGCTTGACGAGGTAACAGAATACGTTTTTGAGATACTACAAAACTCTAATTTTAGCCAAGAAGTACACGAATCCTTCATGGATTTAGCTGTTGGTACTGGGGTTTTGTGCGTAGAAGAGGGCGATGCTCTTAATCCTGTTAACTTTTCTGCGATACCATTGCCTCATGTGGTGCTAGATACTGGCCCTGATGATAGAATTGATCATGTTTTCCGTGAGCGTAAGGGTGTAAAGTACGATCACTTAGAAATGATGTACCCAAATGGTACATTAGACCCTAAAGTTATGAATTATATGGGGTCAGATAAGACAACAACTGTACTAGAAGTTGTGTGCCGTGACTACTCTGCAAAGAATCAGGAAGCATATCTAAGTTATGCGTTCTGTATGACTACGAATACTGTGTTAAACTACAAACAAATGGTAGGTAATGGATCAAATCCATTTATTTGCTTCCGTTGGTCTAAATGCGCAGGTGAAGTATACGGACGTGGCCCATTAATTAACGCATTATCTGCTATAAAAACTACAAATCTTACCATTGAAATGATACTTGAGAATGCACAGATGGCTATCTCTGGTGTATACCAAATGGAAGATGATGGCGTAATAAACCCAGATACAATACAGTTAGTCCCAGGATCTATCATACCAAAAGCTATGGGTTCCAGCGGATTACAGCCTATAAACTCAGCAGGTAGCTTTGATGTAGCCCAGTTAGTGCTAGGTGATATGCGTCAAAACATTAAACGTGCGCTATATAACGATATGTTGGGCAATCCAGACAAGACACCAGCGTCAGCAACAGAAGTAGCAGAGCGCATGGCAGACCTTTCTAGGCGTATGGGTGCTGCTTTTGGTAGGTTACAAGCTGAATTAGTACAACCTGTACTACAGCGCGTTATTTACATCCTTAAAAAGCAAGGACGCATAGATGTACCAACAGTAAATGGACGTGAAGTTAAGATACGTTCTGTATCTCCGCTAGCTCAAGCGCAATCTAACCAAGATATTTCTAGTGTTGGTAGGTTCTTAGAGATGGTTGCTGGTACATTTGGGCCAGAGATGTTGCAGCTACTAATTGATGGTGAGCAAACAGCTATACATCTAGCTAAAAAGTTTGGTGTACCTGAAAGCTTGATTCGAGATGAAGAACAGCGTAAACAAATAGCTGCATTAGCGCAACAAATGGCGCAACAACAAGCGCAACAACAACAGGGTGAGATGGTTGAGCAACAAGGTTAATATTGGAGTCGATGGTTATCAGCGAGCAGTAAGTCAAGATCTGCAGATAAGCCAGAATATTGCTGAAATATTTACTACCCCTGCTGGTGAGGCTGTCTTAAAGTATTTGCGCTCCATTACTATTGAAATGGTACATGGGCCTAATGTGACTACAGAAGAACTGCGGCATCACGAAGGTCAACGATACGTTGTTGGCCTAGTTGAACGCCGCATATCACATGCACATAGGAGTAAAAACAAATGAATGACATCCCAACAGAGTCAGAACAATCAACACATGGGGAAACTGCGGAGCGTGACTTTGTAGTTGCTGAAGATACAGCACCAGCTAGACCAGAATGGTTGCCTGAGAAGTACAATAGTGGCGAAGATTTAGCCAAAGCGTATAAAGAACTAGAGTCTAAGCTAGGCACAAAGGAAGAAGATCTGCGTGCTAAGTTCCAAGAAGAGTATGATTCTACAAAAAATGCTGATCGACCTGCATCTGCTGGCGAATATGCACTACCAGACTTTGTTAATGACGAAGAAGCTGTAGACAATGAGCTACTCAAATGGTGGGCTGAACAATCATTTGACAATGGATTTGGACAAGATAAGTTCGAAAAAGGTATTGAGATGTATCTTCAGACGATGGATGGTTCTGCTCCTGACCTCGATGCTGAAGCTGCAAAACTGGGGGAAAACTCTGATCAGCGGATTGAAGCGGCATCGATGTTCGCTACTAAGTTTTTCCCCAAAGAAACTATGCCAGCAATAGAGCGTTTATTTGAAACGCATGAGGGTATTATAGCTATGGAGGCTATACAAGAAGCTATGAAAGATGGTTCCTTTACTGGAGATGCAACACCTGCGGCTGGAATAAGTGAAGACAGTCTAAAGGAAATGATGCAAGACCCGAGGTATTGGAGTAAGAATGACCCTGCATTTGTTCGGCAAGTAGAGGCTGGCTTTAAGAAGCTTTATGGAAGCTAAGATAATAAAGCGTGGTAACTTTTACCTAACACCTTTTACTAAAGATCATGTTGAAGAGGTTATTGCTAACCTAGCACCAGAAAATGTCAGGGAGATAAATCTCCTTGGCTATCATAATGTCAGAGAATGCATTGAAGAGATGATGAAATACTCTGATTGTTACTTAGTACGCAAAGAAGGTGAAGTATTTACTGCTATATCTGGCCTTTGGTACGAAGATGGTAGAGAAACACCGCAGTTTTTTGCAATGTTTTCTAAGAATATTAAGAAAAACTTTACATCTATAGCGCGTGGATCACGTATGTTAGTTACATTTTTTGATAGAACACAGGACGAAATGTGTATGCGTATATTGAGTGATCACCAGTTTATGTTGGACTGGGCAGCATGGCTAGGATTTGAAGCAATAGGTGTAACTGAGTTTAATTCTAATCATTATGTTGATTTTGTGCGTTGCATTTCACCACAAAAAAGTGCTTATAGTGAAACATCACGGCCCGTGATGCACTGAAAGGCCCATTTGGATACCCTTGTCGATGTGAAGGAACGGATACCCGAGTAACCGAAACTTTATATTTAGGAAAGAAAAATGGCTAATACAATCGACCAAGCTTTTATTAAGCAGTTCGAAACTGAAGTCCACATGGCGTATCAACGCATGGGTTCTAAGCTTCGCAACACAGTACGTTCAACAAATGTATCTGCATCAGTGGCAAGATTCCAGAAAATCGGAACAGGCACAGCGTCAACCAAAGCGCGTAACGGAGATGTTACAGCGATGGAACTAGCGCACACTAACGTAGAAGTCACAATGGCTGACTACTACGCAGCGGAATACATTGATAAGTTGGACGAATTAAAGATCAACATCAATGAGCGTCAAGTTGTAGCTCAATCTGCTGCTGCTGCATTAGGCCGCAAAACAGATGAGTTAATTACAGCAGCTATGGATGCTGGTGCAAACTCAACGCAAATCGCTGACACAGCAGGTGCATTAGTTAAAGGTGACCTACTAACATTGTTTGAAACAATGGGTACAGCTGACATTCCAGAAGACGGACAGCGTTATATTGCTATGTCTCCAGCTGGATACACTGACTTGTTCAACATCAACGAGTTCGCATCAAGTGACTATGTTGGGCCACAAAGCCTACCATTTGCTGGTGGTATGACAATGAAAGAGTTCTTAGGATTTAAGATCTTCTCAACGTCTGCTGTAGCTGGTGGTAAGAACTTTGCTTACCATACATCATCAGTTGGTATCGGTATTAACTCTGATGTTCAAACAGAGCTTAACTATGTACCGCAAAAGGTTGCACACCTAGCAACATCAATGATGTCAATGGGTTCAGTAGTAATCGACAACAATGGCGTTTACGAAGTTCTTGACAACAACTAATATTTTAGGGGGCTTCGGCCCCCTTTAACTCCAATATATAGGTTGAAGAAATGCCAGCAAATACACCAATAAAAGTATGTTCACGCGCTTCCGTCCTTATGGGCGGTTCTCCTATTTCATCCTTTGATGAAGGTACAGCCGAGGCTGATGTAGTTGACGCAATGTACGAAGACATAGCAAGAGCAGCGTTAACAAGTACACGCTGGAGATTTGCAACTAACCAACAAGTATTAAATAGATTAGCTGCTGCGCCTACAAGTAGATATGATGCTGCATACCAAATGCCATCAGATCTTCTTATGCTTAGTGCAGTAACAGTTAACGATGATCCAATTATATATGACACATATGGCGATAAGATATACTGCGATACATCAACCAATGAAGTTGTTGTAGCAGATTACATATACCGCGCTACTGAGGCCACATGGCCTTCATACTTTACACTTGCTGTAGAGTTTCAAGTGGCTGCAATGCTGTCAATATCTATAGCTAGGGATGCTTCTTTAGGTAGTATGATGGATCAACAAGCTGAAAGACAGATGATAAAAGCTAGACGACTTGACTCGCAGCAGCAAACAACGCGCAAGTTAATGACATCAAGGTTTATAGCACAAAGGCGTAGCTAATGCAGAAGGTAAGAATCCCACAGAATAGCTTTCAGTACGGAGAAATAAGTGACAATACTGTAATGAGGACTGATAGTCCTATCTATGCTGCGTCTGCACAAAGCCTAGAAAATATGATTGTATTGCCAGAAGGTGCTGTAAAGAAACGACATGGTGCTAAGTTTCATTACAAAAATACACAAACCAATAAGGAGTTGTACTTAGCTCCATTTATATTTGACGATAACGAAGAGTATATAATTGGTATTGGTGAAGCATACATACTGTGCTGGAGAATTACTGCTAATAATAATTTAAGTTTAGTAGCTACGATTACACAAGACACACAAAGCAATGTGCTGCCGTTTGATAAAGACTACATACATCAATACAATACTGCGCAATATGGTGACGTTATGTTTATATGTCACCCATTGTTTGCGCCACGTATGCTTACAAGAACAAGCCTTACAACATTTGAGGTTAGTGTATTTAGTTTCGATACAAGCTATGACAATAAAGATACATATCAACCATACAGTGTGTTTCATAGCACTAACCAAACATTAACAGTAAGTTCATATACTGAAGGTAGCGGTAGAACATTAACCGCTAGCTCCGCTTACTTTGATACAACAGGAAAACATAACAATGTTGTATTGAGATATGGTGGTAATGAAATAAGAATAGATTCAGTAACATCATCAACGATTGCTACTGGTACTGTAATAAGAGAATTATCTACTAGGCTTACAGTCTCTAACCCATTGCGCACTAGAGATGGGTCAAATGTTATTGAGGTTACGCATATAGGTCATGGGTTAACAGGTGGTGCTACTATTGTAGTTGCAGATGCTGTAGCTGTTGGTGGTATTAATGCAAGTAATATCAATGGAACTAAATCAATATTATCAATTATAGACGAAAATACATACAGTATTGTTTCTAGCACTACCGCAAATGCTTCTGAAGATGGTGGTGGTTTTGTTAAAATAAGCTCGAACGCAACGACTACAATATGGGACGAGCAATCTTTCTCTGCATTACGTGGGTATCCAGCTGCTGTTACATTCCATGAAAATAGGCTATGTTTTGCTGGCACAATAGCTGAACCTGATACAATATTTATGAGTCAGCTAGGTGAGTTCTTTAACTACGATGTTGGCGAAGGTGCTGATACTGACGCTATAAACTTGGTTGCGGCTACAGGTGATGTAAATGAAATAAGATATATGAGGTCAAATCGTGACCTACAGATCTTTACGCTATCAGATGAGTTATATGTACCAACATATCTTAACCAAGCTATTACACCTACAAATGCACAGATAAGAAAGCAAACACCATTTGGTACTGAGTTTGTATTACCTACGTCTATTGATGGTGCTACTATATTTGTTGAGCGTGGTGGTAGAGCAGTACGCGAATACATATACTCTGATGCAGAAGATGCTTACATATCTACAGGTGTATCTACAGTTGCAAGTCATACAATAGTTAACCCAGTTGATATAGCAGTAGTGCATTCTGGATTTAAAACTCAAGAATCTTATGCAGCTTTAGTTATGGGCAATGGTGACATGGCATTGTTTAGTTCTAACAGGGCGGAAAAACGTGCAGCTTGGACAAGAGTTACAACGCAAGGCGACTTCTTAGCAACTGCGTCTGTAGGTGATAGGTTATTTTATTATGCAAAAGATATAAATAATAACTATGTATTGTCAGAGTTTGTAGACGACATAGGCTTAGATAACTATTTATACGTTGCGTATGGTAGTGGCACAGTAGATGTAAGTAGTTTGTATTCTAGCGGTACAGTAGATGTTATTGGTTACGATGGTACAGATAAGGTTTACTTAGGCGAGTTTACTGTAAGCGGTGGTAATATTACTATGACAGCGCACAGTAGCTATACACATTTCTATGTAGGTAAAAAGTTTACATCTAAAGTAATTACTAATCCTGTAGATACTGTGGCTGCAAATGGGCCAGTTACAGGCGATGTAAGGGGTATAAGTACAGTTGTACTTAATATGAAAGACTCTACATCTGTTAAAGTAAATAATAGGACTATCAATAATATTACTGGATTTACAGGCAATAAAGAGGTTAGGCTTTTAGGATATGGTAGAAACCCACAAGTTACTATCGAGCAAGTTGATCCCATGCCATTACAAATTAATGGTTTAATATCGGAGTTGATTACATAATGGCTTTTTTTCAATTACTTAGCGCTGGAATATCAGCATATGCCTCAATACAGGCAGGTAAGGCTAAAGAAGATGCAGCTAGAATGGATGCATTTAACACTGAGACTGAACGTGAACAGGGTGAAGTGTTAGCACTGCAACAAGCAGCGCAACGCAGATACGAGTACGATATTGCAACAAAAACAAATGTAGCAATGTTTGCAGCCAGTGGTCGTGACATAGGATCAGATAGATCAGTTGAAGCATTCTTAGAAAAACAAAAAGAAATAGCCGCTGAAGATCTAAGCAGATTATCACAACAAAGAAACATGGAGGCTAGCGCAAGAACTAGAGAGGCTATGGCTCTACGCCGCGCTGGTAAAAATGCTAAACGTGCTTCTTTGCTACAGGCCGCTGGAACTGTGGCGCAAGGTATACACGATTATCAAAAAACTAAAACATAGGAATAAAACATGGCTGTTATAAGACAACAAACACAAGTTTTTAATAAGCCAGTTGGCGTGCGCAGAATAAACACAGGCGAAGCTGAGTTGTGGGAACAAGTAGCCGCACAAGCAAATGAGTTTAGCAATCGTGCTTTTAAAAGTGCAGCTGTAGAAGCAAATAAAATTGGTGCGGAAAAAGCTATGTCATTGTCTTCTAGTGACATTGTTGCGTTAGACCCAAAAACAAATCAACCAAAAGTATATCAACCACCAGAAGAATATGGACAAATTGCAGCAAGTTCATTTCAAGAAATAATTAATGCACGCTTTGAAGAATCTGTTGACAAAGAGTTAGCTGCGCAAGGCGCACACTATGCAAAATTTGCAAGAAATGCAGACCATTATAATGAATTAATTAGTAGTCATGTTGCTAGCATGATTAACGCAGATGGAGAAGATACTTACTTTAGTCGTTATATAAATGAGTCTGGTACAGCTTATGCGTCTAAAACATATACTTCTATGAAAGCAGAAGAAATAGAAAATAGTAGAAAATCTATTTTGTTAAATGATCTTACTGTTGGCTATAATCATATGGCTTCAATTAAAGAAGCTGTAACAAGCGGTACAACTTCACATCTTGATGTGTTAGAAAATTTAGATATAGAAAGAGCGCGTAGCGAAAGATTAAAAAATACTGGCGGTCTTACATTTCCACAATACACACAAAGAATGGAGAAAATAGACAGCTTACAATTGTTATCAGCGCACACATCTTTAGCACAACAATACGCAGAGTTTGATAGCGTGCAACAAAAAGAATTTCTTAGCTTATTAAGTAAACCAGAAACTATACAAAATTTTGAATTAAGACAATTAACTATAGATGCACTGTTAGATACTAAACCAGAAACATTAGCTAATGCATTAGAAAATTCTAGCGTTAGAACAGAAGAATATATAGAAACTGCAAAAGATAATTATACAACATTATTAATTCCAAAATTAAGTTCAGTAACAACAGTTGAGCAAATAAATGAATTAGTAAAAGGTGTACCTGTTGATACAAGGGCTGCAGTTAAAGAAGGTTTATTAACACATTATATATCTATGAAAATAGATTTTGCTTCAGATGATGAAGAAAAGATAAACAACCTTCAACTTGAATTAAATAAACCAAATCCAGATGTAGTTAGTTTAACTGCATTGCTTGACCAACATCAAATACAAAGAAACGAACTATTTGAAAATACAGGCGAGTTAGCACAATTTATTATAGATATGGATGTTAAAGGTAGGGGTGATTTAGTAAAATATTTAACAACTAAAGCTACATTTATAAGAACAAGAGATTCTTTAGTTATAGATAAAGTAGAAAAACAAATACAAAATAATTTAAGAAACATGGCTACATCACAAGACCCTGTAAATGATTATACTAAATTTCAAAAAGCAATATTAAATGGTAAATTTAAAGATCAACAATCAAAGCTAGATTCTTTAGGTACTATATTTGGTCATACTATGAATAGGTTAGCAAGGCAAAGAGGTGTGTCTTATAATGAATTAATAAAAATTAAAGGTATGCTTGAAAATCCAACTCTACACGATGAGGCTGCATTATCTGATGATGGTAAATATGTACTTACAGCTTACAGAAATGCATTTGATGACATACCAACAGTGGTAAATAGATCCATACAAGCAAGACTAAATGATATAAAACGTGAAATTGATACAAATTTAACCAATAAAAGATTAAACATTATTGGTATTACAATGGAAGGCCAAGGCCAAGTACCAGAAGACGATCTTAAATTTTATCAAGATCAAGTTTATGGTGAAAATTTATTAATAAATTCTAGTAATATAAAAATGTATGAAGAGTTATTTCAAGAGCTTGGTAATAATAATATGTTTCCAGCTGTAAAAACTTATTTTGAAAATGTAGTAAACTCACAAAATGAAGATGATATAAATACAGCAGCAGGTTTGTGGTCACAATATACAAATGCACAAACAACATCTGCTGGAACACCATATGTAGGTGATAGATTAAAGAATAAAATTAGCAAAGGTGCTTACAACAAATTAGCAGCTGCCCATTATACAGCAAAAAAAGAAGGCATACTTCCTTCTACAGCAATGTTTGAACTTAATGCGTATGAAGGAAATGTTGAGCAAGATATATTAATTGATTTGTCAAAAGATAATAAAAAATACAAAAACTTAATTCGTTATTTTGATGATAAAAATATGAGTGCAAATTACAAAGCGCAAATAATAGCTGGTTTAAAAATGGCTAAAGCTAGAGGAAACATTATAACAGATGAATATGTTAATGAATATATACAAGATTATACAAAAGACATAAGCGCAAAAGCAGATTCTAATGTTATTGCACCAACTATAGATGGAGCAGTTGAGTATGCTATATCTTCACATATAAGCAAAACTGACTTTTTAGAATCAGTTGGCAATCTTACAGATGCTTTAATTGCTAGTAATCCAGACAGCCCATTGCTAGGAGAAACGACAACTTTTGATCAAGTCAAACAAGGATTTAGAGATATACTTGGTATGAATGCTGGTTTGTTAGTTGGCACAGTTTTGGAGTCAATGGGATTTCAAGAAGGTTCTTATGATGCATCTGCAAATTTATATAACCAAGAAAGAGTTAGGCAAGGCTATGATACTTTAATTGCGTCTATTGTTTGGAAACCTGACACAGTTTCTTTTGCAAATGGACAACCTAAATATATAGCAGGTTTTATAAATGATTTTGATAGATGGGAAGAAATACCTATAAACGGAGAGCAATACACTTTAATTCCGTCAGATGAAGAAGGAAAAGCTAAAGATAGATTTGTTACATATCAACAACATGGTAGCGCATTAATGAGTCCTGATTTATCTGTAAGGTCAAAATCTTTTATTGAAGTTTTAGCATCGCGTGAATTTTTTAAAAGCTATGAACAGCTTAAACTTCTTGATGAATATCCACAACTTTTGCAGGTTTACACAGAAGAGCAAATTAAAGAAATATTTGATGCAAGAAAAGAATTATCTTATGGGGACAATAACTGATGGCAGATATAGAAATTCCATTAGCACCAGTATATTCTCAGACTCAAGGTAAACCAAGAGACATAACAAAAACAAGTTATGGGCAAGCATTTAACGCACAATCACGTAGACTTTTTTCTGCGCCTTTACAGCAATTAAAATTTTACACAAGTGATACACCTTACGATCCAGATTCAAATGATAGAATTGAAACATATATTGAAAATAACGATCTTTATTCACAAGACGCACAATATTTAAGAGCGTATGGAATAGGCAGCGAAGAAAACTTTTTGTCAGCATTAGATTATATTAGCAGAAAAAATAGAGATAAAGAATCTATGAACAATGCTTCTACTTTAACTGCATTTGTAAGTGATCCATTGCTACCAGTTACAATAGCTACACCATATGTTGCTGTAAATTTATCAAGAGCAACAGGATATGCTTTATATAAAGGTGGCCTTAAAGGTAGCTTAAAGCAAGTTGCTAGAGCAAATGCACTGCTAACAGGCAAAAGGTATACAGGTAAAGAGCTATCAAAAATAGCTGCATTAGATGCTGCGGTAACAAGTGGTGCATATAATATAACAACAGCATTTACAGATATAGGCGTAAACCCTGATGAAGTAGATGATATTATGTTTGCTGCTTCTCTTAGCACTATGGCTGATACAGCAATCTCAAGTGCATTTGGCTATGGTCTTGGAAAATATATTGAACGTCCACGAAATGGAAAAGTAAGAGTTAGAAATTATAGTACAAAATATAAACAATTTTTAAATAGTGTAAATTCAAGGCCAACAAAAGATGGAACTCCATTATCATACACTGGAAAATGGTTTAATGAATCTTGGTTTGGAAAAATGATACCAAGCCCACTAAAAGCAACTGTTACAGATAAAGATATACCAGATAAATATACTGAAGAAATGTTATTACTTGGTGGTTCTAATGGATTACCATTAGTTGCAAATCAAATGGGTAAAAGTGTTGGTAATTCTGTGTTTATAAATGCTGGTCGCAGACAAGGCGAATGGTACAAAGCTATGGAAGTAGTTGATAATGGCTATAGAGAAGTAAGCCCTAGAGGAAAACCAGAAGTTCTTAATGTAAATCTTGCAGGGCCAATTGAAAGTGTAAGAAAAAGAATTGGTATGAGTGCTTTTCCTCCGTCTGAATGGCAAAGCCATATTGGTCAATTAATTATGGATGATGTTCCATACGACAAAGTATCTCCACAAGAAGCGCAAGCTATGCAAGCTGTAAGAGGGTATTTTGAGCCATTTGGTAAAGAGCTTGAAGAAATAGGTTTAATAAATAAACGTGATGTATTTGAAGAATCTTACAATAAAGATTTAGGTAGAGCGTTTGAGGTAATAAGCGTTACTAATAAAATAATTGATCAAAATAAAAGATGGATGTCTTCTGAAATAGATGCAATGCAAGCTATTATAGATAAGCAAAAAGTAATACAAAGATCAATTATTGCACAAGAAAGTAATAGAGGTTTAACATCTAAGCAAGTTAAATTAAAAGCTGATGTGCAAGATACAATAACAAAATACCAAGATCAGATTGATAATTTTAACAAACAATTTGACACAATTAATAATGCTAAATCTATAGAAGAATTACAATTAGCGCATAGTAAATTAAATTTAACAAAAAAAATGGAAAAAGGTTTAGTTGATTTAAATACAGCAATTAAAGAAATAAGAGCAAAAATAGACAATGCAGCTGAAGTTATTAAATTTAATGACAAGAAAACTGCAAAAACTAAATATGATTTACCTAGAATATTTAATAGAAAAAAAATACACAAAGATAGAGATGGATTTAGAAACGCTCTTATAGAGGCATATAAAAAAGATCCTACTGTAATTAGTAAAGATGCTAATGGTTTTTATATTATGCAAAAACTAGCAACTGATCCAGATTCATTGTATCGTAGAGCAGAAGAAACAATTGAAAACATTATGGAGGAAACAGAAGAAGATGCCATTGACGCTATTTTTACTGGTTATGGTCGCAGCGGTCCTCTTGTCTCTAGAAGACTAAGTATACCTAATAAAGATATAAAAAATTATTTAGTTACTGACGTTAAAGAACTTATGATTAACTATGGTGCAAGAGTTGCGCCAAAACTAGAATATCACAAAGCTAATTTAAATCCTGATAATGGCAAACTTATGACATTAGAGGAAAAAATTAATAGATTACGCAATGATATGAAAAAAGATAATGTTCCTCCTAAAAAAATAAATAAGTTTATAAAAAATTATGTGCATACATATGATAGAGTAGTTGGAGCTGCATTAAAACGACCTGATGCTTGGGATACAAAAATAGCAGATTCGCTTAGAACAGCAACAAGCTGGACGTTTCTTGGTGGTTCTGGTGTAGCAGCATTTGGTGACGCTGCATCTATATTTATGGATCATGAGTTAAATGTGTTAGGTCGTACAGTTATAGGGTTAATGGATGATGTTAAATGGGGCGTTGGTGCAAACGAATTAAAATTAGCTGGTGAAGCTTTAGAGTTAAAACAAGGAACTACACACTTAAGGTTAATGGAAAGTTTATCTAATAATATGTTTAATAAAACAGTACCTGATAAATTAAACAATGCATTTTTTGTAGCAAATGGACTTGGCCCTGTAACTGTAGGTATGAAAATATTAGACAGTATAGTCCGCGGTCATACAATTATTGAGTCATCAATTAGATTAACAAAAAATCAAGCTTCAGATTTTGAAAAAGAATTTTTAGCTAGGTATAATATAACTCCAGCAATGGCAAAACGTATAAGCAAAATGCCATATCAAAGATCTAAAGGTGGTGACTTGATACAGCCAAACACTGAAGCGTGGACTGACGTAGAGGCAGTAACTGAATTTAGAAACGCACTTAGATCGGGTGTAATGAATAGAGTTATCATGGGTGGTCCAGAAGATAAACCTATTACTATGGATGGTGTAGCATATATACCAGATCATATAGCTAGAACTTTGCCATACTATGATAAAATGCCAAAAGATTCTAGAGTCCCAGGATATGTTAGATTTGAATCTGGCTTCTTAGCATTACCATTTACTTTTTATAGTTTTGTGGTTGGTGCATTAAACAAAATTACAGGTAATATGGCAGCTGGTGCTGTAAGAAATAAAACGGCTCATATAGCTGTAGCAATGATACTTGGATATAGTATTACAAAATTCCGCACACCTGACTGGGCTTGGGAAAAAATGGATATAGAAGATAAAGTAATGAGATCTTTTGATATGTCAGGTATAGCTGCACTACAAAGCGATATGCTTTATAGAACGCTATCAATGGCACATGAGTTTGGTTTTGATAGTGGTTTTCCAATACAGCCAAAATATAGCGGTGGATACGATCCATTAGGTGCAGCAGTAAGTGTAGGTGGCGCACCAGCAGATTGGACATTGGAAATGATGCGATCAATAAAGCTTATGATTGAAGGTGATGTAGGAGATGGCGCAAAGAAATTTGTAAATATGCTTCCTCTTATAGAAACAGTAGCTACAGGTGATGTAATTAAAGACACGATGAAAGATATTGTAGGGCAATTACCTAACAGGCCATAAATTGTGTAAATATTTTGTGCGTTGCGCTTCTGTGCAATCAATGGAAAAAAGAACACAGAGGTGACACATGACAATAAACATAGCTAACAATGACCCAAGAATAAACTACACGGCAACTGCTGGACAAACTGTGTTTACAGTTCCGTTTGAGTTCTTTGATAACACAGACATAAAAGTTTACATCGAGGGTACACTAAAGACAATTACTACGCATTATACAGTTTCTGGAGGAAATGGCTCTACAGGCACTGTAACTCTAACTGCTGGTGCTACGTTAAATGACGAGGTAACGCTTGTTAGGGACGTTCCTATGGAGCGTACAACCGATTTAACGTCTAGTTATAATGGTTCGTCTATAGATGCGCAGCTAGATCGCATTGTTGCCCAGATTGCTGACCTTGATGACAAGGCTTCACGCACGATACAAATTAATGACTATGAGTTGGCAAGTGGTTTACTCCTCCCTGCACTTGACAGCCGCAAAGGTAAGACTATCCAATTTAACACCAGCACTGGTGCTTTAGAGGTTGGCCCTACTGGCGCGGATTTAACAGCAATCGGATCAGTTACTTCCGAGATTGCTACACTAGCTGGTATCAGCAGTAATATTACTACTGTTGCTGGCTCTAACGCACAGGTTGTTGCAGTTGGTAATGCTATGACTAGCATAACTGCAATCAATTCTGCGCTTACAAACATAAATACAGTAGCTGGTTCTATATCTAACATTAATACAGTTGGTGGATCTATATCTGATGTCAATGATGTAGCTGATTCTCTTGGTGAAATCTCTGCGGTACAAGCAAAACTAACAAATATAGATACAGTAGCTATTGCTTCTACAAATATAGGTACAGTTGCTGGATCTATATCACAAGTTAATAGCGTAGCTTCTAAGATTGCTGACGTTACTGGTGTTAATAGTAATATATCAGCAATAACTACAGCCAATGCTAATTCTACTAACATTAACTTAGTTGCTAATAATGTAGATGATGTTAATGATGTTGGTAATGTAATTACTAAAGTAACTACTGTTGCTGACAACATTACAAATGTAAATTTAGTAGCACCTAACGCACAATATTTATCAGATGTAGCTAACAATATTACAGCTATAAATGCTGTTGCACCTCTTGCAAGTGATTTAACTAATGTTACTGATAATTTAACTGCTATACAAAATGCTGGAACAAATGCAACAAATGCTGCAAACTCTGCAACAAGCGCAGCAACAGATGCAACAGCAGCGCAAACAGCTAAGACTGCTGCTGAAACTGCATTAGATGAATTTACTGATATTTATTTAGGTAGCAAATCTGTTGCACCAACTGTTGATAATGATGGCAATGCGTTAGCAACAGGTAGTATTTATTGGAATACAGGAGTAGATCAGCTTTATATTTGGACAGGTTCTGCATGGGATGATGCTGCGTTTACTGCATCTGGTGCTGTTACATCGTTTAACACTAGAACTGGTGCTGTTACATTAAGCTCTGCTGACGTTACTAATGCATCTGGATTGCTTACAACTGGCGGTACAATGACAGGCAACTTGTCATTCGGTGACAACGATAAAGCCATCTTCGGTGCTGGGTCTGACTTACAGATTTACCATGATGGGACAAATAGTTACATTAAAGATGCTGGTACTGGTGATTTATTAATACAAGCAACTGACCAAATTAAGTTTAAGAAAGCTGACGGAAGTGAGTATCATGCTATATTTGCTGATGGTGGTTCAGTAGACCTTTATTATGCTGGTGTTGAGAAATTTAAAACAAGCGCCACAGGAATTGACGTTACTGGCACAGTGACTGCTGATGCAGGTTCTTGGTCAGCAGTTATCTCTGGTAATGCTATAACGTTTGACCGAAATGGTGAAAATAATATTATTGCTGATAGCGGCTCTTCTGCTAATTTAAATCTTACTGCTGGAAATAGAATATTCTATAGTGCGGATGATTATCAGTCTTTTAAAATAGGTAGCTCTCCAACAGAAAAACTTAGAATACGTTCAACAGGCATTGACGTTACTGGCACAGCCGTAACAGACGGCCTTACAGTTGCAGGTAATGTTTCAGTAGACGGCGGCACAATCAAGCTAGACGGAAACTATCCTGTTGGTACAGGCAACGTGGCGTTGGGTAATGCTGCGTTAGACAGTGGTTCTTTAAGTGGTGGTTATAACACAGCAATAGGGCAAGAAGCCTTAAGTTCAAACACTTCTGGTAGTGTAAATACAGCTATTGGTAATGGGGCTTTGTACCTAAACACAACAGGCGCAAACAATATTTCTGTAGGATCAAACTCTTTAGCTGATAACACTACTGGTGGTAGTAATGTGGCTGTTGGTAGAGATGCTTTAGGTAACAACACCACCGCATCCGACAACACTGCAGTTGGGTATCAAGCTGGGTATGCTAATACCACTGGTAGTGAAAATGTAGCTTTGGGTAGGTCTGCACTAGCTGCCAATACAACCGCCTCTCATGGAACTGCCGTTGGTCGTGAGGCACTCAACTCTAACACTACGGGAGCAGAAAATTCTGCTTTTGGTTCGGGTGCTTTAGTCAATAACACTACAGGCTCTAATAATGTGGGCTTGGGTCGTTATGCACTAGCTCTCAACACCACTGGATCAGAAAGCACTGCTGTTGGGTATCAAGCAGGGTATAATAATACTTCTGGTCGAATAACTGCAATGGGTAGACATGCTGTTAGAAACAATACAACCGCTGTTGAGGTAACAGGTATTGGCTATCGTGCATTACGAGATAATACTACAGGGCAATTTAATACATCTGTTGGTGGGGATGCACTTATGCAAAACACCACCGCAAGTAACAACACTGCCGTTGGGTATCAGGCTATGCTTGCGAATACTACTGGAACTGAAAGTGTAGGCATTGGTAGTAGGGCTTTGGCTTCACAAACCACAGGTAGAAACACGGCTGTAGGTTTTTCTGCTGGTCAAGATATTACTACAGGCAGTAGCAACACAATGCTAGGACAAGAGGCTGGTGAAAACACTACTACAGGTGCTTCAAATGTAGCAGTCGGAACTCAAGCCCTTCGTGCAAACTCCACCGCATCCTACAACACAGCAGTTGGTTATCAGGCTCTTTACAGCAATACTACTGGAATAAATAATGCGGCTTTTGGTGGAGAGACTTTAGTTACAAACACAACTGGCTCTTACAATACAGCCTATGGAAGCATTGCTTTAAGGTATAATACTACTGGTAGTTATAATACTGCCGTTGGTCGTGAGGCTCTTAATGCAAACACCACCGCATCCGACAACACAGCGGTTGGGTATAAGGCTGGGACTAAGGTGACTACTGCGACAGGCGGTGTTTATCTTGGTAGGTCTTCTGGACAGGAAAATTTAACAGGAAATAATAACACATTTGTTGGATATGGAGCAGGTGACAAAACAGTATCGGCTAGTAATACTTTTCTTGGATACGCATCTGGGTGGAAAGTAACATCTGGTGCAAAAAACACCTTTGTAGGTGCTTACAACGGCAACCAAGAAAGCCTAGACCTCCGCACCTCAAGCAACAACATCGTGCTGTCTGATGGGGACGGTAATCCTAGGATGCGATTCAACTCAGAAGGTAGAGCGGTAATAGGCACTACTGACCCTGCAAGACATGGGCAAACGACTAAAGTATTGCTTTATAATGGCTCTACAACGTCAACTGATTTTGCTTTGCATGTAGGTAGAGTTGGTACAGGTTCAGAAAATCAGATATGTATTACTAATGGGTTCGGAAAAGTAGGGAGTGTTACAACAAGTGGAACATCTACAGCGTTTAACACCTCATCAGATCACCGCCTAAAAGAAAACGTGGATTACACATGGGATGCTACAACTAGACTAAAGCTACTCAAGCCAGCAAGGTTTAACTTTATTGTTGATCCAGACACTACAGTCGATGGTTTCTTGGCTCACGAAGCACAAGCAGTTGTACCAGAAGCAGTACATGGAACACATAACGAAGTCGATGATGATGGTAACGCAGTAATGCAAGGCATAGATCAGTCTAAACTTGTACCACTATTAGTAAAAACAATCCAAGAGCTAGAGGCTCGTATTACAGCTTTAGAAGGAGCATAACCCATGGATGACTTAACAGCAGAACAAATCGCACAGAACTACTCAGCAATGGGTGACTCAGTTGCACTTATCAATGACGTGATAGCAGGTAATGCTATGGCAGATGATGATGCAGAAGATCGACAAGACTGTGTGGATCGTAACGTAGCACACCTAGAACTAATGGTTGCTAAAGATTACTGGACATCAGAAGATATGACTGCGGTAAACGCCGCTATCACAGCAGGGAACGGATACACCGCTTCCTAAATTAACTTAACCAAAGGAGACTACGATGAGTAAAAAAGAAAAGAACCTCATTACAGTCAACGACATAGAATATAATGTTGATGACTTTACTGATGAGCAAAAGGTTATGTTAAATCATATAAATGATTTGGCTAGAAAATTAGACAACGCTACTTTTAATTTAGATCAATTAAATGTAGGTCGAGAAGCTTTTGTAAATCGTTTAATAGCATCGCTTGAAACTGAGGAATCTAATGAGTAACAAAAGAACTATATCTTCTGCGCATGACAGGCTTGATACGCTAGAAAAGCAAGTGGTTGCAATTAAAACAGAAGTTAAGATACAATTTAAAGATCTATTTGGTCGAGTTAAACGTATGGAAAGCATTATGATTGCAGCAACAGGCGCGATATTAACCTTACTCGTTGCGGTACTAATGAAAATGTAACATGTTACGAACAATATTAATTGGTTTGTTTATCTTAATCGGCAGCAGTCTTGCTGCTGATGACACAATTTACACTGATACTAACAGCACAATAACCTCTGATGGTTCGATGGATACTACTATCAATAGTCCACCACCCTCTGCTATTTCCCCACAGATCAGCGCAAGTAACTCTGACTTATGTACTGTCGGTGTTGCTGGTGCAGTACAAACACAGATACTTGGTATCTCTGCTGGTCGTACTGTTAGAGATATGAACTGCGAAAAATTAAAGAACGCCAAAACCATGTACGATATGGGTATGAAAGTTGCAGCTGTATCTGTGATGTGCCAAGACGAAAGAGTGTTTGAAGCCATGCTCAATGCTGGTACGCCCTGTCCCAAGGATGGGTTGGTAGGCGATAAAGCTAGGCTAGCATGGGAGATGGAAGCAGTTAAGGAAGAGATCGAGCGTGATCAGAACAATGTAATCAAGAGAGTCTTTGATAAAAATGGTGAAACAAAAATTGGTTTGGGTGTTATCTTTAGCACTCTTGCCTTCTTACTTGCACTCTGATCCCTATAGTTATGGGGCTACAGGAAACGCAGCATCTAGCTCTCTTAGCTGGGGAATGGCTGGTGTTTTGCCTGACGTTACTGGCATAGATATAAATGGTTTGATCTATAGGTACACCACAGTAAAGAACACTGAAGATGATATGCTGGTACACGTTGGTAATAAGAACGCGAATGGCAACGGTTATATATTTAGAGAGACAGATGATTGGTCTGGTGTGCCAAGCAATACAATCGTTAAGTCTTTTAATCTTAGCAACATACCAGCAACAAACTGGGGTACAGGATCTATTGAAGTAGAGGGAAAAGGCAGCGTTAAAGATGCTGTTGTTATTTACAACTACAGAATAGATAGATGCTTTGACCCACAGTCTGACCCTACTTGTGCTGGATATGTAAAGCCTATGCCTGTGTTACCAGAGGTAGTGGTTTATGATGCGCTAGAGGATGATGCTGTTGTTGAAACATTAGAAGCTGATGAGTTTCAGTATGATGAAGATGGTAATCTAATTCTTAGTGAAGAAGAGGAAGAAGAAGAAACTAAAATTGAGATGGGGCTAACTGCATCTGCCAATGCGCTGACCCTATTCAAGACACAAGGACAAGATGATATTATTATGGCTATTAATCAACAGACTAATATAGCTATGTACTACAATGCATCTATCAATGGTGGCGTTTATGCTGACGCTGCTGGTCTTGCTGATTCAGAAATACTTGATAACAAGAAAGCCTTGCGTAATAACTTAGCACAACAAATACTGCATGAACAAATGGTTGATATGCAATACAACAAATGAGGTTTAATATGAAATATTCTTTGGCAATACTTTCACTCTGTGCATTACCAGCATACGCTGATGTAGATATAACAGGTAACGTGGAAGCTAAGTGTGTAATACAGACAACTAAGAGTGGTGTGTATGGCAATCCAATAGCTAGCAAGTTAAGCACTACCCCTGCTGATGGTGGTGTCTTACCTGTTATTAGGTTTGATGTAGCTCTTGCTAATTACTACACAGCAAACATAACACATCCAACATCATTCAGTTCTTCACCAGCACTATCTGATACAGTCGCATGGACAGGCAGCACTAGTGTCACGCAAACAAGTGACGCTGGTATGTCAGGGTATGATGCAGCCAAAGTTGTATACGATAATACTACTGTGTTTGATCTAACTGTTGCAGGATCTACTTGGTTTAGCACAGCATCAAGTGCCACCTATGCAGCATCAAAGCCTTTTGTTGGTGGAGTATACACTGCAATAGTACAGGCTAGTTGTGTTGCAAAATAAGCTGATAATATTTTTTTTGGTATGGGCATTTTCAACCCATGCACATGAGATGACACCAGCTTATCCTATAGTTAAACCATCTCACGTTACTGGTGTGGTCAAGGTTGACTTGTCTTTGTTTAACTCAAGGGAAGAGATCAAGTATTACGAGATCGGTTTGTTTGATTTGAACTGGGATAGTATTCCCTTCTCTGCAACGTACAGAATAATTAAAGTAGCATACCAGACTCGAAAGAACTTCAGTGTATACATTCGTAAGTCAGACATGGATGAAGCCACCTATGTATGCACAACATCTAAGGTTAAAAAGCAGCTCGAATCAAAGACACTAGTGTCATCTAGGATTTGCTCTCGACTAGATGGAATGCCAGCATGAGATTAGCTGCGCTCTTATGTATTCTATCTAGCTCTGCCTTTGCTGAGAGTAGCTCACTTGCTTTGTCACTGCCTAGTCCACCTATGAACTACCAATCAGATAGTTTCTCTGCAAATAATTTACGTTGCAGCAATGCGGTAGGTGGTGGAGTTAACCTTGAGTATGGTATTACTGGTGTTCTATCTGGATTAGAAACAAGCAGCAGAGGTAAAGACATAGGTGTGTATGCTCGTATAGTTATACCGCTAGACAAACCTAAGTCTCGCATTAACTGTGATGATCTATACCAAGTAGAGCTAGCCCAGCGTAGGCTAGAGATACAAAAGCTGCGTGATGAACTGGAAGCACTAAAGAATTTATCTAGTGATAGTATGGACTTTGAAAACTGATGGTAGATCTTACAGAATTTGATAGCCTTGCTGATAAGAAAGTCAGTGCTGGTGGTTTCAAACTATCGGCTGCATCTGTCTTTGCAATCATAACATTTATATCTACTGTAGTTGCTGGCCTGTATGGTGGGTTCGTCATGTACCAGAAGATAGAAGAGGTAGCTGGCTTAGACCTAGGAGAATACCAACAGCAAATGGATTTGATGGATGCGCAGGTACAACAGACAGTTGAGTACACACGCGACATTAAGAATAATTTACGTGATGATCTTCTTAGAGTTGAGCAGCAATCAGATCGTGTCGAGTCTTTGGTGCGAAAGACAGAAGAGAAGGTACGCACTATGATAGATGCAGCAGATCTTAGATTCGAATCGCAACGTGAACGCTTGCGATCAAATCAAGATGCTGAGATGAAAGACCTTGAAGATAAGTTGATGGATAAATTACAGAGGGCATTGGATAATCCTCTGGCTGATTAGGAGAATAACATGGATGAGTTTAAAAAATTTGATGTCAATGGTGATGGCGCAATAGATAAAGCAGAGTGGGATGCACTTGAGTACGAGGATCGTAAGCGTAGGCTAGAGGATGAAGACGCTCAACGTGATGCACAACGTAAGATGACATGGTTCGCCCTGTCAGGAATGCTCCTGTACCCCTTAGCGGTGGTGCTAGCAGATCTCTTGACTTTGATTGAGGCTGCTAAGATACTCGGCAGCATGGCAAGTGTGTATTTTGTCAGTGTTGCTGGCATAGTGGCTGCGTTCTTTGGAGCGTCAGCGTTTACGAAAGGAAAGTAATATGCTTGGACTTAGTTTAGTAGGTAAGGTAGCTGATCTAGCTGGTAGTTACATTGATGGTAAGACTGCTGTGAAGAAAGCAGAAGCTGAAACTAATATGAAGATTGCAACTGGTGAGATTAGTTGGGAGCAAGCAGCTATCAAAGCAAGTGACAACTCTTGGAAGGATGAAGCTTGGACTGTGTGTTTCATTGCAATCGTTGGGTGTTCTTTTGTACCACCGCTGCAGCCCTATATGAGGGAGGGCTTTGCTAATCTCGAAGCCGCACCGCAGTGGTTTCAATGGTCGTTGTATGCCAGTATAGCTGCAAGCTTTGGTATCCGTACCATGAAGGGATTTAAAAAATGACTGAAGCTATGAAGATATTGCAGGATCGTATCGGTGCAACAGCTGATGGTAACTTCGGGCCCAACACAGCAAGAGCGATCGTTGATTACTTTGGATTGAATCGTAAGCGTGGCGCACACCTGCTTGGTCAAGCAGCACATGAGTCAGGTATGTTTCGTTTAACCAGAGAGAATCTTAATTATTCTGCTGAGTCTATGATGCGTGTGTGGCCTAAAAGATTTCCAACTATGGAATCGGCTGCACCTTATGCGCGTAACCCAGAGGCATTAGCTAACAAGGTGTACTCTAATCGCATGGGCAATGGAGATAATGAAGGAGCGTTGTGGGTCGGGCGCGGCTTCATCCAGTTGACAGGCAAGGCAAACTATAGATCTTTTGCTAGTGATATGGGGCTGCCTGATGTAATGACTGACCCTGATCTTGTTGCAACTGAGTATGCATTTGAATCTGCCATGTGGTTCTTTGAATCCAATGGCTTGTTTGAAATGGCTGATGATGGTGTAAATGATTCAGTTATTACTAGCATAAGTAAGCGTGTGAATGGTGGAACACATGGGCTTGATGATCGTATGGAGCAGACAAAGAAAATACATTCTTGGATTGCACACGTTGGCGTTTAAGTATATATCTTTCTGGCGGAGCTTAATGCTCCGCACGAAGAAGATCCGCTATCCTTGGTTGGCTAGAAAATTTTGAATTAAAACCAGGGAGTGGTGTGCGTTTATTCTTTGCAGCTTGAGTTAATTCAAACTCATGTAGCACAAACCCATAGGTAATTTCTTTTCTTTCTGCTGCTGTCTTTGCAGTCTTGAGTATCTCTTTGTACTGGTCATATCTGTTGCGCTGAACAGTTGACTTATAGATTAGTTCTTTCTCTTCATACTCTTTGTCTGTTTGATTTCTAAACGCACGCTCCGCGCCTGTTGTGTAGCCTGTTGTAAACTTTACATCGTAGCGTTCAACAGCCACCCTGATTGCATGGCGTGGTATGCCATAGATTCTGTTGGCTTGTGATTTAGTCATGCCATTATTTGCATAGAATCTGATGCGTTCAATTAGTTCTGGTGTGATTGGTACAGTCATAAGTCCTCCGTGTGTGAGCGAGCCGAAGCTCGCCCTTGTTAATTAAAATGGTATGGTGTCATCATCGACATCGAGGTGAGCAGTGCTAACCTGTTGTGCCTGTTGTTGACCGCCATGTTTCTGACTGATCTGCATAGAAAGATAATTGTTATCATCCTTCTGTTTCTTCCAGCCAGCAATTTGCATTTGTGTTCTTGCAGCGTAGTCTTCCATTGGCCCAGAATAATCTGGGGCATTTTCATTACCACGTTTGTCGTTCTCAAACAACACACCTACCTTCTGATAAACCTCAATGATCTTCATGCCACTCTTGGTTGTATCTGCTACGAGTACGACTTTACGATCATTACCCTCTAGGTTTATCTTACCTTGCAATATCATCTTCATGCTATCGAAAGGTTTGAATGCTGCGCCTGTATTTGTGTTATCATATGCCATGCTTCTGGCTCCTTTAATTATTACCAGCTACCGCTAGTAGGTTTCTTGCCGCTATCTGCAGCGTACTTATTGCCATCCATCTCACCTAGGAACACGTCAGCGTTACATCCTAGATGTGATAAGGCTTTGGTTAGGCCATCAGTGACAGCCATCTTAGGTGCATCCTCGGCTAGTCTGCCTTTGGTTGCATCAAAGAACTTACGACACCCAGTGAAGGGGCCGAACATATTCATTTGCTCGCCATGCCAAACAGATATGTGTGCTAGTATAC
>Ga0206126_10001489_pt1 | contig 27950 bp, 27 predicted proteins | sample Helgoland_Spring_5_FD_148621 | JGI IMG/M metagenome (GOLD analysis project Ga0206126, IMG submission 148621) | Pelagic subsurface seawater microbial communities from Kabeltonne, Helgoland, North Sea - Helgoland_Spring_Bloom_20160412_1 | ecosystem: Environmental > Aquatic > Marine > Epipelagic ...
AACGAATGTGTTGATCTCAGTCTTAATCAGCTGGGGTTCTTTGCCATTGATCTGTTCGAGCGATAGCATCTGTTGGGTTAGGCGCACGGTGCGCCGGGTTTCTGCTACCAGTTCAGCGGCGCGTTTTTTACTGTCATCAAAGGTTCCTGCGGCTTCGATCGCTTGCGCCATAGTATGTATCGCCGCAATTGGATTGCGTAATTGATGTGCGGCATTAGATATAAGGCGTTCTCGTGCGTTTCTCGCCTCTGTCAGTCGGTCAAACAATGTATTGAGCCGTTGCACAATTCCGTGCGCCTCGATCGGTACGCGGCGCTCGATAGGTCTGAGGTCGGTGATGGACCGTTTCTGGATCGCGGCCTCGAGCTGGTCCAAGGGGCGTAGACCAAGGCGGATGCCAAAGAACACGACGGCAGCTACGGTCAACAGCAAGGCCAAGGCGATCAACAGTGTTTGCAAGGCGAGCGACCGCGCAAATTGTACGCGTGGTTGCAACTGTTGCCAGACGGTGATTACGGAAAGCCCGCGCAACCCGTCGATGTCAACAGGTTCCGCAAGGCTGGCCACGCGCACGGGTTCGCCTTGGTGGGTCGCGTCGAAAAGCACGGGAATATTGGGGGCAAGGGTCACATCAGTGGGGCGCACGGGCGGCGCGGAGTAGCCGGTCACAAAACTGCCATCAGGGCCATAGACGTGGTAAAAAACGGTGCCGCCCGTCGCGTCCCGAAATAGGTTTGATGTCGTTTCCGACAATGTGTCGCCGCCTGAATTGGCGACGTCGCGGGACACGGCAAGGTTCAGCATCACAAGGTTACGGTCGAAAATTGTCTCTGCGGTGGCACGGGCATTTTCGAACCGTAAGAACACGGCAAAGGCCGAAACGATCAAAAGTGGCACAAGGATCAGGACCGACAGCCGCAGGCGCAGTGACCCACCAAGCCAACTCATGCAGACCCGCCAAGCATATACCCAAGCCCGCGTGCCGATTTGATTGTCGTATCACTTTGGCCGATTTTCTTCCGCACGCGGGACACGTAAACTTCGACAACGCGCTCTTCGATTTCGGCACCGACGCCATACAAATGATCGGCGATTTGGGCTTTGGATACGATTGTATTGGCTCGCTCGAACAAGCATTCGAACACGGCGAGTTCGCGCATGGTCAAGGCGATGTCAGACCCGTCGCAGGACAGCTTTCGCGCAGCGCGATCAAAGGTAAGCCCATGAAAGGTATAGGCATTATTACCCGCAATAGGCTTGCGGCGCATCAAAGCCCGAATGCGCGCGTCCAGTTCGTTCATGTCAAACGGTTTCGTCAGATAGTCATCTGCCCCCGCATCAAGCCCTGACACGCGGTCATGTACTTCGCCGCGTGCGGTTAGCAAAATGATTGGGATCGCGCTGCCGCTTGCGCGTAAGTTCCGCAATAATTCAAGACCGTTCAATGACGGCAGGTTTACGTCCAGGATAACCAGATCGGCGCCGTCTTGGCGTAAAAACGTTAACGCCTCTGCCCCGTCATGCAGCACATCGACCGAGTGCCCTTGGTCACGCAACTGGTGCGCGATCCCATTAGCCAGTGTTTCGTTATCTTCTACGACTGCAAATCGCATTTTCCACCCCATCGAAAGCTTGGCGCAAGGTTGGGCAAGCAAGGTGAAAGAATCAAGTGCGGATTGATCCGTCTTGAACAAGATAAATAAGCGTCAAAATTGGCGCGCTTGGGAGGAAATAAATGACATATTCAACATTCACACGTCGCGTGGCGATCGGTGTGGCTGCGGCGGCAGCTTTGGCATTGCCAGCGCAAGCCGAGGTCGACATGGCCGGCAAAACAATCGAGTGGACAATTCCATTCTCTGAAACTGGCGGTTCTGCCAAATGGGCCAACTTCTTTGCGCCGCTGCTGTCCGACGCACTGCCGGGCAACCCTGCAGTTGTCGTGAAGTTCATGCCAGGAGCGGGCTCAACCAAGGGCGCTAATTGGTTTCAAGAGCAGACCGGTGGTGACGGCACTGTGATGTTCGGCTCTTCGGGCTCCACACAGTTCCCGTATCTTCTTGGCGATCCGCGCGTGCGTTATGAGTATAATGATTGGAACCCAGTGATGGCTTCCGGTACAGGCGGAGTAGCATATTTAAATGCCGAAGCGGGTGCAAAGTTTGACGGCTCTGCCAACAATCTCAAAGACATGACGTTCATATATGGCAACCAAGGCGCAACGCGTCTTGACATCATTCCTGCGCTTGCTTGGGAAATGCTTGGCATGAATGTTGAGCACGTGCTTGGCATTAAAGGCCGTGGTGATGGTCGTAAGATGTTTGAGAGTGGCGAAGCGACAATCGACTACCAAACATCCTCTGGATACCTAAAAGGCTCTGCACAATTGGTTGAAGCCGGTAAAGCAGTCCCAATGATGACTTGGGGCAGCATCGACGCCGCTGGTAACATCGTGCGTGACCCAACATTCCCTGACATGCCAACGTTCAAAGAAATCTGTGAAGCAACAGATGGCTGCGAAACATCGGGCGATCAGTGGGATGCATGGAAAGCCTTCTTCGTGGCCGGTTTCCCATCCCAGAAGATTGCGTTCTTGCCTGCAGGCACGGACCCGGAAATCATCGAAACGTTCAGCAACGCATTTGCAAAAATCGCTGCGCGTGATGACTTTGCTGAAATCTCTGCCAAACGTTTAGGCAAATACCCAATGTATACAGGCGAAGATGCTAAAGCTGCCTTGACCAATGCGATCACCGTGAGCGACAGCGCGAAAGCTTTCGTTCAGAGCTGGTTGAAAGAAGATTTTGGTGTTGAGCTGAATTAATCTGGCTGGTTTTTGAACGCCCCGTTCACTGAGAACGGGGCGTTTTTGTAACCTGTCAATTGAGGGTCTTTCATGGACATTTTCTTAGAGGCGTTGCCCGCGCTCGGGTCAGCATGGGGGCAAATCTTGCAACCTTTGGTACTCGGTTATCTGGTGATGGGCGTGTGCATGGGGCTCGCCATTGGTGTGTTTCCGGGTTTAGGCGGGATTGCAGGTCTCTCTTTATTGCTTCCGTTCATGTTTGGAATGGACCCAATCTTGGGGCTTGCCCTAATGATCGGCATGGTTGCGGTTGTTCCGACCTCTGACACATTCGCTTCTGTTCTCATGGGCATACCTGGCTCTTCTGCATCGCAAGCCACTGTACTCGACGGTTTTCCGATGGCGAAGAAAGGTCAAGCAGCACGCGCGTTATCTGCTGCCTTTGCTTCGTCGCTCTTTGGCGGTTTGGTTGGTGCTGCGTTCCTGACGTTTTTCATTCTGGTTGCACGGCCTTTGGTACTTAAGTTTCAATCGCCAGAGCTACTAATGGTCTCTGTTTTCGGTCTCTCGATGGTTGGTATTCTGGCAGGGCGCATCGCAATCAAGGGGGTCGTAGCCGCAGGAGTTGGTATGTTGATCGGCACGATCGGCGAGGGTCCCTTCAATGGCGAGCTGCGCATGTCGAGCTATGACTATCCCTATCTGACCGATGGGCTAAAACTCGTGATCGTGGGTCTTGGCATTTTTGCCATTCCCGAAATTGTGGCACTTTTGCGCAAGGATAAGGCGATCAGTGACAGGCAAGTTTTGGGCGGTAGTTGGATGGATGGAGTCAAAGATTGGTGGGCCAATAAATGGCTGTCCGCACGTTGTTCGTTGATCGGCGTTACGGTCGGGGTGATACCGGGACTTGGCGGGTCAGTCGTCGATTGGATCGCGTACGGCCACACCATTCAGACGGCCAAAGGCAAGGACCAATTTGGAAAAGGCGATGTGCGCGGTGTGATTGGGCCGGAAAGTTCCAATAACGCGAAAGAGGGTGGCGGGCTGGTCCCGACATTGCTGTTCGGCATCCCCGGATCGGGGTCGATGGCGATTTTCATCGGGGCGCTTGCACTACTGGGTAACGGGATCGATGTTGGGCCAAGCTTGCTGGAAAACAACCTCGATTTTGTTTATTCGATCGTCTGGCTTTTGGCACTTGCGAATGTTGTGGGGACCGTGCTTTGCATAGCAGCGTCGGGTGGCATCGCCAAGCTGACGAACATTCGCTTCGCCTTGATTGCCCCGTTTATTTTCATGGTCATCGCATTTGCCGCGTTCCAAAGTGGGCAGAACTTGATGGACCTTGTTGCGCTGTTCGCGATCGGCCTGCTGGGCATTATGATGCGACGGTTCGACTGGTCGCGCCCTGCGTTTTTGATCGGCTTTGTCTTGTCCACGCCCGTCGAAAACTATTCCAACAACGCCTACCAAATTCAGCGCATCAAGTTCCGCCAAGGCTGGGAGACGGGCATGGACTATATCCTATCGGCCATCACGATCACTTTGATTGTGATCACCGTCGTGTCCATTGTGATCGGGTTGCGCCAAGCCAAGAATATTTTGGCAGAGGGTGAGGTCCCATCGGGTGGCAAACGCGCGCCATTTGTGTTCCTCCTCGTGATCCTGGGCTTCATTTCTTACGCACTTTATGATGCGGCAACGATCCCTGATTACGCATGGACCGATCGCGTGTTCCCTGTGTTCGTGGCAAGCGTGTCATTAGTGGGTGCGCTAGTCTTGGTCGTGCAAATGATGCTTGCGTCTGAGACCCACACGTTGTTTGCCGACAGAGAGGTTGGTGCCGAAGCGTCCGAAAACACATTCGGCTTGTGGCCCACATTGGCATGGTTTGCCTTCCTTTTGGTATTGTCTGCGGTCACCGGGTTCATCATCGCCTTAGGTGTGTTCCTTGTGTCATTCTTGCGTATTCGGGCGGGGCTAAGCTGGGCCCACACAGTCCTTTACGCCGCGCTTGGTATCCTGTTTATGCTGACGTTGGCATGGCTTTTGAACCGCGATTTCCCGCCGGGAATTTTGCAATCCTACTTTGATCTTCCATGGCCATTCTCATGACTCAGACTGCAATTCCTTTCTTGTTTATGCGCGGCGGTACATCCCGTGGTCCGTATTTCAACCGTGCCGATTTACCCAATGATTTAGATCAGCTTGCCGCGGTTCTGATCGCGGCGGTGGGGTCGGGTCATCCGCTTAATATTGACGGCATCGGTGGCGGGAACGCCGTGACGACTAAAGTCGCGATGTTGTCCAAGTCGGATGATGATTGGGCGGATATCGACTATTTCTTTGCGCAAGTCAGCGTCGAAGACGGGCTTGTGGATTTCAAACCAACCTGCGGGAACATCTTGTCTGGTGTGGCTGCTGCTGCGATTGATATGGGGCTGATGCAGGCCAACGTGGGCGAGACAGAGGTCCACATTTGTGCGGTCAACACCGGCGCGCAAGTCGTGGCCAAAGTTCAAACCCCAGACGGCGTGGTAGCCTATCAAGGCGACACTGCGATTGATGGTGTTCCCGGGCGTGCAGCACCCGTTACACTAAACTTCATGAAGGTTGCGGGGTCGTCCACGGGGGCGTTTCTACCAACGGGCAACCTGATCGACAGTTTCGACGGGATCGACGTGACCTGCATGGATGTTGCGATGCCGATGGTGATCGCCAAGGCGCAGGATTTTGGCCTGACGGGGCATGAAACCCGCGAAGAGCTAGACGCCAATCGTGCGTTTTTTACCAAGATGGAAGCTGTGCGTCTGCAAGCCGGCCGCGCGATGGGCATGGGCGATGTCAGTGGCTCAGTTACCCCAAAATTCGGGTTGTTGGCCAAGGCGCGCGACGGCGGCACAGTCGCCACGCGGTACTTCATGCCGTGGTCTGCGCACCCCACGATGGCAGTGACAGGCAGCCAATGCCTAGCGTCTTGTGCATTGACACCAGGCACTGTCGCTGATGGCCTGTTGGATCGCCCTAGTAAAGGGCCAGCGATGGTCACGCTAGAACACCCGATGGGTTTGATGGAAGTACTAATCGATTTTGAACTGGCGGGGGGTCAGTTCGTTCACAGATCCGCAGGGCTTATCCGAACGTGCCGCAAATTGGCGGTTGGTGATTTGTTTATCCCTGCCAGTGTTTGGAAAGGTCATACATGAAGCTCGCGATTTTAGACGACTGGTTCGACACGTTGCGCGGTTTGCCGTGTTTTGCGAAACTCGACGGGATTGATGTGACGGTTTTCACTGATCATGAGCCTGATCCCGATAAACTGGCAGAGCGGCTTAAACCTTTCGACGCAGTCGTGCTGTTTCGCGAACGCAGCCAGATGTCGGCCCAAGTGTTGGACCAGTTGCCGAACCTCCGATTAATTTCTCAGCGTAGCGTTTATCCTCATGTTGACGTGGAGGCCTGCACGGCGAATAATATTTTGCTGTGCTCAAACATGCACGCTGGCACGCCAAGCTTTGCCGCTGCCGAACATACTTGGGCGTTGATCCTTGCCGCGATGCGTCAGATCCCGCAGCAGATGGCCAATATGAAATCGGGGCGTTGGCAAATGGGTGTGGGCAAGACGCTTCAGGGTCGGACGTTAGGGCTTTACGGCTATGGACGGATCGCCAAGACGGTTGCTGGATATGCGCGGGCGTTTGGTATGAACGTCGTTTGGTGGTCGTCCGAGGAAGGGCGCGCGCGGGCTGTGGCGGATGGCGAAATTGTTGCCAACAGTCGCGAAGCATTTTTCAGCGACCCGGATGTTGTGTCCGTTCATGTGCGCCTGAAACCTACGACAAAGGGGATTATCACTGCTGCAGACCTGAGGCAAATGCGCCCTGATGGGTTATTCGTAAATACGTCGCGGGCGCGGTTGGTTGAACAAGGTGCGATGCTCGACGCGATGAACGCAGGAAGGCCAGGGGCAGCCGCGCTGGATGTCTTCGATGTGGAGCCGGTCACATGGGATAATGACCCATTGATCACCCATCCGCGTGTAACCTGCACCCCACATATTGGGTTCGTAACAGAAGATGAATTTCAGCTACAGTTCTCGGATATTTTTGATCAAGTAGCGGCGTTTCGCAACGGTGCGCCGATCCATATGATCAATCCGACCGTTTGGGATCAAACAGACGCGCCATAACCGGTGCGCCCAAGATGACGAAAAAGATGCGAAACAAGTGGTGCGCTACTACAAAACCCATGTCTGCCCCCACGATCAATGCCAGTACGACCAGTTCTGCTTGACCGCCGGGTGCGAGCGAGAGGATCGTCTCAACCGCGGGGGCGAGGTCGAGCGCTAAGACGCCCAAGATCGAGACAGTTGTCAGGATCAAAAGGCCTACGCAGAACCCAAGCCCTGCTGCTACATCGTGGCGTAACTCTTTCGCCGTGATGCCAACGTATTTCACACCGATACCCATGGCGATGAAATATTGCGCGGCCCAGATCGCCTCTGCTGGCGGTCGGGTGTTTAGGATACCGGATAGGCTTGCAATTGCTGCAAAGATCAGTGGCCCAAGGATCGACGCGCCGAACATGCCAAACCGTTCGGCCACCCGCCATCCGATGATGGCGCATGCGACCAAAATGACGAGCTGGTTAATCGTGAATGTCGTAATGGATGCGCCGGGTGCGCGCGATAGATCGATTTCCCACAGCGCAGTTAAAAGGATAGGCAGCAAGACGACGATCACCAGAACCCGCGTCGCATGGATCAATGAAATCGCGCGTACATTTCCGCCTGCTTCTTCACCGAAAAGGATCATGTCTTGCAGGCCGCCAGGCATAGAGGCGTAGTAAGCGGTGGAGAAATCATAGCCCGCAAAGCGTTTAAAATACCAGACGCCTGCCGCCCCAGTCGCCATGACCATTGCGGGGATCAACAGCAATGTGTCCCAGATGGACGGTAATGAAATCAAAAACGTCCATGTCACCGTCGCCCCGACGGCGACCCCCAAAATGGTGCGCATCCCGTTGCCCAACAGCTTGACTGTGCGCAGCTGCATGCCGGAAAGCGCCGCGATCAAACAACTCGTCATTGGGCCGAACAGCCATGGCAAAGGCAGCGCCAACCAGAGGAATATCAACGCGCCCGTCAGGCTAATCAAATGGGTATAGATATAGCTACGATGCAATGTGTAACGCCTTTAGCCTGTGATCTAATGAGGTTTCCATGTGTTGTCGCATCGCCGTGCTCGCGCCGTCTTGGTCACCTGCGCAAAGGGCGTCGATGATCTGTGTGTGTTGCTGGACGACGGTCTCGACCCGCGCGGATGTCTCGAGCGTTGTTTTTCCGAGCAAGATCAGCGCATGGGATAGCGCTTTGTAACTATGAGACAAAAATTGGTTCCGTGCCGCGTCCATAATGCAGCGGTGAAATCTGCGGTTCAGATGTGCGACCTGTATCGGCTCCACGTGGGCGCTGGCCATCTCGGCATTGAGCACGGTCAGTGTTCTGATCTCCGCATGCGACGCGTGTTTCGCCGCCATTGCCGCCGCAGTCGTTTCCAACACGATCCGCATTTCATAAAGCTCGACGATTTCTTGCTGCCCAAGGGTGCGGACCACGGCCCCCACACGAGGTTGATGCACGACGATGCCGTCAGCCTCTAGTTTGCGGATCGCTTCGCGGATCGGTGTGCGGCTGACACCAAAACGTTGGGCGAGATCAGTCTCCAACAAGCGGTCGCCCGGCTTTAGGTCGCCTTGTTCAATCGTCTGAAACAGATGTTCATAGGGTGTCGTCATATCGAGCCTTGCAGTTTTCAATTCATATTGTATACAGTTGGATACAATTTGCAAGGAATCAAAAATGTCAAACGTTTGGGACGTCGTCATTGTGGGCTCAGGGAACGCAGCCTTGACCGCAGGGATCGCCGCATCTGAAAAAGGTGCCAAGGTCTTGATTGTGGAGAAAGCGGATCAAGCTATGTCTGGCGGTAATACCAAATATACGGCGGGGGCAATGCGGTTCGCCTATGAAGACAGCGACGCGTTGATCCCGCTGCTAGCCCACCCCGATGACGAACGGGTCGCTCGGTCCGATTTTGGCAGCTACACGCAAAAGAAATTCAAGTCCGATTTGCTGGGCTTTAATGATGGCGCACCATTGACGCCTGAGCAAGAGATTCTGGTCACTCAAAGCTATGACACGATGCATTGGTTGGCGGGACACGGCGTGACCTATGAGCCAATCTGGGCGCGACAGAGTTTCGAAAAAGAGGGCAAAATCATCTTTTGGGGCGGTCTTACCTTGGCCGCCGAAAACGAAGGTGTCGGGCTTTTTGACATGGAGCTTGCGGCGTTTGCCCGCCTTGGCGGCACCATTCAATATGACGCAGAGTTTGCTGATTTGATTGTTGAGGACGAGGTCGTTTGCGGGCTGACCCTTGCCGATGGTACGGCCATTCGCGCCCGCTCAGTGATCCTTGCCTGCGGTGGTTTTGAAAGCAGCACTGAGATGCGATTCGACCTGATTGGCCCTGAGTGGAAAATGGCCAAGGTGCGCGGCACGCCCCATAATAATGGCGATGGTCTGACGGCAGCATGGCGAGTGGGCGCGCAGAAATACGGACGTTTTGACGGATGTCATGCGACGCCGATGGACTACTTTATGAAGGATTTTGGCAACCTTGATATTCCTCATGGCGAGCGGAAAAACTATCGCAAGATTAGCTATTTCTTGGGCGTTATGTTGAATGAAAACGGCGACCGGTTTGTGGACGAGGGCATCGATTTTCGCAATTACACCTACGCCCAGTTCGGACGTGCGGTGTTGCAACAACCGGGGCAGAGGGCTTGGCAGATTTTTGATACTAAGACGTTTGACCTGCTTTATGCGGAATATCGTTTCCAAGATGCGCATTTTGTCGAGGCGGATAATCTGCCGGATTTGCTGGACCAATGCGACGGCTTGAATAGTGCGGCGGCCATGGCGACCTTGACCGAATTTAACGCGACCGTCGACGATGACACCGCGTTTGATCCGACAATCAAGGACGGTAAATCGGCGCAGTCATCGGGGCTCGCGAAATCGAACTGGGCGCAGGACTTGGCCGATGGCCCTTATCGAGCGTTTCCTGTCACAGGCGGCATCACGTTTACCTATGGCGGCGTGAAAGTGTCGGATCAGGCGCAAGTCTTGGACGCATCGGGGGCCCCAATTTGCGGGCTATTTGCTTGCGGCGAGATGGTAGGTGGCGTTTTCTTGAATGGATATCCAGGTGGATCGGGCTTGACGTCGGGCGCGGTGTTTGGGCGCTTGGCTGGGGTCGCTGCTGCAGATTAAGATCTTGATTTGGATGCCCATTACACCAATTACTAACGAGCCATTGAACTGATCCAATCGCAGGCCAATTTCTTGAAAATTGGAATAAATGGGCGAGCCAATAACAACTATATCACACATTCCACCCCTTCCAACAGTTGTCTGCTCCGCCCAGGTGCTACGATTTATTGTGAATGTCCGTTTCAGAAAAGCTGCGCTGCGGCGTCGCTGCCGCAACCAAGGTCCGCTTTGGGCCGTTCGCGTTGCAAATCGCAACTTTCACGTTGTGATGAAGGCCTCTGTGATTTCGTGGAAATAGTGTCCAAATTGGGTTCCCGCAACGATGAAACCGAAACCCCGCCAATAATGCGGGGTTTGTCATTTCTGAAGCAAGACAACTCCAATACAGGTAAACTTATCAGCTTCGTTACACCCGCGAAAAAATGCTAAAGCTTTAAGTGCGGCTCTTTTCAAAGGTGTCCCAAGCTTCTTCAAATACTTCGAAATCAAACTCTGCGCTTCGGGCAGGCTCTAATATCAAAATCTCTGTCGACAATAGCTTTTTGATTGAGGCTTCTAGCGTTGCGATCACGTCCTCGGGAATTACTAAAGCACCGTGACGGTCGGCGTGGATCAAATCGCCTTCGGTAACTGTCATCCCAAAAACCTCGACTTGAGTTCCAATCTCTTGAACATGAACAAAGCCGTGGCTTGGACCGATTGACCCTGCAATAACTGGATAACCCGTCGGTACATCCCCTAGATCGCGCATAACACCGTTTGTCAGCGTGCCTGACAGCCCAAATCCTTTGTGCACAGTCGTGTTTATCTCTCCCCAATAGGCACCGACACAATCAGGGAAGTCGGTGTCCTCAACAACGGCCACTGCAGGCATTGGGGCATCGGCCATATGTTTGTAATAGGCCATGCGGCGCGCTTTGATTACTTCAGGGGCTTCGGTTGGTGCTTTGACGGCAGCGATCTTAGCCGTCCGGGCATATCCAACAATTGCAGGTTCATCCGGTGCACTGCACAGCATTGTACCACGAGTAAATGCATCGAAGCCGCGTTTCCCTTGAGCGACTTCGATGGCGTTACAAACTGTAGGCGTGTCCACAGATTGAAGGAGTTTTAGAAGTGATGGTGTCATGATCTGTTATCCCTTCACCAATGCAGCGCCTTCGGAGAGGCTGGTCAGTTTTGCATATGCAATGTCTGGGTCAACTGTACCGAAGCCAGCAAAGGTTCCGAATCCACAATCAGATCCTGCAATAACACGATCCGAGCCAACGATCCCTGTGAAGCGTTCGATGCGTTGCGCCACCAACTCTGGATGCTCGACAAAGTTTGTGGTGGTGTCAACAACGCCGGGCACAAGAACTTTGTTGTCAGGAATTTCAGATTTGCGATCACGAAAAACTTTCCATTCGTGAGCATGGCGTGGATTTGATGTTTCAAACAACAGGTATTGCGCCTTGGTTGACATAAGGGTCGAGAAAACAGTGTCCATCGGGATGTCGCAACAATGCGGTCCCTCGTAGTTGCCCCAACAGATGTGAATGCGCACCTTGTCCTCTGGGACGTTTTCTAAGGCGTGGTTCAGGGCTTCAACGTGAGAGGCGGCAACCTTTAAGAACTCTTTGTCAGATAGGTCTTGGAACAGCATGTGGCGCGATAGTGCGAGGTCTGGGCAGTCCAGTTGCAGATCAAGGCCAGAGGCGACAATGGTTTCGTATTCTTCGCGCATCGCGTCTGCGAGAGCTGCTAAATACGCTTCGCGGGTTTTGTAGTGATCGTTCTGCAAGAACAATGAAACCACGCCCGGTGATGCAGCGTTCATAAAGCCGCGTTTGGCGCCGTGGTGCGCCATTGCCCCCTTTAGATTGTCGATGTCCTTTTGCAGTTCACCTTGACCTTTTGAAGTTACATCACTGGTGCACATCGGGCGCGCGTATTGAGGTGTTCCACCATCGTTTGCCAGACGTTTTAAAAAACCTGGGAACATTTTTAAATCTGCTGGCGCATTGCGGGGGCTGTCACCCGAAAAACCTGTATAGCGGTCCTTAACATAAGTGGCATATGAAATTTTTGAGGTCTCGCCGTCACTGACAATATCGATACCCGCTTTGACCTGTTTGGCTACAGTTTCATTAACTGCTGATGTCATAGCCGCATCAAAAGCGGCTTGGTCGAAAGGTTGTTCGTTTTCGCGCGCGAAAATGAAATCTACAACATCTTGGCTACGCGGCAAGCTGCCCACATGTGAGGTCAGGATTTTGGTCATGGTGCTTCTTTCAAATTAAACATGAATCTGGTGTTATCTTCCGGTCCAAGTTGGCCCCGCAGGATCATCGTTGGAAATAACGCGATACAGGCTTGCTTCGCCTGTCATTGAGGGCTGTAGCGTGTGAGCAAAACCTGCAGGCAGCAGACACGTATCACCAGGGTTCAATGTTGAAGATCCACCATCCCAGGATAACTTCCAGTGGCCACGCATCGGCATCAAAACCACTGAATGATCGATGGAAATGGAGGCGTTCGTCAAAGACCCGCGTGTAATGAATTCGACATCAAAGCCAGGTTTGTCTGGTAAAATGGCGTCACAACCAATGACTTTGGCTGGCGACTTGCCGGCAAGCCCCATCAGATCAAGGTAGCGCGCGACATGGCGTGGGATCACGTCCAAAGCTGCGGGCTCCGGTATTTTGGCAAGTTCTGCATCGCTCAGAACCGGCATGGGGTGCACGCCCTGGGGCAATGTAACCCCTTGTTTGGAGTCATACAACTTACCGTTTTCACCCAAAACCAGCCCATGTTCGGCGGCATCTTGGATCACTTGCGGTGCCCATGTCACGCCGCCACCGGCATCATCACCTCCAAGGACAGCCATGATCATACCATAATCGGTTCCGATATTTTCAAAGCCACGAAAAATGTCAGTTGGGATATTGATGATATCGCCTTCTTCCAGCGTAACCTCACCTGCATCACCCCAACGTCCCCAAAAGAAGCGCCAGCGCCCTTTGAGGACAAAGAAAACCTCAGCAGTGGTGTGACTGTGTAATGAATTGCGACATTTGGGCGGCTGACCTGCTGCCCCAATGTTGAAGCCGGGTGTGTCGTTGATGTGAACATGCTGGTCTGCGCTTTCGCTTACACCGCCGCCAATGATCGTAAAGTTCTCCTTCTGATCGCTGCCCGGTGTGTGGGCATCGATAAAGGCTGTTTTGCACGGGATCAGGTCACCGTAGCGAACGATCCGTTTTTCCATTTCTGCTGGTGTCATGGGGTTACCCTGTCTTCATCGCGATCTGTTTCCAGACCGAAGTTTCATCAAACAATGTGTATTCGCGGCGGATGCCCCAAGGACCAAACTCAACATGGCTGATGCCCATTACATGAACGTCCGCTCCAGAGGGTTTTCCAAATGCTCCCCAACCGTCGTGTTTGCCCGTTAGACTCCAACGAATTGCGGCGCGTGGTGACATCATTGGGTCTTCGCGTCCAATTTGATGATCGATAGTAAAGGAGGCTGAAGGGAAAGCCGCGCGCAGGCCGATCCAAAAATCATCAACGCCATCGGTGGAAATCAGTTCTTTTCCTCCAGGGTAAAACCCAGTGACTGCACGGTCATATTCTGAGGGGATAACACCCAGGTCGGCACCCATAATGCGATTCAAAATATCCGCGTATTTGGCACCCCAAGCGTTGTCGTTGCCGCGACCGGTATAGGGTCCAACCTGATCTATAAAGGGATGGAAAGGTTGGACGCAGTTTTCAGGACCACCTTCGCGTTCGATCAAGTCGATAGCGTATTCTTTTGGATCCCAGCCAAGTTGGCGCACGACAGCACCTTGGTCGCGGATCAACCATTCGTCATTGATTTGATTGTCGATTGCGTGGCAGTCGGCAATAATGCGGTAGCGCAATTTTTTGCCAGTGGCTTTGCCATAGACGCCGTCGCCCAAATGAGTGGCCGTAGACAGAATTCGGTGGGAAGACAGCATGCCTTCCTCAGGAGATCCCGACCAAATGACGTCTTCGCCAAGCAATCGTCGATCAGGGAATTCCGCAAGCGTTGCCATGGTGGCGCCAATCACGCCCTCATTTCCGAACACGATGGAGCCTGGGGACCGCACAGGGATGTCCGGTGCATAGTAGTGATGCAATGTCGCAAGGTTTCGATGCTCCCAAATTTCTTGGGTAATTCCCAAAATATAGTCAGGGAAATCGGTGAACCGGTCTGAGAAACCTTTCATGAGGTCCATCCTTCTGGGATTTTGGCAGAACCACGCACAACAAGCGGACTATCCACTTTGATATGGCGCGGTTCGGACGCAGGGTTGCTGATTTTATCGATCATGAGAGCGACAGTTTCTTGAACCATGACATTGGCGCGTTGGCGTACAGTGGTCAGGTCATAGGCAGCCCATGCTGCAGGTGGGACGTCATCATAACCAATGACGCTGACATCTTCAGGAATACGCAGGCCAAGTTCGCTGCGAATGACATCCATCACCGCAAAAGCCATGTGGTCAGTGGCAACAAAAACGGCATCAGGGTGGGTAGAAGTGTTAAACATTTTACGTGCACCTTCTTTGGCACCGTCTACAGTAAATCCACCCAATTCATGCGCTGCAAGGGATAGGCCCGCTTGGGTTAGTCCATCGCGAAAACCCGCTTCACGGTCACGCTGTGTTGATGCGCCTTCCCAGCCACCGATGTATCCGATGCGCTCGTGCTGACCGGCGGTAAAGAATGCTGCAACAGATTGCCCACCTGCAAAGTTGTTGGAGGTGACCGCCGAATGGTCAGTCGTATCTTGTGATCTGTTGAACAGGACAACAGGAACTCCAGCCGCCGCACAACGGGCGGTCAAATCGCTAGAGATACCAACGCTTGCAGTAATAATCCCATCGACCTGATAATCCAACAATTCGTCGATCACTTGATCCGTTGATTGTGTATCGTTGGACGCCATAAAGACGAGCACGTGATACCCCTCAGCCTGCAAGGAGTTCGATAGTTTCTCAAGTGCGAGGGGATAAAAGTAGTTGTCCAAATATGCGACTATCAACCCGATGATCTGGCTTTTACCTGTGATCAACGACCGCGCGAGTACGTTTGGGCGATATCCCAGTTCAAGGGCCGCTTGGCGTACCTTCAGTGCAGTTTTGGGACTGACGGACGCGCCCTTTGTGAATACGCGGCTGACTGCGGACTGACTAACTCCTGCACGCTGGGCAACTTGGAACGATGTGATACGATCAGCCAGCGGTCCACCCTCCGTCGACAAGAAGGTGGGTGCCCGTAACCATCGAAGATGCACCAGAGGCTAGGTACAATGCAGCCCCCATAATGTCTTCAACTTCACCGACGCGATCAAGCTTGATCTTATCATTGATCCACGCAGCACGAACTGGATCATCCAGAGTCGCAGCAGTTAAAGGTGTTCGAATGAAGGTTGGGCAGATTGTGTTGATCCTGATCCCTAATTCGCCCCATTCAATCGCCATGCTTTTGACCATGCCCTCAAGCGCGTGTTTCGAAGTGCAATAGACTGTGCGATCAACGCCGCCCACGTGGCCCATCTGAGAGGAAATGTGGATGATTGATCCTTTGACACCGGCTGTTTTCATCGCTGTCGCTGCATAGGTCGATAAAAAATAAGCAGAGCGCAAGTTGACATCCATAACGGCATCAAAGTCTTCTGGTTGGGTTTTAAATGCGGATTTGTGTCGAGCAATGCCTGCTGAATTTATGACTATGTCAAAGGGTTCGGCCAATGCTGTTTTTAACGTGCCCAAATCCGATTGATCCAAAATAAACCCTTCAGCGCCCAAGCCCTGAGCTTTCATTGCGGCTACTGTTTCTTGCAGGCGGTCTGCACCACGGGCCGCGCACACAACATGTGCACCAGCTTGCGCCATGGCCACGGCGCAGGCTTGTCCAATACCAGATGAAGCGCCAGTGACCAAAGCACGTTTGCCATTTAGCGAAAGCGAAGGTGTTATCGGCAGCTTCATTCAGGTTCTCCGTTTGGGAAATTTAAAGGACCCATATTCCGCGCTTTGTTGAATTCACGCAAGCGCGCAAACACATCAACGCCCAACTGACGATATACGTCCAACAAGTCGACAAGAACCCAATTCTCCCGAATTTTATCGCCGTCTAAACGCCAGAAATCCAAGGAACGCATTTCGATCTTCTGACCATTTGGCGCTATGCCCATCCAGCCTGATCCCGTTACAGTTTGCACCATGTCGGGCCAGCCAGTGACGGCGACATAATCGCCCTCAGCAAAGAAGTGGAACGTTGTTTCATCGGGAAATTTCCCGCGATCAGGCATGGCGTTGAGGAAGGGGATTTGATGCCAATTGCGAAAGCCAGAAATACCGCGTGCTGTGCCAATGCCAGAAGGCCCGTACCAAGTCATTTTTGGGTGCCAAAAGCGTTCGAGCTCCATCGCTTCAACAGGTTCCGCAGGATGGCGCACCAGTGCCGTTAGCATGTCTAAGATATGGGCTTGGCAGAACTGCGCGCGATCCGTTTGATCGGTTGTATCCAACAATCCATCTTGTGTGATCGGACTGGGCGTATGCCATTCACGACCCAAGCTTGGAGCCATAGGCCATGCACCGGCCTGCATCATCAGTTCTGGAATATCCCAGATCGCCTGAACCTCGACAATTTGCCCGTTCTCCATGCGGTAAAACTCGTGAAACCGCATGTGGGCAAGATGACCCGTTGGTGGGATATCTAGAAACGGGGCTGCAGAGGTGCCAATATAGGAACCACAGCATCCGATCCAATCGTTGCCCTCAGGAGTTTTGCCGCTAACAAGGATCGTATCGCGCCGCTCAAGGTCAGGCATGGCGTTGTACAAGGGTGCGAAACAAGTGTCGTAAAGCGCCTCTCCTGGAAGATCCCCAAAGGGGTGACACATGTGAACAATTGCACCCGGTGCCATGAGCCGTTGCAATGCCGTTCGCACAGTCGCTTCGTCAAAATCACGCAATGCCGCCAGTAGCGGCTGGATTGATTTTGTATTGCTGCGCGCTGTGGTCATTTAGTCTTTTGCACCCCGATAAGGTGCGCCTGTGCCGTATGGGACGTTGATTCCACCGTAGCGGCGTACACGAACATTACATTGCTCTGCGTGGCCTACAAAGCCCTCAAGCATACATAGGCGGCTGCCGTATTCGCCTACTAATGTTGCGGCTTCATCGGTAGTGATTTTCTGATAGGAATGCGTCTTTAGGAATTTGCCAACCCAAAGCCCACCAGTATAACGGCCCGCCTTCTTGGTCGGTAAAGTGTGGTTTGTTCCAATAACTTTGTCCCCGTTTGAAACATTGGTCCGTGCCCCTAAGAACAATGCACCGTAGCACGTCATTTTCTCAAGGAACCAATCGTCGCGATCTGTCATGACTTGCACGTGCTCGGAGGCGATATCGTCAGCAACTGCCAACATTTCATCATAGGTGTCGCACAAAATAACTTCGCCGTAGTCCGCCCAGCTGACCGATGCAGTATCCGCAGTGGGCAAAATTGTGAGCAAGCGATCGATTTCGCGTAGTGTGTCTTCGGCGAGTTTGCGTGAATTGGTTAGCAGTACGGCGGGGCTGTTATAGCCATGCTCGGCTTGGCCTAAAAGGTCTGTCGCACATAACTCGCCATCAACGGTGTCGTCAGCGATTACCATCGTTTCCGTTGGGCCCGCGAACAGATCAATGCCAACACGCCCAAACAATTGGCGTTTTGCTTCAGCGACAAAGGCGTTACCTGGCCCGACGAGCATATGAACGGGTTCAATTGTTTCAGTGCCAATAGCCATCGCGCCACCAAACAATTGGCGTTTTGCTTCAGCGACAAAGGCGTTACCTGGCCCGACGAGCATATGAACGGGTTCAATTGTTTCAGTGCCAATAGCCATCGCGCCAACGGCTTGGATCCCGCCCATAACATGAATTTCATGAGCACCGCCAAGATGCATGGCGGCAATCACAGCCGCGTTCGGCCTACCATTGAAGGGCGGGGTGCAGGCAACAATCCGTGGAACGCCAGCAACTGTGGCTGTGGCGACAGACATATGAGCTGATGCAACCATCGGGAACTTGCCACCCGGAACATAACAGCCAACAGATTGAACCGGGATATTTTTATGGCCTAGAATAACGCCTGGCATCGTTTCAACTTCGATGTCCAGCATGCTGTCGCGCTGGGCTTGGGCGAAGTTGCGCACCTGCGCTTGGGCAAATTTGATGTCAGCCAATTCACGATCCGACAGGGATGCGATCAGGTCGTCAATTTCTGCTTGTGACAGTTTGAAGGATGCAGGCGTATAGTTGTCGAACTTAGCGGACAGGTCACGCACCGCTGCATCACCGCGCAGCTCAATGTCTTTTAATGTGGCTTCGACAACAGCTTTGGTTTTTGCATCTTCTTCAGCGCGCTCTGCGTTAGGTTTGCCGCGTTTTAGATATTCTACTGCCATCAGTCTTTTCCTGTTTCTATCGTGGGGGAGGGTGGTGTTTTCTCACAACGGTCATAAGCTTCCCACCCGTGACCGTTGAAAACATCCACGCCCAATTGCGCAAGGACATGCGGAAAGTCTACCATCACCCAATTGTCAGTGATCTTGCCGTTTTCAACTTTCCAAAAATCCATATAGCGAATTTCGATCCGCTTACCAGTTGGCTCGACGCCCATGAACTTGCCCGAATGCAACGCCTCTTGACGTCCAAAGGCCGCGGCCCATTCGCCCATGTACAGGCGCGCCTCATCAACGCAAACCTTGTCTGAGAAGGCCGCTTGAAATGGCTTTTGCCAATTGTCTTGGAATTCTTTGATACCCTCTTTGGTCCCGCATCCTGTGTTGCCCATCCAACTGAACCCTTGACTAAAGAATTCACCGATGTCCGCAATGCGATGGTCATTCAACCCATCCACCATACCCTCGATAACTGCGCGGGTTTCTTCGGTTTTGGACATGTCTGTGTCGCGAGACAATACCGCTTGTTCTGGGCGTGCTCCACTCATCCTTTGACGGCTCCTGCTGTAAGGCCACTTACGATTTGGCGTTGGAAGAATAGGATCAAGACGAACAAGGGTGCCGTCGCTGAAACAACTGCCGCAACTGCAAACATAACGTTGCCCTCGGTCTGGGTTGTTCCCAAGAAACTGGCAATTTTTGGCACCATCGTTTGGTTCGCTTGGCTTAGCAATGTCGCGGTAACAGTGAAGTCATTGTAGGCCAACAGGAATGAGAACAACCCTGTGGTCACAACGCCTGGCCACATGACGGGGACGATGACATGGCGAAATGCTTGGAAACGTGTGCAGCCATCAACCATCGCGCTTTCATCAAGGTCTTTGGGGATGTTGAGAAAAAAACTGTGTAACATCCATAGGGTGAAGGGCTGATTGATTGCCACCATGACGATGATCGCGGTCGGCAAATGCCCCCAGAGGTTCCACTCAAAGAACGGCAGGAGATATCCAGACACCAAAGTGATGTGTGGCATGGCGCGAAATACGAGGGCGAGCATTAGCAAATAGAACGCATACTTTTTACCAGAGCGGGCAAGGGCGTAACCGCCAAGCGTGCCAAGGGTCAGTGAGATGATCACGACGGACACCACTACGATGCTGGTGTTCAAAGCGGCAATCCAGAACTCTTTGGTGACCCACGCGCCGTAATACCCTTTGCCAGTGAATGCGCCGCCCGTTTCGATTTGCGTGCGCACGCCGTAAACTGCGTTAGTCCAATCAGCTTTAGAAAAGAAGTCACCCTGTACTTTGAAAGATCCCCAAAGCGTCCAAAGGAACGGAAACCCTGCTGCAACGATCCAGACCAAGACAAGGCCCCAGATGATTATATTTAATACGGGTGAACGGCGGTGAACGATATCTGACATTATACCACCTTCTGATTAAAGTCGCGCCACGTGCGGATCAGCACTGGAATAAGCAGGATGCTCACCCCGATAATGGTTAGGACAGAGGTTGCGCCGGCTGAGCCAAAGAACTGGCTCTCGGTACCCACAAGATCATTGTAGATAATCCACGACAAAGAGGTGGCGCTGGCTTGGGCCGAAAAACTGACGATTGGTTCAAAGACACGGAAGTTGTCCATCAATTGGATCAACGAGATAAAGACGGTCAGCGGCATTAAATGAGGTAGAACAACATAGCGTGTCCGCTCCCAGCGTGATGCACCATCAATCATCGCAGCTTCCATTGTGTCGGCAGGAACAGTTTGTAGCCCTGCGTAAAAGACGATGAATGCGAAAGGAGCAGAGTGCCAAACACCGTAGACCATCAGCATAATCCATGTCAGGGCAGGCGATGCTTTCAACGATAGGTTTGGATCGTCGAATATCCGCTGCAAGGTCGCGCCAAGGATACCGTTGGCATCAATCATCCAGAAAAGGATCAACGAACCAATCAGCGGCGTTACGATCATTGGCAACAGGGAGATAAAGATCGTTGGACCTTTAATCCTCTTCGGTAATGTGTTCACGCCAAGCGCGATCATGAAGCCAAAGATGATGACCAAAGGTGTCACCACGAAAGTGTAGGTCAACGTAAACGCAAGGGCGCGATAGAACGGCAGGTTCAGGGCTTTGGACATGAAGTCAACAAGGCCGGTGCTGGACCGCCACGCCAAACCTATTTCACTAAAGGCAAGGTGATTGCGATTGGTGTAGGTGCCCAAGCCATTGAACTGACCCAAGGGGCGCTCTTCTTTTAGCTTGGCTGTTTCTTCTACATCTACCTGTAATTCTTGTTTGCACCCAAAGGGGCCACAGTTTTCAACCTCAACCATGACGGCCTCGTGCTCAATATGCAGGGACTGCACGGCAACAGAAACAATCGGCAAAGCGATAAACAGCAACATCGTAATCAACGATGGTAATATAAACCAAAAGAAGGTGCGGTTTTTCATCAGGCTTGCCTACGGCTGGGGTGAAGGAGGATGGATAAAGAAGGGGGCGGTACGCCCCCTTCCGTAGTGGTTTATTTTAAGAAGCCTTGCTCTTTTGCTGCTGCGGTATATGCCGCTTCAACGTCAGCCAATGCTTGCTTTGCGCTTTCAGAGCCCTGCAAGAAATCGGTGATTTCTGCGCCTAGAGCTGTGTGAAGTGCGCCCATGAATGGCAACATTGGGTAAGGTGCTGCGCCGCCAGCCGCTGTGCTTGAAACACCTGCTGATGCTGGGCTTGGCATGTATGCACCGTCCAACCATACAGCTGCGTCATTGTTGGCTTTGACAACGTCAGAAGAAATGCCGTTCATCATAGCAACGAATGTTGCTTCTGCATCTTCGTCAGATGCGTTGGTTGAGATCGCAATGCCGTCCCACCATAGTGTTGAAGCTGGCCGTGCGTCGTTGCCCCATGTTGGTGCTGCTGAAAGAACAGTGCCGGACACGACTTCGGCTGTTGAGCCTTCATCGTCCAGAACTGCGCTGCCGCGTGATCCCCACATTGTTGCCAATGCAAGATTGCCAGCTTCCCACTCAGCCTGTGTAGCGTTGGAGTCATACGTCAGATAATCTGGATTAGAATAAGCAACCAGTGACTTAAGCATTTCCAAAGTAGCAACGCCGTTTTCGTTGTTTACCGCAGCTTCTGCAGTGCCTGATTTGAAGAAGTCAGCGCCTGTACCCATGTACATGTTCACGAACTCTTCGGCCAAGTTCCAGCCAGCTTTTGTGTTCAAAGCAACGGGATAGTCCATTAAGCCAGCAGCGCGGATTTTTTCAGCGGCTGCAAGAACGTCTTCATAAGTTGCTGGGATGCCATCAACGCCAGCTGCTTCCAACACGTCAGTGCGTGAGAACAAGTGTTGTGCGTTGGCCATGAAGGCAACGGCCATCACTTTACCGTTCACTGTGATCAATTGGCTTTTGCTCAATGCAGCGCCGTGCTTGGCAACCATTTCATCGAGCGGGCGAACCAAACCGTCGTTCATCAATGTGACGAGGGTAGAGTTGGAAACAACCACTGAGGAGTATTGAGCAGGGTTAGCGGTAAGAGCCGCAACCATGATGTCTTTGTGGTCCTTGGTAAGGTTGGTTTCAACCGTTACGCCGTCACCAGCACATGCTGCGGCGGCAGATGTCACGGCTTGAATTGCTGGAAAATCGTTGGATAAAACGCTGACGTTGCCGCCTGAAATGCCGCATCCGGCGATTGCTGTGCTTCCCAAAAGTGCGAAAGCACCTGCGAATGTAATTGTCTTCAGAAACATTTGTTTCTCCCTGGTTTTCATTAAGATGCGCCTTGCAAGACCGCACCTTGGTTACTCCCCTTTTCTGGGGATTTGGTTCGGGGTTATCCCCCAATTCGCGCACCTGTTTGTTTATCGAACAAATGGCAAATATCGTTTGGCACAGAGATACGAACCATGTCGCCGATCTGTGCGCGGTATTCTTTGGATGCTTTGACTGAGACTAGCTCGCCGTTCACCCGAACAGTTATCATCGTCGCGTCCCCAAGCAGTTCCATCGTGTAAACAGCCGCGTGGATTTCACCGCCAGTGTCCACGATGGATGCGTCTTCTGCGCGAAATCCAAGCTGAACAAGGCCATCGGCTATGTCAAAGCCTGCGACCCTGATATGATCGCCTTCAAAGATGCCGCCCGCTGATAATCCGGTCACCAAATTCATAGCAGGTGAGCCAATAAAACTGGCGACGAAAGCGTTGGCAGGGCAGTCATAGATTTCAGTCGGGCTGCCCACTTGCTGTACGACCCCGCCTTTCATGACGACCACACGGTCTGCTAATGTCATGGCTTCGATCTGATCGTGGGTCACGTAAATCGTTGTGACCTTCAACTCGTGGCTTAGGTTCTTGATTTGGGCACGGGTCGAAACCCGCAGCTTTGCGTCCAGATTGGAAAGAGGTTCATCCATTAAGAAGACATTGGGCTCACGCACAATTGCACGAGCCAATGCCACGCGTTGGCGTTGGCCACCAGATAGTTCTGCGGGTTTGCGGTGTAGGAACTCATCTAGTTCAACCATGGCAGAGGCACGCATCACACGTTCTTCATGTTCAGCCTCCGGGATTTTACGTACTTTTAAAGGGAAACGAATGTTTTCGTACACATTCATGTTCGGGTATAAAGCATAGGATTGGAACACCATCGCAACATCACGATCTTTGGGGTCCAAATCATTGACTCGAATGCCGTTAATCAGGATGTCGCCACCTGTTACGTCCTCTAAACCAGCGATCATACGCATGGTTGTAGTCTTGCCGCAGCCTGATGGGCCAAGCAGCACAAGAAACTCTTGATCCGCAATTGTAAGGTTGAAGTCTTCAACCCCAACGAAGGTTCCCCATCGCTTTGATAGATTGCACAATTGGATTTCGGCCATGCAGTCCCCCCGGATGATCATTGATCATTTTGCATACGTTTGCAAAAAGGATAGACTTTGATCAAACGCTCATGCAAGCTAATTTTGCAAACGTATGCAAAATACTGATGCGGTTCGATGCAAAGCCCTTTGTATCAAAGGAAAAAAGGAAAATACGTTGAGTTTTCAAGCTGAAAAACAAGTGATACGGGAATACTACTACGCTTTGGACAATGCCAAAGGGGATGGAATCACCGCCGTTCTGGGCCGGTACACTGCCGAAAACTACACATGGCGCGCTTTTCATCCTTTTCATTTGCAGACGGATTCAGAAACGGTGTCGGACCTATTCTGGAAGCCGTTTCGCGGTGCTGTAACGTCCATGCAACGGCGGATGGATGTCTTTTTCGCAGGTAACAACTTTATCGACGACGGTGGTTCGGTTTGGGTTTGTTCGATGGGTCACTTGATGGGGTTGTTTGACGCCCCTTGGTTGGGAATTCAGCCAACCGGCAAAATGATCATGCTACGTTATGCTGAGTTCCACAAAATTGTAGATGGCAAGATCGCCGAAACTGCATTCTACTTTGATATTCCACATTTCATGATGCAGGCAGGCTATAAACCTTTTCCAGATCAAGCCGCCGCACACATGGTCCAACCTGGACCCGCACCCCATGACGCGCTGTTGTTTGACGATGCTGATCCCGAAGAGGGGCAAAAGACATTAGACGTCATGCATAAAATGATCAGCGACTTGGGGCAATGGAACAGCGGCTTGCCACTTGAGGAAGAGCTAGCCCTAACTTGGCACGACGACATGATCTGGTGGGGTCCTGCGGGTATTGGAGCGACTTATACGATCGCTCGCTATGCTCAGCAACATTCAGGACCATTCCGCGCTGGGCTAAGCGACCGATCGGGAACAGGCCACATCGCCCGTATCGCTGAGGGCAATTATAGTGGCTTCTTTGGTTGGCCAAACTTCAAAGCAAAAGCAACAGGTGGATATCTGGGGCTGCCATCCAATCAGAAACTTTGCGAGTTTCGGGTTATAGACGTTTATCGACGGGATGGAGACAAGCTCAAGGAAAACTGGGTGTTTCTCGATATGTTGCACTTTTTCAACCAGCAAGGTGTAGACATTTTGGGAGAACTGGAAGGCGTGCAGGAATGAAATACATCGACACGCACCATCACCTTTGGGACTTAAATGCGGTTTCCTATCCGTGGCTTGAGGCAAAGGGCGTAACGCGTTTCTTTGGTGATCCCGCACCCATCCAACGCAATTACCTCATTGATGAGTTCAGCGCAGAGGCGGCACCTTTTGGTTTTGTGGGCTCTGTTCATGTTCAAGTGGGGGCTGCGGATGCGTGGGAAGAAGCCAAATGGGTTCAAGGAGTCGCCGATGCAAATCCCAATTGGCCGATGGCGCAGGTTGTTTTTTGTGACCTGACCCGCCCAGATCTAGCAGATCAACTTGACCGTTTCCAAACCCTGTCGACCGTGCGTGGGGTGCGCCAGATTGTTGGGCGTGCGCCGGGTGAAGATGCACAAACCGGTACCAATGAATTGGCCCAGTCAGATGCGTTTTTGGAAGGGTTAAAAGTAGTCGGTGAACGCGGTTTAACTTTTGATTTACAACTTATTCCCGAGCTGATGCCTGCGATAGCTGAGGTGTTGCAACAGGTGCCGCAGACCCGCGTTGCACTTTGCCACGCAGGATCCCCACATGATCGCAGTCCTGAGGGGTTGCGGGAGTATGCCCAAGCTCTGCGTTCGCTTTCTCAACTGCCGCAAGTTTATTGCAAACTGTCCGGCCTTGGTATGTTTGATCACAATTGGAGTGCGCAAAGCATCCGACCAATCGTTGATATCTGTTTAGATCAGTTTGGGGCTGAGCGCTGTATGTTCGGTTCAAATTTTCCAGTTGATAAACTGTACTCAAGCTATGAAAAACTCGTGCAAAGTTACTTTAGGATTGTACCAGATGAAATGCAAAGATCTGTGTTTGCAGATGCTGGTCGAGCATTTTATCATCTTGTTGAGTAATGTGTATTCGTTAGCATACGAAGCCTGAATTATGCGTACTTAAACTGGTTTCTTGTTTATCTGTTTTGTCGCTGCGATTGGGTTGATGAGTTTAAGTGCTAACTTTCGTGCGTGCACCATTCTAAGAGCGCAGAATGTGACCTTTTAACTGGTGACGGTTACCTTACTAATTGCTGCGAAACAGTTTTCAGATCGAGCTCCCGCAAGCAATTTGATACAGACGCCCTGCCTTTACTACGACCGCGTTTGTTGTTTCTGGAGCCTGACATCTCCAAAAGCGCTGCTAATTATTCATATAACTTAATCACATGGCTATCTTTGGCGTTCTCGTCGGGGCTCAGGCGAACCTCTGTGACAAGATTGTAGGTCGGGCGGGATGGGTGAGCTCGTGGATAGCCGGCTCACAAGCTGACTTTCCTGCCTAACGTAGAAAACGGCACGTAGGAGCCCAGACTACCGGTGTTATGTGCTGCAGCGATAGTTCGCTTTCGGTACTGCAGGTGGGATTACTTTGGTATGGTTGCGCCAGACGAAAATTTTAATGTTTAGAGACTGATTTCGCGGCGTCAATGATCAGCGCGCTGCGCCATTGCGTCATGGACAGCCTGCATCCCGCGGTCGGCCATGTCCGAGATTTCTGCAGCATGAACATGCAGAGCTTCGACAACGTCAGGATCAGTCGATGTACGCACAACAACAACACCTTCTTCATTCACGTCAATTTGTGACTGCATCTCGGCTCCGCTTGCAAACAGTACATCCAGCGTTGGGCTTTGAATGAAAATTTTGGGGTCATCGCCGCGCGAGACGCGGTCCACCATTCCAACTATGTGATTGACCAGCACTGCCATCACATTTTCATCGGATGACCGCGTGACCGTACGTATTCCGTTCGGCAAATTTGTGATCTCACGGGTTATTCTGTCGAAGTTTTCAAACATGATCGCCAGCTCGTCGGATTCAGTTTGCGATGCATTAGCACCTCGAAGGCCAGGCATATTTTTCATGTCATGCCCCATGCCATTCGCGCCGTGTCTGTCATGCATGCTGGAGTGCATATAGGCGTACATTTGGGTTTGAATCGTATCTTTGAAGGCAACGCCTAGGCCAATTGCCACGACTGCAACTCCGAGAACGATTTTTGACTTATGCATCGAAAACTCCATTTGGTCCCCAGAAGGGTTGTGTGATTTCAGACTTATTAATGTGGGCAGTAAAGGCGGTGCAAAACTGTGATGACTTCCGCGACTTCAACACCTTTTACCGAGTAAAATATGGTCTGACCGTTGCGCCTGGTTTCCACCAGCTCAGAATCCCGTAGCTTTTTAAGATGATGCGACATTGCGGGTTGCGACAGGCCAGCACTTTCAGCAAGGCTCTGCACGCTTTGTTCGCCATCTAGCAAAATACACATCAGGCGTAGGCGCACCGGTTGCGACAGCATCTCCATGAGCTTTGCGGCTTCTGCGATTTTTGGTTCAAGCGCGCTGATGTCCAGCATGGGAAAATTACCTCTTGTATATTTGTTGTCACTTATATAAGAGAATACAAATATAAAGGCAAGCGCGACAGATGACAGTTTGCCAAAACTGACGACAACACGATTAGGAGTTACTTGGTGGAAACTGAATTTACCCCCTTCACATCATTGCTTGGCGGCGCCCTCATTGGCTTATCGGCTGTTGTGTTGTTGGCCTCCCACGGACGGATCGCTGGTATAAGTGGCATCGTGTCACGCATATTGCCGCCATCAGTCGATAAAGCCGGACTGCCACAAGCGATCATATTCCTGATTGGTCTTCTTCTCGCCGCACCACTTTGGTTTTTCTTAACTGGAGCTGCGCCTGTTCAGGTGGTTTCAGGCAATGGCTTGCTGTTAGTCATCGCTGGCCTGCTGGTCGGATTTGGTTCGGTCATCGGTAATGGATGCACAAGTGGCCATGGTGTATGTGGAATTTCACGGGGATCAGCCCGTTCCATTGCTGCGACAATAATATTTATGGCCACCGCCTTTGTGACTGTCTTTATCCTACGCCATGTTGTGGGGGGCTAAGGCAATGCATAGATTCAGCACGCTCTTCGCAGGGCTATTGTTTGGGACCGGACTTATCCTCTCTGGCATGGCGAACCCCGCGAAAGTTCAAAACTTCCTCGATTTGTTCGGCACATGGGATCCCAGCCTTGCCTTCGTGATGGGCGGCGCGATCATGATCACAATGCCTGGATTCTGGCTGGTTCAGAAGCGTTCAAAACCGTTATTCCATGACGTGTTTCATTTGCCAACGCGCATTGATTTCGATGCAAGGCTCGCTTTTGGCGCTGCAACCTTTGGCATTGGGTGGGGCTTGGGGGGGTTCTGCCCCGGTCCGGCATTGACGTCATTGCCATTGGCCGCCAGCGGCAC
>Ga0206126_10001491_pt1 | contig 27937 bp, 27 predicted proteins | sample Helgoland_Spring_5_FD_148621 | JGI IMG/M metagenome (GOLD analysis project Ga0206126, IMG submission 148621) | Pelagic subsurface seawater microbial communities from Kabeltonne, Helgoland, North Sea - Helgoland_Spring_Bloom_20160412_1 | ecosystem: Environmental > Aquatic > Marine > Epipelagic ...
TTTTATTTTACCACCGTCTTGTAAATCGTTTTTTTGATAAACATATTCTTGCAAAAATTCTGAAAATGGATGCATGGTACGAAATTTATACACATTTATTGGATTCCCATTTTTTCCTACTCTTTTTAGTTTTATTAGAAAACCGTAAGAAGGCGATTTAGGATACAAAGGTTCCTTTACTTTTTTTACGGTAAAATAAATTTTATTGTTTTTATATTTCTCATCTATAATTTCAAAACCACAAGAATAGAGCCTACCATAGGTTTCGGCTTTTGACAAAACCCTACCTTTTCCTTTAGTGATATTAAAATAGAGATTTTTGGTTAACCCTAATTTAGGGGATACTCTTACTAAGAGTATGTCAAAGATTAGGTATATTCTATTAAATGGAAAAATATATTTCTTTAATATTCGATTAGCTCTAACAGAGCATGTTTCAACATTTCCCTTAAATACACCTCCATTTTTTAAGTTTTTGTTTATTTTTTCAAAATATTTATTTAAAAATCTAATATCATTTACCCGTTCTTCTCTTACTATTAACTTAAGTAAGGAATCATTCTCGGGATTGACATATAACTTTTCTTTCATATGAATTTTGTGATTTCAGTTTTTTTAACTTTTTACTATTTAAAAGAATAGGAAGCACCTAACACTGCACTTGGAAGTATGTCTTCATCTCCCTGATAAATGTCCCAACCAATAATAAAAGAAACATCCATTAAGAAACTTAGTTGTTCTGTTAGTTTTATATTACTAATGAGTCCTAAGTTTGTATTTAAACTTGCCTTGTTAAAATAATTATTATAAAAGTAACCTGGCCCAGAATGGAGAATTAAGCTCCACCTATTGTTATTGTCTTTTTTGCTATTTACTATTTTATTCACGTTCAATAATACTTCCCCAAAAACAGAATAGTAAGGATGTTTATCATTATCAGCAATCGTATAAAAATAAGGTCCTTTGTATGATAACTGAACTGCAATTTCAGGTTTAAACCAAACGCCGAATCCTATCGTTAAGGCAGGTGCGACATTCTTGCTAATAAAATCTTCATTTTTAATACCAGAAATTTGGATACCTATGGATGTTGATACAAAAAAATGTTTCTGAAAATGAGAAGTAATCTTACTATTTTCTATTTGAGAAAATATAGTAGAACTTATGAGTAGAAAAAAAATAATTAAGTATAATTTCATAAGTCTAAAGTTAGCCAGAAAACTATTTTAAAAAATTGAAAATATTTATTTAAAATGTCTTTTCATAGAATTAATACTCTTAATCGTATCTTCAAAATCCAAACCAATAATCTCTAGATACCACTTTAGAGAATTGTACCGAGGCTTATTTTCATCGTATATTAATGCCAATCCTTGCTCTCTTGTAATCATCCCCTCTCTAATTTGGTTGGATCTAAAAGTGTCATTTTCACTAAAACCAACAACTAAAGTATAAACATAGTTGTAGAAACTTGCTGTACCATCCCCAATTCTCCAAGTAGATTTAGTGTCTATTGATGTTTCCCATTTATACTCATTAATAATTGTATCCTCAATAGTTTTTTCATCCCATTGCATGTAATCAAACAAATGATAGTAATCTTTCTTTGGAGCAACATATCGAGAAGCAAAAGACCCTAATGAATCTAACATAGATTGATTAAAGTACCCTGGACTTTGTATTAAATTCTTCCCAACAAAACCAAATAATTTTAATTGGTTTTTCACAGATAAAGAGTAAATTTTTTCTTTATCAAATTGCGGGGCTAATCCTCCAAAACCAGTTTTGAAGTCAGTATTTTCTAAGTGATTAATACCCCATATATTAAGGTCTATTCCTGTTTGTTTTTTTACTTTATCTGCATAATAGAAGAAAAATTTATCTCCAGCCATAAACAATGGTATCATCCCTAAATCTGGTTTTTTAAGCCAAGCTTTTATATTTTTTCTAATATTAGTTCTTTTCCAATGCATATCTGCAGCAACAATTATATTTTCTACTCCTAATTCCCCACAAATTCTAGCAATATTCCTTCTAGCTAAATCCGTAACCATTCCCCAATCATAAGTAAATGCTATTGGGTTTAAGTTTAATTCTTTTTTAATAACATGCATTACATACATACTATCTCTACCTCCACTAAAAGGAACCAAACAATCAGGTGATCCATCTTTACTTCTATAAGGCTCAACTAGTGCTCTTAGTTCATCAAGTGATCTTGCCTGATTTTTTACTTTGTAGTTTTTACAATAATTACACTCTCCTTTTTCATCATACTCTATAAATGGAAAAGTTTCAGGTAAAATACATTTTGTACACCTTTTAAGCTTTTTTATCTTTTCTATTGGGTAAATAAGCATTTCTTGATCTTTAGTAGCATCAGAATTTAAATGAATTTCATTTAAATCTAACACAGTTGAAATCTGCTTTTTCAGTGATTTCTCAGTAAAGAACTTAAGATCTCTTTTGTTTTCTAAAAATTCTTCTTCATGTTTTGTTTCTTTTACTTCAGAAAAAGACTTTTTATTAAAACTAAAATCCTTTAAATCTAAAACTAGCATGCTTTTAGCTTTTAACTGAAAAAAATCAAACTTCCCAATTGTTTCTTCTAAAGACATTTTTTTAATAAGACCATTTAACATTGCTCTTTCAGATGCAAAATAAATAATGTCTTTATTATGAATTACATATAGAGACCCATTATTGGTAGCTAAAACAAATTTATTAAGGTCATTAAATGCTAAAGCCACAGATGCAGTTCCAAAAACTTTTTTTAATGTGTTTTTCACAGATAACTCAACACTAGAACCCGAATTAAGTCCATCTCTAATTAAAGAAGGAAGTACCTCTGTATCTATTTCATTTTCTCTTTTTAGTTGGGTATTAGCAGCCCATAAATCATCAACATTTACAACAATACCATTATGAATACATATAATGTCATCCTTTAATACTGGTTGATTATTTGCATCTTCTAATTGAGTTCCATTAGTTACTAATCTGGCATGTCCAAAAGCTAGCTTTATTTTATCATTATTCTGTTTAGAAAAAACTGAATCTAAAATACTTTTAACTTTATTTCTTCTTAATAATTGATTGGCTGGTATAGGCCCTTTAATGATATCAAAACTATTGTTTTGATGATTTAAACTACACAAACCAGAAGAATCTTTTCCTCTAGTTTCTGATAATTTTGCTAATGTTATCAATGATTTTTTTAAAAAATGATTACTATAACCAGATTTATTTTTTGCTATTACACCAAATATTCCGCACATAATTATTTACTTCTTACTCCTTTTAACATATGTTTTAAAGTGATGAAAAAATATTCAATATCTGTCCTTATAGGGTTTTTTAAATATTTTTCTAAGTACTCTTGTTCAATTTTTTGTATAGCCTCAAAACTATCCGTTTCTTCGTCAAATATAGGTGAAATTATCCCGGGTTTAACTTGATAAAATAATTCTTGATATTCTTTTGTATATAAACTAAAAAAATGTTGACTCATCGCTCTTATACCAACTAATTTAATTGTCCCTCTGAACCAATCTAAAAATTGGGGAAATTCATCAATCCAGTATTTTCTATACATCTTACCTAATTTGGTAATTCTAAAATCTTCGCTAAATTTACCTGTAGAGCTTAAACTATTCATTTCATAAACTTTTTCTTGTAAAAACTCACTATAAGGATACATAGAACGCACCTTATAAATTTTAACAAGGTTCCCGTACATACTAACTCTATTCAAACGAATTAAAGGTGCGTATGAAGGGCTTGGGTTTTCAGAAATAGTTCTATCTTTCTGAGCAATTAAATACATCTTATCTCCTTCTCTAATTTCTTTTTTAACATCGAAACCGTGATAAAGTAATCTCCCCCATACTTCAGTTCTAGATATCACCTTTTTCTTGCCTTTAGTAACAAGTGAATGGATTTTTTGAAGAACCGGTAATTTAGGGAAAGCCCTGTCAAATACGTAAAACTTTACTTTTTTAAAGAATTTAATTACTCCTTTATAAGAATTAATTTTACTTTCAATATCTTCTAAATTCGTATAACTTACAACGACAAAGCCCCCAACTGTAACTTTATCATGACAATTCTTAAAAAATGAATTAATGTCTTTTATATTATTTACACTTTCATTAATTATTAATAAATCTACTTCTTTATTTAAATCATCAATTGAGTAATGCCCTTTTTTTGATGCTTTATCAGCGTCATATAAATCTAATAAAACCTTTTTTCCAAATTGCAATTTTTCTTGACTAACAGCATCGAGATCCACATAGTTAACAGTCTCGATGTTAAACTTTTCTTGTTTATACTTCTTAATTTCAATTTCCTCTTTTTTATATTCTTTCGTAGATTTTATTTTTATAATAAATAAATAAATAATGATTTCTACAGCATAGTATAATCCTAAACTTTGAATTAATATATAAAAGCTACTATTACCATTAAGACTGAAAAGATAAAATAATACTACAGAAACAATGAATTGAACAATATAGCCTCTAAAAAAGGGTGCTAAAATATATTTTGCTTTTTTTTGATAGTATTTTGGACGATGCTTATGGCTTAACCAAATTGATAATAGCCAAGGAATAAAAACCAATAAATATTGAGTTATAGTTAATACCTCTCCTTTTAAATAAGAGTTAAAAAAAGTTATTAGGAAAAGTAAAACAAATTGAAGAATAAATCCTTTCATTTCTATCTGAACTTTAATTGCATTGTTGGATCCTTAAAAAACTCTTTAGAGCTTTCAGGGTAATTTTTTATCATCCAGATTAGATAAGCACTAGCGTCTATCTTTTCTGTCAGCATGTATTCTTGTCTTTTTTTATACTCCGACTTTATATTAACACTTGAAGTAAGCTCTTCTATCTTTATCTTAATCTCATCTAAAGACTCTACTCCAAAACCAAATAGCAAACTGTATTTTTCTTTTAATTCTTCATATTGCTTGAAATCAGCAAACCAATCATCAATTTCTATTGCAGGAATTCCAAGAACTGCAGCTTCAGCACACATTGTAGTACTATCACTGATAAATAACTTTGAGTTCGCTATATAATGTGCCACATCATTCTTATGAAAATCAAATACATACTTCTGAAGGTCTTCTGGTAATTCTCTTTCAGAATTTAAAACTATAGTTCCTTTAGATTCTAACACTTTAATAATATCTCTCAGTAAATCGTCGCCTATACCTCTTTTTCCAACATCATGGGTAGATGTTGCAGATACTGTTCTAATAAAAAAGTAGTTTTTATCTCTTAATTTTTCATCTACTTTAGTAAGATCTAATTCAAAACGATTAGGGTGCAAATGAAAAATAGATTTATACCCATAATATCCCCATTTCTTTTTATTGTACTTCCCTAATTCGCAAATATCTGGTGCTAGAATGTAATTTGACGAGGCCATTAAAATACTAGATTCTGGAACTGCACTTAAATCATCGTCAGTTACAAAAACTGAAGGAACTCCTTTAAATCTACCTACAAATGTTAAACAATCATCTGTAATAAAAAGGTCGTATTTTTTACCAAATGTTAGTTGCAACAACTTTAAAACAGTAAGAACAATAAAGATAGAAGCGCTCAACCAAACATGCATCCATTTTATTTTACGCCCATTAGAAAATATCTTTTTGTATTCCCAACCCTCATTAATGACAAGTTCTTCTAAAATGTCTCGTCCAGTAATAATTACATCCACCTTATGACCTTCATTTTTAAGATGGTTTATTGTTGCTCTACTTAAGTGAAATTTTGCAGGATGTACAAAAAAGAAAAGTACCTTTTTTTTCATCGTTAATTAAATATTAGTTTAAGGATTCGTTTAGTATGAAACTTATTTGAATATCTTCCTAACTCTTTATTTATTATAAAACTTTCCATCTTGATAAAAGCATAACAGTACCCAAAAAAATACATTGCTGAGCATATAAAATAGGGTTTCTTTTTTATTCTTCCTATTGACCTCAATATAAATAACCCAAGGCTAGTTCTTAATTTGTAAGAATATTTCCCGTCTTTAAAATGAAATTTATATGGATTATAAGCTGTACTTGTTGGTCTATAATGTATAACAGGTAAATCGAAAACTAAAGTTTTCCATCCTTTTCTCATTGCTTCCATTAAATCCAAACCATCCCAATTCCAAATTTCCAAAAAGCCCCCAATATCCTTAAAACACACTTTTCTCACGGATTTAAAAGCCCCTCGGACATGATAATCAATATCAATTTCTTTAATTAGTTCCTCTCCGACTTTATTCAATATATATCCACCACAGATACCTAATTTAGGATCATTTTTAAAACTTTCTATTACAGTTTCAAAATAATTATTAGGCAACTTTAAATCACCGTCCAATTTTACAATAAAATCATATTCATGATTTATTATAGAATTGTACCCTTTATAAAAAGCTCTAACCACTTTAGACCCACCAGATCGTTCCTCTGAGTGTGTTTTATTTTCAATTATTTTTATCCAATTAAATTTATTAGAATATTCATTTAGAATTTCTAATGTATTATCTGTTGACCCATCGTCAACAATAATCCATTCGTTAGGTATTATCGTTTGTTCTATAACAGAATCTAACGTATTCTTAATATACTTACCTTCGTTTTTAACTGGTGAAATTACTGTATATTTCATATTAAAACTTGTATAATTTTTCTTTCATAGGCATTATATGAAAGTTTAAAATGGAAAAGTAATAACTATACTCCATAGATATTCTTTCCCAACTATCACTGGCACTTTTATGATTTAATCCTTTATCATGTGTTCCTAAGATTGCCTTAAACTTCTTCCTCAGAATTTTTTCTGTGCTTTTTAAATAAATTTTATCTTTTGGGCGCTCAAATGGATAAGAGAAACAATTAATTTCTGTATTAAATCTCTCTTCTAACTCTTTTGCTGCCAGAAGCGTTTCAAACTCTATCTCTTCATTATTCATATTCTTAAAATAAGGATGACTTCTACTATGAGAACCAATTGAAAATCCACAATTTAGCATTTCATCAATTTGATTAGAAGATAAATAAGGTTTACTTTCATTTAAATATTCTTCAATTGAATCCTCAAATATATTATCCCAAAAAAAACTTGCCAATTCATCTTTTAATTTATGAGGCCAAGTCCTAAGACTCCACGCCATAATATCTTCTTCTTTTGGTAAACTTATTTGATAAAGTTCGCATGCTTTTAAAACAACACTATTAATCTTTTCCTCAGATACTTTCTTTTTAATAAAAAACAACACATTCCTCCACATAAGTGATTTATTATCAATGAATTCATTACATAAAAGCGCTGTAAAGCTTAAATTTAAATCATTAAGAACAGGTGAAATAACTGTGTAATTTTCTTTAAAACCATCATCGGTTGTGATGACTAAATTATTATTGAAGTTTTCTTTAGTTTCAGATTTATAAATTGCTTCTTCTAAAGAAATAATATTATATCTTTTATTTAAATAATTTATTTGTTTTTTAAATGTATCGATTGATTGTGTTCTCTCTTTTGGAAAGTGCTCCAAAAAAGAATCTGAAATAGTATGATAATAAACAATCTTTAATCTATCTCCTCCCATCTTACTTCTTTAATATTTCTTTAAGTGTATCTATATAAGGCTGAGAGTCTGAATAATCTTCCTTGTCAAAAAACGAAATAATCTTCTCACCTCTTACGTATCTTTTCATTTTTCCAGAGCTTTCAAATGTATTTAATTTAATATCCTGGTAGATTGTCCACTCAGACGATGTACAGTACTTAACAGACTTTGTTTGTGTAAATTCAACAGGAGCAGATTTTGTTTTGCTAATATGATCTAACACCACACAATACAATTTTACAGCTCCTTTAATCCCTTTTAAAAATAGCCTAGATGAATTATCGTCTTCTTCTATTGGGGTTAAATAATGAGCTAAAATAGCTCCGCCATCTATTCTTTCATTCATTGTCATTAATGTACCTCCGCAAAAATTTGGTCTAGAATCCGCTACTGCAGAAAATGTAGTACCTGAGCCATTATAAAATGGAGAAATTCCACTATGGAAGTTTAGGGTTACCATTCTTGCAATAGATAAGAATTCTTTTTTTACAATACCCCCTCCTAAAAAACATATAATGTCTGGATTCATTTGTTTGGCAAATTCAATAGATTGATCAGAGTTTATATCATCTACAGTATAAACAAAGTTCTTAGGAATTGTTTTATACAACTCTGCCTCTTTAGAAAAAAAATCATTCTGATAATTACCAAGCCTTTGTGTAAAGCTCTTTTTTGAAAACTTGTGATAAACATAACTAAAAAGTTTTAACAGCGAAAATATAAACCCTAGCTTTTTTAAATCTCTAAATAAAAACTTTCTTCTCGGTTTTGAATTGGGGTGGCAAATTCCTACAACATTATATTTTGAATATAATTCATAAGACCAATACTTATGATGATTACTTTTATTTGTAACTAACAAAACCCTCATAGTCTATTTAAATCTGTATTTAAAATAAGAATAAAACTCACCTAAAAACACAATGGAAATTGTAAATGGAAAAAAAAGTTTAATACCATATTTCCATATAATAAAAAAATGTTTTCTCCAATAGTTCCTTGAATATTTATTTGAAAAACTTTTGACAAATCTAAACAAAGATTGTCTTAATTGAGGTGTGCCTTCACCGGTTAACTCATGATGACTGTATATGATAGCATCCCATGAAACATATACTTTAAACCCTTTTTTTATTGCCCTGTAACAAAACTCATCATCCGAAGCATATTGTAATAGTTTAGGCTCAAAAAAACCAATATTGTTTATAATCTTTATATCAATCAACATTCCTCTTCCAGGCAATAATAAACTTTCTTTCTCTCCTGTTAGTGTGTTTTTAGGAATTTCTTCTAAATATTCATGATAGGTTATCTTTTTAAATCTCCACCATTTAATTTCCTTTACTCCTGAAAAAGTAACTCTATGTGGTTCTTCATAAGTGACAGATGTAGAACCCATTATTATTGGTTCAGAATACTTAAAAATTGCTTTTGCAATTTGTTTTAAATATTCTTCATTTAATTCTATATCATCATTCAATGTAAGTACATAATCCACATCAAGCTTAACGGCTTCTTCAAAACCAACATTCATGCTTCTAGTGTACCAGTAATTTCCTGTTGTTTTTTTCTGAATCACATCAGGGAATTTCTCGTTTATCATTTCTTCAGTACCATCATTAGACCCATCATTAACTACAATTATATGTACTTTAATATTTGAATTTTCTTCTGCTTGTTTTAATAACTGCTGAAGTGTTTTTTCTAACAATTCACAACGATTAAAAGTAGGCAATACAATTGCAAATTTTTTCATCAAATAATAGTTCTTTTAAATGTTTCTTGTTTCTTATAGACTATAGGCAATAATACCAAAGCGTAGTAGTAAGGTCTTAATGTCATTGGCATTCCAAACGATGTTAACAGAAAGAGAATCATAAATACTTGGGAAAATCTTTTGCTTAAATTATTTCTATTTTGAAACATCCTTATGCCTTTATAAGCTAGGTATAAATAAATTAAAAAAGAGAAAATACCATAGGTAGCTAATAAAATCCCTAAGCCATTATTTCTATGTAATGCACGAGTAAATTCTAGAGCTCTTCCTTGAGAATCTGTTGATCTATCTTTTCCAAATAAAGGATACTCTTTCCATGAATTAAAATCAAACAAAAATGATTGAAACCTTGAGCCCACGTTATTACTTGACGACATATACTCAATGTCCTGTTCAATTTTAGAGCTTAAAAAAGTTAAGTTAGAAAAGCTATTATATATAATAATACTTAATATGGGTAACAAAAAAAAATACGCTTTAAACCTCGCTTTTTTTGTTTTTATTGTTATTAAGAAAAATAATAACAAAATTGCTAGTGAAACATAACCTGTTGTAGAGAATGTAGTTAAGATAGTAAATATTAATATTAAATTATTTTTATTAAATATTTTGTTTTTCACAAATAAATTAATTGCTAAAGCATAAATCAAAAAAATAGCGTGAGCTCCTGGCTCCCAATAAAAACCTGAGTTTAATCCAAAGTTTCCGAATCTTTTTATGTGCATACTACTTAAATCAAACAATACTATATGCGCTCTAAATTCATCTATAAAAGGAGCTTGTACATAAGGAGAAACATTTGAGATCAAAAAATCAACCAAGAACGGAAAAATAGTTAAGGGTATGTAAATGAGTAAGCTCAAGTATGCCATTTTAGTAACAAAACTTGAAGTAATAATAAAAAAATCTTGCTTAATTAAGTTCAAGACAAAATACGCTAAGAAAAAGCGCATCAAAACTCCAAAATAAGTAACAATACTTAAATTACCAACTGTAAAATATTGCCCTAAAAAAATAAGAGTAATAAAAAGTATGGCAAAGTGAAATTGAGGGCTAATTTTTTTCCCCTTCTTTAAAAAGATAAATCCATAAAACAATGTTCCAAACAAAATTGGATGAACCGTTTCATAAAAAAAAGGGTTCGCTGTTACAGCAATTAAAAAACCAACAGCTATTAAAGAAAATCTATCTATTTCATTATTTTTTACTCGAATCATCAACAAATTTGATTAAATCATTCACATCAATAAATTGATCGCTATTTTTTTCAAGAAAATCAGGTTTCCAATCCCACCATTTTATCTCAAGTAGTTTTGATATTATTTCTTTTGAAAACCTATATTTTAATACCGTTGCTGGTTGACCTAAGACTATTGAATAAGCTGGTACATTTTTAGTTACAATTGCTCCTGAACCAATAACTGCACCATCTCCAACTGTTACTCCATCCATTATCATTACATTGTTCCCGATCCAAACATCATTCCCTATAGAAACAACAAATTTCTTCTCTTTATCAATAAAATCATGTTCTTCAAACAGTTGTTTGTTTGTAAATGTAAATCCCGACTGTTTTTTTAGCGAATAGAAAGCTGGATGTATTGATACATAGTGAGTTGGATGTTTTCCTAAACAAATTTGAACATTATTGCCAATAGCACAATACTTACCAATACTTGCATGATGAATCTCACAATCTGCTGCAATATAAGTTGCGAATCCAACCTCACTACTTCCTAACTTACAACCATCTCCAATATAATTGTTTCCGTGAAAAATATTGTGTCGATTTAACACAACTTTTTTTCCTAAAGTAAGCTTGTTGCTTTTGAATTTTAAAATTGTTTTTATTAAAAAGTTTCTTATAAAATCAGGTATCATTCTACTTACAATTTTCTACAAACTTCTGTAATTGTTCTAAAGAGTCCACAAAAATAATCTTTCCGTTAGAATCTGTTCTCAACTTCTCAAAAATTTGCTTTTTTAATTTTTCATCTTTGATCATATAGATTAATGACACAGCTTTTATATCAGGAAATTTACTAGCTACAATAAGGGCATTAGAATATGAAGAAACAACAATACCTTTCATTGAATTCAAAAATAATTCCATGGGTAAAAAGGAAGGTATTTTTCCCAAATGCAACATCGAACTCATTAGATGTCATATATTGATTATACCAACTCTTTACAAATAAAGGAACAATACTTTTTAATAACTTAAACATTTTAACTTATTCAATTAATTCATTTAACTCTTTATAACTTTCAGGAAATAAAATTTTTCCTTTTGACTCTTTAATTAAATACTTTTTAATTTTATCCCTTGTATCAGGATCTATAATAGTAACTAAATTCATTAAAGATATTGATTTAACTCCTTCCATAAAGGCCGCGGTAATAAGTCCTACTGAATTTATAGAGATCACAATCTTCTTGCTAGTATATAATAATTCTGAAGGCAAGTAAGTGGGCAAAGAATAATGATTTTCAAAAATATCTTCTTCTTGCATATAAGGGTGATGCTTAACATCCATCTCTAAATTCTCAAGAAAAGAATATAATTTTAATAATGTATTTTGATTTAGCTGTTTTGATCTAGAATAATTTTGACCTAAAAACATTATACTTGAATTACCATAGTTCAATTTGATTTCTTTAACGGTAGACACAATCATTTCATAATAATTAGTCTTTATGCAATTTTGATGTATACTATCTGATTTTAAAAAATCATTACTAATACTTAAAACTGCTTTACCCCCCAAATTCCTTATCTCTATAGGTAATTTATAATTTATTTGTAGCCTTAGTTTTTTATATAAGGCGTAAATGTAATTTCGACTAAATTTTAATTTCATAGGATCTAAAACTAACTCTATATCGTAAAATTCTATCGGTTTACTTTCCTTGCTATATTCACTCACTAGCAGAAAACAAAAAAGATCAAATTGAGTATGTGTAAAGTGTAACTTACAGCCATTTATAAGTTCAATTACCTTTTTTAAATATTTTTTTATTTTTTTGGAGTTATCTAAAAACTCATTGTCAGAAAAAAAAGTTAATTCGTATGACTTTATTCCAATTTCGTCACAAGTTTTTAATATATCCCTTTTAGAAGACATTAAAACTACATTCTCTCCCTTTTGAAATAAGTCTAAAACAATATAAAGCGACTGATACGAATTACAATAAAAAAAATTACTCATTTATTTATAATCTTAACAAGGTCTTTACGAAACATCATATAAAGTCCTAACATAATTAATAACATTATTCCTAATTTAAATATAATATTTACCACTGTATCAAAATTAAAAAAACTAAATGACAAATACAGTGCAATTAATATAATACCAATAGGAACTATCAATTTAAAATTAAAAGGAATAAAATAATACTTTTTTGAGATTTGGTATTCAAGGATCAATAAAAACAGGAAAGTAAATACAGTTGCATAGGCTGCTCCAAACGCACCCCATATAGGAACAAAAATGTAATTTAGGAGTATGTTAACACCGCTTGAAACTAAGGTAATATACATAACTACTTTTGTTTTCTTATTTTGATAAATACTCAAATTTAACAATCCTGAGGATTGGCCAACAACATAAGCCAAACATATAATTGGGACTATCTTATATGCATCATGATAGCTTTTCGGGAACAAAAGAATTATTAAATCTCTAGCAAAAAAAGAAATTAGAAACCCAAAAAACATAACAACTACTAAATAAACACTATTATATCTGAATAATCTCTTTTTCGCTTCTAATTCTGGATAAGAATTTGCAATTTTAAAAAAATACGGATTGTAAGCTTTATTAAAAGCTTGTGTAAATATAACTATGAGACCAGCAATCTTATAACCTAATGAATAGATTCCTACATCTCCTAAAGTAAAATACCGTTCAATGAACACCCTATCTGATAGGTTCATAATCCACGCAGCCATCAAGATTGGAATCACTGGCAAACTAAAAGAAAGACTATCTTTAAGGATCTTTAGATCAAATCTTAATATACTAATTCGCTTTATAATTAAAATGAAAAAAGGAACAATTACCAAACTTCCTATTAAACCTCCTTTAAGATAACCTATAGCCCCCTCCTCATTAAAGATAACAAACCATATTGTAAATATATTTATCGACACAAATTCAAGCATAGAAATTAATACAAACTTCTTAGGGTTTTCAGTAACTTGATAATAGGATTTCGGAATTAAACTAAAAACTCCTAGATAAGCAGTAATAATTGCATAAGAATAATATGGGTAAAAATCAATTGATTGATAGACCATACCGACTTGATCACTAAACAAGAATATTAATAAAAGTACAACAGACGAGATTGTAAATAATGAAATCGCAATTGTTCCAAAAAACAATCCTTTCTCTTCATCTTTTTTATAATCAAAGTATAGTCTAAAAATTGACCTGTCTGTGGCTAGAGTAAACAGTATAGCTAGGACGGTGGCCAAAACCTGGAGTGAATTTACAATCCCATAGTCCCCTGGGGTCATATAGGTTGTAAAAACAGGGAGTAAAAAAAACTGGGCTATTTTCGGTAAAACACCTCCAATTGTATAAATGGATGTATTCTTTATAATCTTTCTATCACTCATATATTAATCGTCCTGTAGAACACGTAGTGCATCCTTATATTCAGTCCATTGTCCAACATCTATCCATGATTTTTCTGAAACAGGAAATACGCCGACCTTCATTCCTAATTTCTTCAGTTTATCCATCAAGTGAGTGATATGAAAAAATTGATTGTCGGGAATTTTTTCTAAGACCTCAGGGTTTACAATGTACATTCCCGTATTAACTAAAAAGTTATACTCAGGCTTCTCTTTAATAGTGACTAAATCTCCTCCATTTTCAATTTCGCAAACCCCATATGGTATTTTGTGGTGTTGGAGAGAGGCAACCATCGTAATTGCATACTTTCCTTTAATATGGAAATCGTATATTTTGGAATAATCATCTCTGATGATGATATCACAATTTGATACAAAAAATGGTTTATTTGCAAACTCTTTACTCAATAACTTCAACGAACCTGCGGTCCCTAGAGGCTTGTCCTCTTGTATGTAGGAAATAGTATAATCTAAATTTGAATCTGATAAATATGCTTTTATTAAATTCGCTTTGTAATTAACAGAAATACAAAAATCACTAATATCAAAGCGTGCATATTCCTCCATAATAACCTCCAACATAGATTTATCCCCAATTGGAATTAATGGTTTTGGCAAGATAGTGGTGAATGGTTCCATACGAGTTCCTCTTCCTCCAGCCATTATAACAACTGAGGCATGAATTTTATTATGACTAACTTCTTTTTCAGCTTTATCTAACATATCCGATTTTATAACTAAATCTACTAACTGTCTATTTTCATTGACAATTGGGATTTGTAAAAAACCTTTTTCGATAAAAATGTTTTGAATTTCTTTTTTTGAAACGCTATTTTGTTCAACTATAACAGGTTTGTCATTCATAACGCTATTGACATTCTCATCAAAATCTACTGATTGTAAAACTAATCTTCTAATATCTGGATCAGTAAGAATTCCTTTAACAATATTGTTGTCATCGACAATAACTCCAATTCCATAATGCGCGACATCAATTATTTTTATGGCTTCTCTAATACTTTGAGAGCTTTTAATTAAAATACTTTTGAGTTCTTCTTTTGTACGAAATTTCATTAATGGTTATTTATAAATATGAATTTTATCTTTTGTTAAGTTTTCCGAAATTATACTAATTATTTTATCAATTCCTGGGCTAACAAATTTTTCTTTTAATTTTTCATGCATTTCAATTTTGAAATCATCATTCGTTATTAGCGATAATTTCTCTATTTGTAAATCTTCAAACATTCCTAAATTAACACAGTATCCCGCGCTTTCTAATTTTTCCCCATACAGATTCTGAAAACCTTGAAATGCTACCGTAAAGGTAGGTATTTTTGATGCCATAGACTGAAAAGTAGTATTTCCATAAGTGGTAACTATTACAGAAGCTTCTCTAATATAGTTTTCTAGCTTGGAAACATTTTGTTTAAAAATAATACTTTTAAATTTTTGCTGAAACTGATTTAATATTGACTTATTAAAACTTGGGGACAGAATAACTATCTTCTCTACTTTCGTCTCTAATTTTTCGAGATGTATTAAAAATGAATCTATTAAATCTGGCCTATTTGAAGATCCAATAACTGATAAAATAGTGCCTTCCTTCATTCTATAATTATCTATCTCATAGAACGATGAAGGGATTGGAGCATACTCTAATCCTAAGTATTTTTTTACGTCTCTTCCACCATATATATTTGAACATGGTGAATGATTGATTACAATATCTACTTCATCTGGGGTCTTATATTCTAAAACATCCCATAGAAAGATTAATGTTGAGCATTTTTTTCTAACTTCTGAAAAGTACTGCTGGTTAATTCTTTGCTCACCTGGATAAAACATCGTATCGATAATAGAGCAGTCCGATTGTGCACTATCATTTGAATTTAAGATAGTTATTTTAGAGTTTAACTGTTCTCTAATAAAATTCATTGACTGGCTATGATATCTTCCTTGTATAGCAATCTTAGTTAGGGAATGTTTTTTAATATAGGCATTCACAATATCAATACCCCTAAATACATGTCCCATTCCTATTTCAGGGTAACCATCACAATAATAAATCAGATCAAACTGCTTCACCCTTAACTTTTTTTACTTGCCATTCTATATAGTCACCATATTTCATCGTCTTAGTCTCTGAAACTTTAATTAACCTTTCCTTTGGAAATGAGCATATCTTTTGACTTTGTGCATACTTTACATATTCTGAGGTCTCTTTTTCGATTCCTAAATTATTGATTAGCTCTGTGACATCTTCAAATTCATTAGGCATATCAACAGAAATGTTTATATACGGATTAAACATTTCTTTGGGTGGAAAGATGAAGTTACATTCAAACTCTTTAGGGTTGTTAATGTATATCCCTAAATATTGACTTTCATTCGGGTCCATCATTCCATACAGCTTCTTTAAGGCTTCAACTCGTATAACATCTCCTGTTGATCCTCTGGGCAAAAAAGTCATTAATGAATAGTCCGCATCCTTTTTAATATGATCTTTCAAAACATCATCAAGAATAAAAGGATCAGTTAATGGATTATCTCCAGTTACTCTAACTAAATTCTTTGCACCAGATTTCTCTGCTGCATCCAACAATCTTTCTATTACAGCCAATTCACTACCAGCAACATATTTCACTTCATTCTCTTTGGCTATATCAATGAGTATACTATCATCTTTATACGAGGATGTACATATATATATTTCATCAAATTCAACTGATAATTTCATACGATCAATTAAATGTTCTATTAACATTCTATCACCTATCTTCCTTAAAACTTTCTTTGGTAATCTAGTTGAATTCGTCCTAGCAACAATGCAGATAATATTCTTCATAAATAATTTTTCTCTTTAACCAATTTCTATTTCAGCAAGTCTTTTCTGTTTATAATTCCGTTCTTTTCAATGGTTGTTTTCATTTCCAGTCCTATTAACTCTTCAATTAAAGAAGATTCGATTCCTTCAATACTTCTTTTAAAGTTTACATCTTCTATTTTAAGTATCTCCCCTTTGTTGATTTTTCTTTTAGCAATAACTTTCTTATAAACCAATTTTCTAAAATGTTTTTCACTATCAGAAACTTCTCTAAATGGATCTCCAAAACTTGGTAAATATTCATTTATTTGATCAACCATCTTTTTTAACTGTGAAGGTTCAACAGATACTTGCCAATCAAACCTGTTTTCATCATCCATATCTAAAGTTACATGCTTCTCTAGATATGACGCTCCTTTTGCCATTGCTAAAAGTGGGATAAATTCATTATTTATAGAATGGTCACAAAAACCTGTTTCACATGAAAAAAGATAGTTCAACGTTTTTAGGAAATTTAAATTCTGATTTTCAATTTTTGTCGGATATGCGTTAAAACCATATAACAAAACTACTTCAGTACTTTTCAATACTGATAACGCCGTAGAGATTTCTTTTAAATTTGCACCTCCAAATTCAAGAAAAACCTTATCAAAATGCGTGTTTATATATTTTAAAAAATCAATATTAACAATATCACTTGCGTGTACTTTTACAGAAGAGAAACCTTGCTTAAGGCACATTTTAGCAGAAGGGTAATCAAGAATACATGGCAGTACTTTAATACTTTTAGTTTTACACCATTCAAAATAATCAATCCATTCAGTTTGAGAAAAAGCTACTTTTACAAAATTAGGGTAAGAGAGTGTATCATAAGGTGTTACAAAGGCATCCAAATCTAGTACTTGAACAGTAACTAAGTCCGCTCCCGCATTATTACTCTCCAGACTTAATTCTTTTAAATAGGGTAGTTCCCCCATGTGATTTGATGCTGTTTCTGCTATTACTTTCATGATATTATTATTTCAAGTCTTTTAAACTAATTTTAGAATCTTTCTTTAAATTTTGAGTTAATTCTTTTCCTAATACACTTTCTACTTTATTAGCACCAATGCCTTCACCAGCTCTCTTAAAATCAATAGTATCCATACTAATAATTTCCCCTGCCTGCATATCTCTAGATGCTACAATGCTTCTCCTCATCAAAGGGCGCATTTTAATTTCGTCTTCAGAGAGAATCTTCTCTTTGTCTTTCACAGATTCCCAGACTTCAGTTCCCAACCGCACTAGTTCTTTTAATTCTTTTGGGTTTGTTGAAATCTCTTGATCTGGACCTGGCATTGTTTTGTCTAATGTAAAATGCTTTTCAATGATTGTTGCCCCCATAGCAATGGCTGCCAATGGAATATGAATCCCTAAAGTGTGATCAGAGAAACCAACTCTAGTATTAAATGCATTTTTGAGTAACTGTATTGAATTTAAATTTACATATTCTGCTTTGGTTGGATATAAAGAAACACAATGTAAAAGAGAAACCTCTTTCGCTCCACAGTCTTTTAAATAATTATAAGATGCTTCAATCTCATTCATATAGCTACCTCCTGTAGATAAAATTACTTCCTTATTAGTCTCAGCAATTTTCTTTAACAATGGATAATGAGTAATATCTCCTGAGGCTATTTTGTATTTAGATACATTCAGACTTTCTAATAAATTAACGCTTTGTAAATCAAATGGCGTCGAAAAAAACTCAACACCAACTTTGTCGCAATAATTTTTTACTTCAATATGAAATCTTTCATCTATACTTACTTTTTTCCAAAAATCACCAAGAGTTTTAACTCCTTCTAGTCCAAATCCTGATATTTCATTTGAAAATTCGGTTTCAGCTACTAACTTATTTGCTTTGAGTGATTGAAATTTAACTGCGCTTGCACCGCTTTGAGCAGCAGCATCTATCATTTCTTTTGCTAAACCTAGATCTCCATTATGATTTATTCCAATTTCAGCAATAAAAAAAAGTTTATTCATTTTTATTTAATTTTTTAGCTGGTACACCAGCATATGACCCTTCTGTTTCTATATTTTTTACAACTACTGCACCAGAGGCTACTAGCACATTTGAACAAAGTGTAATGTTGTCTATGATAGTTGAATTAATTCCAAGAAATGTTAATTTATTAATGAATACAAAACCGGCAACACTTACATTAGGAGCTAAAAAACTATGTTCTCCTATAGTAGAATCATGTGCTATTGTAACTCCTAAATTTACTAGAACATTATTTTTAATTTCAACATTATGATCTAATATTACACCAGGGAACAAAAAAACACCTTCTCCCAATTTGGCTGTCGAATCAATAATACAAGATTTATGAACGATGTTTACAAATGGAATTTTACCTTTAAATCTGTCAAAAGTTCTAGCCCTATAATCCATTCTAGAATAACCAACAGCAATGAAAAGTAAATCAAATAATTTGTTTTGGTAGTCAACATAAACTTGGTCCAAAGGTCCAATAATGTTTATTCCAGAAACTGTATTTTTAGTATTTGAAAAATCATCATAAATACCAAAAACATTATGGTTCCCATTTTCATTGATATAATGAATCGCTAACCTAGCTAAATCTCCACTACCAATTAATGCGACTTTTTTCATACTTAAAAATTAATTTAACATACCATCAGTTTTTAACTAATGTTTCATCATTTAAATCACTAACAATTAATTTAGCTTCGCTTTCCAATTGAAATCTATTATTAGAGCTTAAAATAAAATGCCCATATCTATTTAAGCTGTTTGAGATTCTTCTAATCTTATCTCCTTTTTTTAGCCTAGATTCTAAAAGTACTAATTTAGGGTACTTAGAGTAAAAATAATTTATATCTACATCTTTTTTAACAACTTGTCCTTCTGGAAAATTAAAAAACTGAACCATTGCAGCATTGCTTTTGCTATCTTCAATCTTCACTTCTTCTTTTGTTGCTATTTGAATTAGAGCTTTTTCCATATTTATACCTGTAGATAAAGGTACGAGATGTGAAGTAATAAAATCTCCTCCTAATCGAGGTCCCATTTCTATCAAAAAAAGACCTCTTTTAGTAATGATAAACTCTGGGTGGATAGCACAATTATCTAATTCTAGAACTTCAATAAGTTTTTGTAAATAATCCTGTATACGTTCAAGGTATTTTTCTCTGTAAATAGAGGGTTGTATTTGACCTATTTCAACATTGTAAGGTGGTTTAGTAATTACCTTATCTGTAATTTGAATTATTCTAACCTTTTTATTATAAACTAAAGCCTCTACACTTACTTCATCACCTTCAAGATATTCTTCAATTAAAATTTCATCTTTTGACTCTAAAAAAGCTTCATCTACAGATCTAAAAAAATCTTCAGGGGTCTCACACAAAACAACTCCCCTACTACCAGAACTATTCGTTGGTTTTATTATTACTGGATAATCTACATTATCAGGAACTGGAAGATTCTCTCTAGTAAATGTATCTCCTTTAGCGCATGCAAAACCATTAGATATTAGAACATTTTTGAAAAGTGCCTTATTAATACTGTCTTCAATACTTCTATAACTAGGGAAATTAAAATTCATTGCTTCAGCAATACGAGCCATCATAAGTAATGGCTTATCCGTTGCTGCAGTTACGATTCCTTTGACTTTATACTCTTTTACTATTTCTAAAGTTTTCTCAAAGTCATTTCCTGCAACTTTTATAAATCTATCAGCAATAGATTTACCTATAGCATCACCATTAGGATCAATCACTATAACATAGTATCCCAATTCTTTGGCATTACAAATAATAGAAACTTGTAAATCTCCACCTCCAAAAATTAACAAATTAGCTCTACTCACTTACTAGTTGCTTAACTGTTTTTGTTATAAAATTGACATCTTCTTTAGTCAATGCCCCATACATTGGTAAAGTTATCTCATTACTGACAATATAATCTGTAATTTCTAATACAGAAGATTCGTTTTTGTAAATTGAAAATTTATGAACGGCTGGATAATGAATAGAGGTCTGTATACCATTTTCATGTAGCTTGTTTCTAATTTCATCTCTATATTCAGAAGTTGAATCTTTAAGAATAATAGGAAATATATAGTTAGAAACAAATTCGGTATTATCTCTAAACGGAATAATAATGTTAGAAGTATTCTTCAATCCTTCTAAATACCATTTTCTAACTTCGAGTCTTTTTTCTAGATCTTTTCTTAATTTGTTAAATTGTACAACTCCTAATGAAGCTCTAATATCATCTAATCGATAATTGTACCCGAGGGTTTCTATATCATACGTTGTAGCATGTCCTTTAGCTCTCTCATAAGACATAGTAGTCATTCCGTGAGATCGCAATAATTTAGCCTTTTGAATATATTTTTCATTGTTAGATATTAAAATGCCTCCTTCAGCTGTACTTAAGTTTTTATTCGAAAAAAAACTAAAAGTTCCAATATCTCCTATAGCTCCAAGTTTCTTGCCTTTGTATTCAGATAATGGTGCATGACATGCATCTTCTACCACTTTTAGATTGTGCTTTTTAGCAATATCCATTATAGTATCCATATCTGCTGCAAATCCTCCAAAATGCATTGGAACAATAACTTTGGTTCTCTTCGTGATTTTACGTTTAATATCTTCAGGGTCTATTGTTAAATCGGTAACACTTTTAACATCTGCAAAAACTGGAGTTGCCCCAACATACTTAACAGCATTAGCGGTAGCTGCAAAAGTTAAGGATGGTACAATGACTTCATCTCCTTCTTTAACTCCTAGAACCAACATCGCTAAATGAAGGCCTGCAGTACATGAAGAAACTGTAAGCGCGTGTTTTACATCTAATGAATCACAAAAAAGTTGCTCTAACTCTTGACATTTAGGCCCTGTAGAAATCCACTTAGATCTTAATGTCTCAAGTACTGCTTTTTCTTCTTGTTCATCATAACTTAAATCAAATAATGGAATTTTAAATGACATAACTAAAGTGTTTGATTTAATTTATAATTTCCATATCTATTTTTATTGGTAACGGAATCTTCATACAACCCTATTTCAAGGGCATCAACTAATTCATCTACCCCATCCTTAACAGTATATTTAGGTTCAAACCCTAAAACGGTCTTTACTTTTTCAAATGTAACTCTATAATTTCTCGGGTCGCTTCCATTTTCGGAATAGCTAACATTAGCACTTGGTACTCTTTGTAAAATCTCATCTATAAGCATCTGTTTAGTTGCATTATTAACATTACCTCCAGCATTAAAAACCTCAAAATTAACTTTTTCCCTTTCAGAATTGATCACTATATCTAAAAGTCTAGCAAAATCTCTAACATGACAATAAGGTCTCCAAGTATCTTTGTCATAAACTTCTAAATCTTGTCCAAAAAACATATCCCTAACAAACTCACTTATTGATAAATCAAATCTCATTCTTGGTGACAAACCAAAAGCAGTAGCAAACCTCAAAACTACACCAGTATAATCAACTTCTGTTTTCTTACTCATCAAATATTTTTCATTAGCAACTTTAGCTTTAGCATAAAGAGACAAGGGACTTAATTCAAAATTCTCGTCAGCCAATTCATCGTCTTTAATCAAACCATAATTTGAGCATGTTGAAATAAATACTAGTTTTCCCAATCCTTTACCATTAAAATAATCCATGCAGTTTTTTACAGCTATTTCATTTATAGCTTCAGATTCTTCAGGATATTTTTTTGTGATTGGGTCACCTACAAGTCCTGAAAGTATGATAACATCCGTAATATCTTTAGATACGGAGTCCAGAACTTTAGAATCTCCCATATCTCCATATACAATTTTATAATTCGGATCCCCAACGTAAGGTATTACCGAAAATTGATTATCGTAGATAAAGTTATCTAAAACCGTTACTTTATATCCCTGTTTTAAAAAATGTGATGTTACAACAGTTCCCACATAACCTGCTCCTCCTATTAAAAGAATGTTTTTCATATGATTAGTTTTTAATATAATTTGTAATAATATAATTTGCAATTGCTAAAGATGCTGTCGCTCCTGGCGAGGGTGCATTTAAAACATGTATTTGATTGTTGTTTTTTTCTATTTTAAAATCCATTAATAATTCTCCTTTTGGATTCATGGCTTGTGCCCTTACACCAGCTCCTCCTTTTTTAAGCATTACACTTTCAATTTCTGGCATCATTCGTTTTGCTTTATTTATAAAAGCTTTTTTAGATAATGAACTTGTAAACTCACCCATGGCAAAATTAAAATTGTTTTTTATAAAATTATGAAATCCTCTATAAAATAAACTATCCGTAGTATCTTTTATTGAAAAATCAGTGTTATTATAGCCTTCTCTTTTAAATGCTAACACAGCATTTGGCCCTACTTCTCTTTCTCCATTAATCATTCTCGTAAAGTGAACACCTAAAAATGGGAATTTAGGATTTGGTACTGGGTACACCAAATGATTAACCATATCTTTATATTCTTCTTTAAAACTCATGTATTCACCTCTAAAAGGCACAATTCTTAAAGGTCTTTTTTGATGAGTTAAATTTGAATAAACTCTATCAGAGTGTAATCCTGCGCAATTAATTATTAAATCGAACTCTCGTTCTTTATTATTTGATTCTATAATTATCGTTTCTTTATTAGATTTTATTTTTTCTACTTTTGAATCAAATAATACTTCTCCATTATTATTTTGTATGAGCTGAGTCATTTTTCTCATAACCCCTTTATAGTCTGCAATTCCTTCCTCCGGAACTAAAAGAGCTTTAGTTCCTCTAATATTAGGTTCCCTCTTAATAAGTTGCTCTTTATTTAAAAATTCTAGCCCAATTAATCCATTAAGGCTTCCTCTCTGAGCTAAATCATTTAAAATTGTTTCTTCCTCATGGTTTGTTGCAACGACAACTTTCCCGCATTGATCAAACTCAACTTCATTTTCCTTACAAAAAGCAATCATATCTCTAATCCCTTCAACTGCTAATTGTGCTTTTAAAGATTTGGGTTTATAATTTAATCCACAATGAAGAACTCCACTGTTTCTTCCAGATTGATGACAACCGACTTCTGATTCCTTTTCAAAAACTGTTACTTTGAATTCATTATGCTCTTTAGATAATCGATATCCAATAGCTAACCCTAGAATTCCTCCACCAACAATTGCAGTTCTTTTTGACATACTATTTTAGATTATGAAATATTGCATTGATAAATGTTTTTACTGTTATTTTTTTTATTTCTTAAATGGATGATCTACTAATTTCTTTTTAGCAAATGGATGATACTCTCCTTTTAAACCAATTGGTTCAGAATTTCTAATATCGTGTACAATCTCTATTGCTTGCCTAGCATCCTCTAACCCATAACCATTTCCTTCTAAAACACCTTCATAAACTCTTGTATGTAAATCAGTAAATCCTCCACTAAATTCTAATTCTTCACCTTCAATTGTTATAGATCTATACGTTCTTTGTCCTTTCGCTTTTATTTCTTCAGGAAGAACATCATAATTAATTGATAAAAACCAGCGCACTCTAGCCCTTTCAAGCTCTAAATAACCAGACGCTCTATCATGTGTTTGAACGTGAACAATGTTTTCTTTTACATCCCCAAAAATCCAAGACAACATATCATAAAAATGGACCCCAATATTTGTAGCAATCCCCCCTGATTTTTGAGTATCTCCTTTCCAGGATGTATAATACCAATTCCCTCTAGAAGTTAAATAAGTAAGATCAATGTCAAAAACTTTATCTTTTGGTGCTGCATCTACCTTTGCTTTTAATTCAATAATACTTTGATGTAATCTTAGTTGAAGAATATTCCAAACTCTTTGTCCAGACTCTTTTTCCATTTTTTGAAGAGCGTCTAAGTTCCAAGGATTTGTAACTAACGGTTTTTCACAAATTGCATCCGCACCTCTTCTTAAAGCCATTCTTATATGAGCATCATGTAAGTAATTTGGGGTGCAAATACTAACATAATCTAGGTTTATCCCTTTATCATATTTTAATTTCTCTATGTGCCTGTCAAAACGCTCAGTTTCAACAAAAAAATCAGCATTAGGAAAATAACTATCCATAATACCAACACTATCAAAACGATCTAATGCTGCTACTAAAGTATTATTTGTATCTTTTATAGCCTGTAAATGTCTTGGTGCTATATAGCCTGAGGCCCCGATTAATGCGAAATTTTTACTCATCTATTTTATGTACTAAATTATTACTTAACTTATATTTTAAACCCGTATTGTCACAAATTGCTATTCCTGAACTATCAAAATTTAAGCGCTCTCCAAATTCACTCATCCAGCCTATATGTTTTGAGGGGTTCCCTACCATTAATGCGTAATCTGGAACTTCTTTTGTAACAACCGCTCCAGCTCCAATAAATGCATATTTACCAATATTGTTACCACATACAATTGTTACATTAGCACCTATAGAGGCTCCTTTTTTTACAATAGTCTTCATGTATTCTTCCTTACGTATAACGCCGCTTCGTGGGTTTATAACATTAGTAAATACCATTGAGGGGCCCAAAAACACATCATCTTCACAAACCACACCGGTATACACCGATACATTGTTTTGGATTTTAACGTTATTACCTAATTGAACTTCTGGTGAGACCACTACATTTTGACCAATATTACAATTTTCTCCTATTATTGCATTTTTCATGATATGAGAAAAGTGCCATATTTTTGTTCCTTTTCCTATTAGACAGGGCTCGTCAACGTATGAACTTTCATGAACGAAATAATTTTTTGAATCCATTCTGTAATTTATATTTTATTAAAAAACTCTTTTACTTTATTGATTATAAATTCTTGATTAGAATTTTCTATCTCGGTATGAATTGGTAGTGAAAAGACAGTGTTACACAATTGTTCCACATTTGGTATCTTAAAATCACTATTTACATAGTTGCTAAATGCTTCTTGCTTGTATAGTGGAACTGGATAATATATCATGACAGGAATCTCATTATCGTTTAAAAAATCAATTAAAGAACTTCTTAGTTTAGGCTTTACCTTTAAAGTGTATTGGTGAAATACATGTGTTGAATTGTGTTGTCTTTTTGGTATTGATATTTCTTGAATATCTGAGAAATTTTCATCATAATTTTCAGCCATTTTATTTCTTGAAAAAGAATAACTATCCAAATGATTTAATTTAATATTTAAGATTGCAGCTTGTATTGAATCTAGTCTTGAATTACAGCCTGTAACTTTATGGTAATATTTAACTTCTTGACCATGGTTTGCTATCATTTTAAGATTTTTAGCAATTTGATCGTCATTGGTAAACATTGCACCACCATCACCATAACAACCAAGATTTTTGGAAGGGAAAAAAGAAGTAGTCCCTATATGTCCAATAGTTCCTGTACTTTTCACAGTCCCATCACTAAAAGTATATTTAGCTCCAATTGCTTGAGCGTTGTCTTCAATTACATATAAACCAAAATCATCAGCTAAATCCATAATACCTTCCATATCACAGGATTGCCCGTAAAGATGAACAGGTACAATTGCCTTTGTTTTACTTGTTATGTGGGGTTTAATTATATCGGCTGTTATATTAAAGGTGTCTGGATCAACATTTGTCATCACTGGTGTTAATCCTAATAAAGAAATAACTTCTGCAGTTGCTACATAGGTAAAAGAAGGACAAATAACTTCATCACCAGGTTTTAAAGATAAGGCCATGAGTGCTATTTGGAGTGCATCTGTGCCATTAGCGCATGGAATTACATGTTTAACTCCAAGATACTCTTCCAATGACTTAGAAAACTCTTTCACAATTGGACCATTAATAAAGCCCGTAGATTCAATGATTTGAATCACAGCAGTATCTATTTGATTTTTTATTTTTTTGTATTGACCTTTAAGATCAACCATTTGAATCTTATTCACGCTTATTTTTTATATTTTTCTCGACTACCACCGGTAGTCACTTGTTATTTTGTTTTGTTATATTTCAGGAATTTATGTTACTAAAAACCAATTATTTAACAGCTCTTCTCTGTTATACAGCATATTTTTCTTGGTGTCCCAATCTATAACCTCAAACCCTGCATGCTCGCAAATGGCTTGCCCTGCTGCGGTATCCCACTCCATAGTGGGCGCAAAACGGGGGTAGCAATTGGCAGCGCCTTCTGCCACCATACATAATTTTAAAGAACTTCCTTTTGAGATTAAATGTACTTCTCCATGAAGGTCTCGCATTTGCTGCACATACTCTCGTGTCTCTGCAGACATATGAGATCTACTTACCACAATGGTAAAGGTATTATCTTCTCTTTGCAGCGGTAATGTATTGGCCGTTGCTAGTAAAGTTTTAACATCAAAATCTTCTAGATGTACCGCTACTTTAAAAGCTCCTATTTCTTTACTAGAAAAATACAGTTCTCCTGTTACCGGCACAAAAATAACGCCAATGAGAGGGTTTTTATTTTCTATAAGAGCGATATTCACTGTAAACTCACCATTGCGTTTTATAAATTCTTTGGTGCCATCTATAGGGTCTACAATCCAGAGCTGCTTCCAGTCTTTACGCTCCTGGTATGGGATGTCTCTACCCTCTTCAGAGAGTACAGGAATGTTTGTAGGCTCTAAATAAGACATGATTACATTATGAGAGGCGGTATCTGCCCTAGTTAAAGGAGAGTTGTCTCCCTTTAACTCTATATCAAAATCTCCAGAATGATAAATTTCTAGTATGGATTTACCAGCCTGCAGGGCGGCAGTGATAGCAGTGATAAGGTGATGCGGTGATGCGGTCATTCGTTGTATTGGTGATGTGGTGTATTGGTGGTTCGGTAATACGGTGATTCGGTGTATTGGTGATACGGTGTTGCTGTGATGCCGTGATTCGGTGTTTTGGTAAGTCGGTTATTCGGTTATTATATCTTTATTGTTTTACTGCTTCACTGTTTTACTGCTTCACTGTTTTACTACTTCACTACCTCACTGTTTTACTAATTCACTGCCTCACTGTTTCACT
>Ga0206126_10001492_pt1 | contig 27936 bp, 26 predicted proteins | sample Helgoland_Spring_5_FD_148621 | JGI IMG/M metagenome (GOLD analysis project Ga0206126, IMG submission 148621) | Pelagic subsurface seawater microbial communities from Kabeltonne, Helgoland, North Sea - Helgoland_Spring_Bloom_20160412_1 | ecosystem: Environmental > Aquatic > Marine > Epipelagic ...
CCCCAGATAAAGTGTCTGGAATAATCAATGCGTTTTGGGCATTTCCTAAATGAAAAAATAGAATCCCAATTAGAGTAATAGTTGTTTTTTTTATCATTTTATTTTTTATTTAATTGCTTACAACGGTATCGTATAAGAATAGTAGCGGATTTCAAGCACTAACTTTTCAGTTTGGCACAGATCTTTTTAATATGTTTATTATTTCTGTTTAGCACTTTAGCCGCTATTATTTTTATACAATGTTAGGCACAGTTATTTTTCAGTAATTAATTCTTTTAGTTTATTCAACTGATGATCTTCTTTCCATAAGATTTGGTTCAAATTCCTTTCTATTTTAATGTCTGGCTCTGTTCCAATTCCGTCTAAAATCTGACCATTTTTTTGAAAAGAAACCATAGTGCTTATTTTTCCACGAAATTTAGAGTTTGGCAATTCAAACCTTTCACTATTTCCGCTTGAACCATCTGTGTTTATTCCAACTAATTTTATGTTTGGTAATCCTTTGAAAACTGAAGCGAAAACTGAAGCTGCACTAAAACTTTTTTCATTTGTCAATATATAAATTGGCTTATTATAATGGTATTTATCTTTAGTGAGTTTTTTGCCATTTAACACAAAGTAATGAAAATCACTATACTTATTATCAGCTAAATCATACATCGGAACAAAAGTGGTCATAAAATTATCTACTAAATTTTGCTCTTGAGCATCTAATTCGTTTCTTGAAAATAAGAATCGATTGTGTAAATCGTTTTTCAGGTCTTCGTTTAAAGGAAGTTCTCCTCTTTGCCTTGTTGCATTTACAACATAAGTAGAATCAGGATGAACAAAATAACCTGCTAATTCTTTAATTAAATGTCGTGTTCCTCCACCATTTCCTCTTACATCGATAATTAATGACGCACTTGATTTTGCCTTATTCATAAATTCATTTATAGTCTGAAAAAATACTGGTGCGTTTTCTTGGTCAACCATACTTGGGATTCTCAAATAAGCAATATCATCTTCATCAATATTGAATAGAATTTTGATTAATTCAGGATTATTAAGGTCTTTTCTTCTTGGATTATTTACACGAACAAATTTTTCATCCCAAGTGATATATGTACTTCTCTTATTCTCAAGTGGAATTTTAACAATAGTATCTGTTTTACCATTTGTAAACGTAAACTCAAAGTTTTCTGGAATTGTTTTTCCCATTATGGCGTAGTTATATGCCATATACTTTAATTGTTTTACACTTCTTGTCCGTAATGCATTTTCAGGTGCTTTTATTTCTTCGGGTACAATCTTTTTTAGAAAGTCATCTATTAGAATGGTATTTATTGCCTTTAGAAATGGAAAATTTTGATAAAGTAAAATATATTCTTTTTTCGGCTTGTTGTAATTTAGGGCTACAACTTTGTCATTGAGTGGTGCAGCCACAAATGGAAGAAATAAATTATTTGGTAAGTCGTAACCTCTGATGTACGAATGTCTGTCGCCAATCTTACCGATAGTTGTAGTTAAAAATATTCCAAAATCGGATTTTGATGTTTTATTACCATCTATTTGTTCCAAATATTTGTGAAAATCTTTACGATAATCAAATCCGTTTAATCCATGATATGAAGATTGGCGTTGTATAAAATCGTCTAAAAATTTTAAATCATTTTCAATTTCACTTCTTGTTAGATATTCTGTTTCTCTTTGAGCCTTGCAAGTAAGCGTGAAGATTGATAATAAAATGATTATATAGATTCTCATGGACGTTTTTTTTAAAATTGTGCCTAACGTGGTTGTGTAAGCAAAGTTGCGTGGTTTAAGGACTAAAGTTAGTAAATAAAACACGAACCAAGAAAATCCGTGAGGATTTTCGCAAGTAAGCTAAAACCAGCAATTTTTTTTACACGGTGTTGGCGGTAGTTTTTTATTTTTTCGAGAGATATAATTTCATTTTACCAATTTTCAATTCGTCTAAATGCCCCATTTTCTTTCTGTTAGTTGTAATTAGATGCATGTGAACATTAGAATCGTGATGTGTAAAAATACCTTTATGTTCCGTTGAAAAGAAACCTACTATTTCCACTTCACTATTTCCTAATGCATAGTTTATCTGTCCTTGATGTGCTTCTTCTGGGGAACTGACTTTTGTTCCTTTGGGTAAGTTTTGAATATGGATTTTGGCACTATCAATTTGCCCTTTCAATTTAAAAACAAAAGGTCTATTAAAATCAAGTGCTTTTTTGTCGATAAACTCTTCTAATTCCTTAATTGTCTTGATGTTTGAAGGTAAGTCTTCAATATTCCAATCCGTTTGATTAGCATAAACTAAAAATGGTGCTTTAACTTGGTAAGTTTCCTCAACAACCATTGTTGTGTCTGTTGTTACTGTAGAAACATAGGATTTTCCATCAATTATTAATAGTTCTCCTGTTAGGTATTCAACTGGTCCTATACCATAAAGCCCTTTTTTGTCCTTAATTGTATCAAGATTTATTGTTCCTGCAAGTTCACCTTTCCACATCACATTTTTCATTGCTCCAATGATTTTTATGTTATTTTTTGTTGGTTTAGTACTTGTACTGCAACTTGTTATTAAAAGAATTATAATTGAATTTAATAAAATAATGTATTTCATTTTATGAATTTTAGTTAAAAAAAATGGGAGTTTGGGTATACCAAACTCCCAAAATTGTTTTAAATATTAAGATTTTGTTTCAGCTTTACCAACTAAACAAGCTTCTTTTTTATCTCTTGTACAGTTTTTTCTTTCTTCTTCTGTACAAGTTTTTTTGTTTAAAGAACAAGTGTTTTTATCCCTTTTACAATTTTTCATATCTTCTGATGAACAAGTTTTTTTGTCAGCAGAACAATTACTATTGTTCATTTTACAATTTTTCATTTGTTCTTCAGAACAAGCTTTCTTGTCCATTGTACAAGTTTTTGTTTGCTCACAACATTGTTTTTTTTCTTGAGCATTAACGCTTAAACTTACAAATAGCAAAAGCATTACAATTGAAATTATATTTTTCATTGTATTATTTTTAAATGATTATTTATTTTTAAAATCTAAATTTTAGCAAATAATTTTTGGAGGTTGCCAAATTTTAGAAATATAACCATCAAGAATAATTTCTTTGAAGTAATATTTTTTTTTCTCAGCTATTGATTTAAAGTAAACGTCTGAAAAAGTAAAATTATTTGGTAGGAAAACAAATATTGAGGAAAGATTAATATTTAAAATGCAATTTTGTTTGTTAAAAGGATTATTCCCTTCTTTGCTTTTTTGCTTATTGCAATGTTGCATACATTTATTTTCACAAGAATCCATTATTTCCATTTTAATGAATTTTGCTACTGGGAGCAAATTCATTAAAATAAAATAGGTTAATAATATGATTACTGTAAATTTCATTATGCAAATGTAACTATTTTTTTCATTTTAGGAGATTAGTCTTTTTAGCACAATTTTATAATTACCGCCAACGTGTTATATGATCATCTTTATAGCTGTTATACGGTAACTTGATCAGTATAAAAGTGATGTATTGTTGTTGTTATTAAGTAAAGATATATTATTCAGGGAAGTATTCCAAAGTATTAGCTGCCAATTAAAAACACCGCAAACGCTATACATACAAGAGATGAACTGTTTCATTGTGCCTACGATATGTTTACCGCCCTAAGATTCGGTGTATGGGTAACCCTTTATCTCTTCATGCAAACTTCTTGACATATCTTATTAATAAGTTTTTACTTAAAACCTAACTTTTCTTTTGGGGCAGGTCTTCGTGAGATGATATATTACCTGGAGGTTCTTGGCTTATAATATTTAAAAATAGTTTATATAAAAAACCCTCACATTTCTGCAAGGGTATTTCTTTAAAAAAAAACCCCTACTAAATTAATAGTAAGGGCAACTGCTATTGGGAGTTATTAAAACTTTAAGGAGTACAGTTAGTAAAGTTAGGTTGAGGTAGTGTCCAAGAGGTAGCGCCTTGACTAAATTGAAGACAATCTATAACACCATCAACAACCCAAGAACTTAAATTTTGATTATAAGAAGTTGCATCCAAAAACATCCAAGTCATATTAGTAACATTACTCACATTCCAATCTCCAATAGGTTGGTTGAAAGCAGTATTTTCTCGAAACATAGTTCTCATATTAGTCACATTGCTTACTTCCCAATTACTTATATCTCGGTTAAATGAACTGCGGTAAAACATACTACTCATATTTGTCACATTACTAACATCCCAAGAACTTATATCTTGGTTGAAAGAAGTATATTGAAACATACCACTCATATCAGTAACATTACTCACATTCCAATCTCCAATAGGTTGGTTGAAGGGAGTGTTGGCAAACATAGTTCTCATATTAGTAACACTACTCACGTCCCAATTACTTATATCTTGGTCAAATAAACTGCCGGCAAACATAAAACTTATACTAATGACATTGCTTACGTCCCAATTACCTATTGGTTGGTTAAATGATTGTGAAATAAGAAACATACTATTCATATTAGTTACATTACTAACATCCCAACTACTTATATCTTGGTTGAACGCTTCTCCTCTTGCAAACATAGTTGACATATTTGTTACATTACTCACATCCCAACTTCCTATTTGTTGATTAAAATCGGAATAAATCGGGTCTCCCGCATCATCAGTTCCCAAGTAAAACAATCTATTCATATCAGTTACTCTAGTTGTAGCAACTTTCGTAACATCCTCCTCATTACCTACCATTTCTCTTAACATAGCTTCATCCACAACCGTATAGGTAACGCCATCTATCACACCCGTATCTCCAACATTTGCATCATCACAAGCCTTTATAGTTATCCCGTTACTGTCTAAATAGATAGGACAAGAAGATTGGTTGTTATTGTCTCCGTCATTACTATCATCACCACTACAAGCAACGATAAGTACAGTTAAAAAAAGGTAGATTAGTTTTTTCATAATATTAGTTAGGATTACAGTTAGTAAAGTTAGGTTGAGGTAGTGTCCAAGAGGTAGCGCCTTCGCTAAAGCCAAAACATTGATTAACACCATCAACACCCCAAGAACTTAAATCTTGATTGAAAGAAGCAGCGTTATAAAACATACTATTCATTCTAGTCACATTACTCACGTCCCAATTACCAATAGGTTGGTTGAAAGTAGAAGCAAAAAAAAACATATCATTCATATTAGTTACATTACTCAAATCCCAACTACCAATGTCTTGGTTAAATGACTCAGCATAATAAAACATATCATTCATATCAGTTACACTACTAACATCCCAATCTCCTATGAGTTGATTGAAAGCATCAGCATCACCAAACATACTATTCATTCTAGTCACATTACTCACGTCCCAATTACCAATAGGTTGGTTGAAAGCAGAAGCAGAATTGAACATCCATTCCATATTAGTGACATTGCTTACATCCCAATTACCAATGTCTTGGTTAAATGACTCAGCAAAAGAAAACATATCATTCATATCAGTTACACTACTAACATCCCAATCTCCTATGAGTTGATTGAAAGCATCAGCATCACCAAACATACTATTCATTCTAGTCACATTACTCACGTCCCAATTACCAATAGGTTGGTTGAAAGATTGAGCATTAAAAAACATACCCCCCATATCAGTCACATTACTCACATCCCAAGAACTTATATTTTGGTTAAAAGAAGAATCAGCAAACATATTTACCATATCAGTTACTTTAGTGGTTACTACTTTTGACACATCTTCTTCATTTTCAAGCATATCTCTTAATACTATCTCATTTACTACGGTATAGGTTTCACCGTTTATAATTCCAGTTGAGTACACCTCTGCATCATCACAAGCCTTTATAGTTACGCCATTATCTGCTAAATAAACTGGGTTGTCTCCATTACAAGAAGATTGATTATTACTTCCATCCTCACTACTACAAGCAACGATAAGTACAGTTAAAAAAATATAGAGTAGTTTTTTCATAATGTATGTTTTAAACAAATATAAACAAAAGGATAAAGCGTTGTGGTACAACTTTGATACAGAAAAATACCCTTGCAGACTTAACTACAAGGGCATCACATAAATAATTGTTGGTTACCATCATCGCCACAAAACAAGGGTTAACACCCTGTATATGAGTTAATTGTGTAATGTATAAATAGTATTTTTGTTAGGGGTTATATAAACTTCGTGGTGGGGTTACCCTTTACCTCTTTGTGTAAAGACTGTGAATTGTCTTTTCAAATTTATATTAGAGTATAAAAAAAGGATTAACCTTTACGATTAACCCCTGATTATAAATTATTTATAATGTGATTTTTACCCTCTCAAACTCTTAGTATTCTTATTGATTTTATAGTTTTGATAGGCGTTTATAGCATTGATTAAATTTCCTGCCTTCATAGTAGAATCTATTTCACTAAGTTGCTCATTTAGTTGCTGGTTAGACTCTTCCGTTACATAACTAAGTTCATCAATGGAATTAGATATTTGATTACCCATGTCTCTTATTTCATACATTAAACTTTCTAACCCATCACCAATGTTTGTAAGTTTTTGTGATACATCCTTTTCATGTTTTGAATCAAACATGTTAAGAGTGTCAAACATTTCATGAATCTCGTAAAATGTAATCATATCATCTTCAACCAATGATACAATCATGTTAAGAGAATTAAATAATATAAGGTTGTATGTATGTATTTCACCCTTTAATATCTCAACATATTCATTCAATACCTCTTGATTTGGTGTATCTTTTATGGAATTAAATATAGATTGAATATTTCCTTTTTTTGTTTTTAGATAAGATGATACTTTAACAAATTGTTGGACGTAGTTTCTATCCACCTCTACAATACTCTTTTGATGTTTTTTAAGTAATGTATTAAAATCATTCCCCTCAACTACATCAACTTCACCATTTCCATCTTTATCTAATTCACTTAATACATTGGTTTGTGAGACTTGTAGTCTTTTGAGCCTTTTATCTTCTTTTAATCTTTGTTGTTCTTGTGATTTATCTAATTCTAATTTTTCTTTTTCTAATCTTATTTTGAGATGATTTTTTACTTTTACTGAAACAGCTAAAATAAAATTCGATAACAAATTTATATCTTCTTTAAAACCTTGTTTACTTCTAAATTCCGGTTTACTTATCAATATTTCCACATTTCCTTTTATTCTTAGAATATATATATAAGATACAGCACCTTCTGTAATTTTTAAAGAATTAACAATTTCGTCATAAAGAAATATTGACTTACTGTGTTTAGAAGAAATAATACCATTTTTAGTAAAAACAACACCAACTTTTAATCCAAAAACAGTTTCATTTATATAAGACGTTCGTATTTTATTAAAACCACCAGAATTAAACATACTTCTACTCTTCTTCTTTACCTCTTCATTTGATAATAAAAGATTATTATCCTTATTATTTTCGTAAAACTCTTGTAATTCTTTACTTAAATCTAGTTCTTCCATCTTCAAACAGGTATTTGTTTTGACTACAATTTAAGTTTTATATTCATGAATCACAAAAGATGTAAATCAATACAATTCTAACCTGTTCTACATTACAACACCTCAAAACCCTCTATAACCCCACAAAAACAAAGAGCTAACGTTTTTGTTAACCCCATGTTTTGTTAGGGAGTGTAAAATGTGGCGGAGGGGTTACCCTCTATCTCACCATCTTCAATATAAATTAGCCTAGAATCCTTTTAATTTCACTTAATTACCATATTTTAAATCTATATTTTTATACTTTAGTGCTTATTAGTAAAATATCTAAATGGAGAAAACAAAACTTGGTGAGGTATATCTAGCTTCTACAAATTCAGAAAAGGATAAAGGTTGGATAAAATGTGGTATGACAACTCGAAGCTCTGTTCAAAGGGTTAAGGAGGGTAATGTTGCTTCTGTTAGAGAAAAGTATGAGGTTCTTTATAGAATCAAAACTCCTTATTACAGAGAGCTAGAGAAACACATGCACAATACATTTGAGAACCAAAAAGAATGGATCAAAGTGTCTTATGCAGAAGCTTATGCAGAAATTCATAGGTTTTTAAAACATAAGGATAATCCCAATTTAAAAACAATAAAGTATTCACCCAGACCACATCAAAAAGATGCTATCGATGCAGTTTTAAGAGAAACTAAGGTAAGTGACAAAGGCTCTATTGTTATGCCAACAGGTAGTGGTAAAACATTAACCTCACTATGGATTACAGAGAGTGTAAAAGCTAATACTGTACTTTTTTTAGCCCCAAGTTTACAACTAATAAGACAGACAAAAGATGCTTGGATTGATCAATGTAACGAAGATTTTTTATGGATAGCTTGTTGCTCTGCTACGGATATTGAAGATAGAGATACTGCAAAAGAAATGAGCGGTGGTATGGTTTCTACTGATCCTAGTGAAATTGATGGATTTATGAGGTTTACAACTGGTAAAAAAGTATTTTTTTCTACCTATCAATCATTACCATCTGTAATTAATGCTGGAGTGGAATTTGACATTATTATTTCTGATGAGGCACACAGAACCGCAGGAGTTAGCAAAAATGAGTTAGGTCTATTTAATTTAGTGCATAGCAAAGAATTGAAATCAAAGTTTAGATTATTTCAAACAGCATCTCCAAAAGTTTTTAAAGATGATTTGTTAGAAATTGTCGAAAATGAAGACGAAGTTTTCTCCTTTGATATGAACAATGAAAAACTATACGGAAGGATAGTTTATGAAATGACACTTGGTGAGGCTATAGAGAAGAAGATGTTATGTGATTATAGAATAGTAGCTATTGGTGTTAATGACCAGGAGGTGGCAGAACATCTAAACAATAGAACCTATGTAGCTGATGGAATTTCAGCAGATGAGGCAGCCGCTGCAATAGCTATTCAAGAAATATTCAATAAAATTGGCACTACTCACATGATATCATTTCATTCAAGACTTGCGTTGGCAGAGATGACTTCAAAAGAATTAAATAAACTTGCTATTTTCTCTGAAACCGTGAAAGGTACTATGAGTACAAAAAAGAGAGAAAAAGCTTTTAAAAGGTTTAAAAAGAAGCCTAAGGCTGTTTTAACTAATGCATTTGCTTTACAAGAAGGTATTGATATTAAAAAAGTGGATTCTATTTTCTTTTCATCACCAAAATCAAGTACAATTTCTATCATTCAGGCTATGGGTAGAGCTTTAAGATTAGATCCAGATAATCCAGATAAAATTGCTACAATCGTTGTTCCTGTTTACACGGTTGAAGATCCTCAGGAAGGGATTAATGATTCTGCTTTTAAGAGCTTGTATCAACTAATATCTAGTGTTAGTGAAGTGGATCATAGAGTCAGAGCATATGTACAAGGAATTACTGAGGGCAAAGCTGAAAGAGGAGAAAACAAACCTATTGACTACATAAAATTAGCAGATTTTGAAAGACTTGATTTTGTGAATTTTACGGAAAAATTAAGAAATGCATTTATTTTTGGTACACTTAGCAAAAGAAGAAAAACATTCGAAGAAAATCTAAACGAGTTTAAAGATTTTATTTAGCTATGGAATTGACTAAACCAAGAAAGATATTTATTAGAGTTGAAAAAAAACCTGGAGAAGGTATGCGATATATTTATAAATATGCTAATAATGAAGACAGCATAATAATTTCTAGCGAGAGCCCAGAAGAATATAATAAAAGAAAAACTTTAGAAGAAATAAAAGATAAGTTATCAGAAATTACTATTAAATACAAAGGCAAGGAATATAATTTAGATAAACTAAATAAAATGTATAATAAACTTGCAAATTTTGGAAAAGACAACCTTAGTGATGTGCCAAATATTGATGTTAGCCAAGAGTTAGATAAAACAAAGAGAAAAGAATTAAGTGATTGGAAAACAAAAATGGCTGCAAGCAGCTGGAAATCTCGCCAAAGAAGTTTACGAAAAAAAGGTAGGCTTGAGCAATACAAAATAGATTCCTTAAACAAGCTAGGTATGGTCTGGAATCCCAGAGAGGATGAATGGGAAAAGACATATCTCTTATACAGGAAATTTGGGTTATGTGACGAAATTGAAGAATGGGTAAAAGAACAAAGAAATTTATATAAATCGAAAGAGCTTCCAACAGATAATCTGTATAGATTACAAGCAGTTAATTTTCCATTCGAAGCTAAAGAAAATGAAGTGTATAAGTTTACAAAAAAATCAATATGGGAATTAATAGAAAAAATAAATAAAAAACAAACAAGACTAGAAAGAGAGGAAAAAAAACGATTAGGAATATTTGAAGAAAAGAAAAAGAAGACCAAAAAGAAGCCAACAAAAAAAGAAATTAAAGAAAAAGAATCCCAAAAAGAAGTTAATAGTTTTTACTCTAGAAAATATAATTATTGTAGTGATAGTTTTATAAGAAATTTAACAGAAAAAGAAATTTTAAATAAGATTACTGAAATAAGTGAGGGTTATTCTATATTTAGAGGTAGGCTTAAAGAATTTCTCGACAATGAAGCAAAAAGGTTTAAAAGTGAAGGAAAAAAAACTCCTTTTTATGTCAGAAAATTTTATTCAGAAATTATAGATGAAAAACTAAGTTCAGATGGCATTTACAGCGAATTATCCTTATTCATGACTACAAAATTTAGTACAACAATAAGAGTTAAAGCGTGTCAAATAAAGCTGATGCATATTTCATCCAGAAATCTTAACAATTCAAATTCTTTCAAAGAAATAAATTATTTAATGAGTGAGTATAAAAAACAAAAAAAAATAACTGAATTAAAATCTTTACTAAAATTTATCAAAAAATATCCGCTGCTTTTTGAACTTTATAATGAAAAAATAGAAAAAATATTATTAAAGTTTTAAAAATATTATCTTTTTATCGAAACACTACAAGAACAACAAAACTAATAGGAGAGCTTGGTAGATTAGATGAAATAATACAAGGAATCAAATATTGTCAATGATATATTCTGAAAGAATTAAAAAAGTATGGAAGAGCCTAAATTAAATATAGAAGACACAATTACTATAACATATAAAGGCGAAACATATACTGAAGAAGATCTTGATGTTATATACGAGATTGTTGCAGAAAACTACCACAAGAATAAAAAACACAACCAAAAAGAAGTAGTCAATTTTGAGCCGGAAGCAATACTTTCAGAACAAAAGCTAAAAGAATTAAGTGATTGGAAAACAAAAATGGCTGCAAGCAGCTGGAAATCTCGCCAAAGAAGTTTACGAAAAAAAGGTAGGCTTGAGCAATACAAAATAGATTCCTTAAACAAGCTAGGTATGGTCTGGAATCCCAGAGAGGATGAATGGGAAAAGACATATCTCTTATACAGGAAATTTGGGTTATGTGACGAAATTGAAGAATGGGTAAAAGAACAAAGAAATTTATATAAATCGAAAGAGCTTCCAACAGAGAATCTACATAGATTACAAGCAGTTAATTTTCCATTCGAAGCTAAAGAAAATGAACATTTCGCTTTCACCTTCAATTCCATCAATAAACTCAAAGAAAAATTTTGGAAGAAAAAAAGAAAAATTGAATTAAGACTAATTAATAATCCCCCAGATAAGCTCAACAGATACCAAAAATTAATATTAAAAAAAGCTGAACAAAACAAACCAGAAATGGAGACAGAAAGACACAGAAAACTGGCTCGTTTAGCACATAAACATCATACATTAAAGTATAATTTTGAAAAGGAACTCCTGAATTTAGGCTATCAAGAAGCTAACGAAATAATAGAATCAATCGTAAAAGGAAAATCAATGTATTATGAATCATATAATTTATTTTTCATTGAAATATTTAAAAGTGGAATATTTAAACATCAAACCAACCCTTATGAAAGTAGTTTTAGGGAAAACCAAACAAATAAAACTAACCTCGTCAATATTCGAAAATATGAGGAGTTATCAAACTTTAATAGAGCAAAAATAGATCCTGAAATAAGAAAAATTGCATGTAACTACATGCTGAATTATTTTGAGGACATTGTAGATAATAACCTAAAATCATTTCCTGCCTTAAAGTATTTGATTTCTACTTATAAGAAAGAAAAAAACATTGATCAACTACTTAGGTTAAAGAAATATATTGAACAGTATCCAATATTAAATGAGTTATATCAAGATAAAATAGAACAAAATTTAATCAAAATTAAACCATAGGCATATCCTGTTTCTATTTTAATTCAGCTATTTCTAACAAGAACTATATACTTTTTGAAGGAAAGGTGATAGTATGTCTTAGCTAGTATTGGTTATATTTGAGTATATTTAATAGACTATGAAAAATTTACTAATTACAATAACTTTACTTATTTCTATAATGTCTCTTGGGCAGGAATTAATATCGAAAAGTAAAATAAGTAATCATATTTATTCCAACAAAAAAGTAAACGATCAATTTATTGAAACAACAGAATGGGGGTTTGGATATGAGGCAACTTACTTATCAACTACAAGTATAACAACACCTGGTGTTTATTCAAGTTCTACTTTCTCGGAGAATATAATTGAAGATAGGGTAGCAACACTAACATATGATAAAAACCCTTTTAATGATAACCTTAAGCAATTAACATTCTGGCGTATTCATATCACTATATCAATATCAGATGTATTGCCAGAAAAAATAGAATTCCTTGGTCTTGTTAAGGGAATATCCTCAATAGAATATATTTTTGACGATGATAAAAGCACATATTTTAAGGTTGATTTAAACAATGTTAATAGTATAAATACATTAGATCACGAATTAATAATAAAAATAAAAAAACATAGCAATGTAGTAGCTAAATACACATACTCTAAAAAGAAAAACAAGCCATTATTTAAAGAATATTCATTAAAAGGAAGCTTAAAAGCTTTTAATGAATTTACAAAGAATACTGAAATTACAAAGAAGAATGAAAATTCATACGAGGTATTAAACGGCTTAGCAAATGTTAACCCATTTAATCTTGATAAATATATAGATAAATTCATTTTAGACGCCAAAACAAATCATAACATTGATTTATCCTACGTTAACAAAAAAGATAAGTTAATTTTATTTAAAGAATTAGATAGAAAAAAAATTGCAATAGCTTATAAAATGAATGACGATGATAGCGTATTGGTTTTAGTAGACCCCGAAAATTGGTATAAAGCTAATCAACCCAAAAGGTGGTATATAATTTATCATGAATTAGGACACGACATATTAAATTTAGAACACGGAGAATGTGGCCCATTGATGAATGAAACTACAAGTGGTAATTATTCTTGGGATAGATTAGAAAAAGATAAGAACATTATGTTTGAAAAATATAAATCTAAAACATAGGCGCTCCAATCTTTACAGGGTGTGTTTCTGAATAATTTAATCAATCATAGGCATATTCCTGCTACTTTAATTTAGCAACCCAAATATCAAACAATAAATCAGAGAGTCTCATTAATAGCGGCAGGTAATCCTTGTTACCATTATTAGCTTCAAGTAATTCAAATTGAAACTCAATAAACTCATGTGTGTTTTGGATTACAGTATGATTAATTTCCAAAGGTTTTAACCTCAAAGCATTGTTGTTAATTTCATTCCAATCTGATCTTAAAACATCAAGATACTCTCCAAAGCTTGAGTTGTCTTTTTTAGGTAATTTTTTGAGTAGAAAATCTTTCATGTTGATTTGTCATCTTTTGTTTTAAAATAGTGTGTCTTTACTGTTCTATATATGACCACTTTAGACACATCAAAAATTGAGCGTTTACAGTATGTAACAGTATTTTAACAGGATCTACTTTTTTATGTTTTTGGGCATTCCATTTTTCTGTATAATAATATCTGGACACACCATTATTTCAATGTTTACAAGGGTTTATGCTATTTTCACACATATTTTGCTCGTATACGCTCTAACCTCTCTAATAACAGGGTTTTCTCTGATTTATCACTAGAATAAATATTTATATGAATAAGTGGATAATTAGCTTGATTTTCAAATATTTTAATACAAACAGCAAGTATTTCTTGGCTTTTAAAACTGTATACAAGAAGTGAATCATGCCTTCTTACTAGACGTACGTTTTCAAAACATATTAGCATTTCTTTAATTTTATTAATCGCTTTTTTTTCTCTTTCAGTCATTTTTAAATATATCTCACCTTTAATTTTTGTTAGTTCATAAAGTTTAGAGGTTTGTTTAATTGTATATCCTGCATCAAGAAATACTTTTTTAGTTTTTCTAACATCCCTATTGTGTTCATCAGACTTATTAAGCGCCTTATTATAGGTCCTTTTGGCTTCTTTTCTTGTGAGTCCCCTTTCTCTCATTAGGTTCTCATAAACATTACAACCAATATTAGATTTTTCTAATTCTGGATATTTATTTAACATCTCATCTATAAATTGAGGATTAGCAGAAGTAATATCTACTTCAATAAAAGAACCATAGGTAAGTGCTTCAATTTGTTCAATTGAAAGTGATGTTGTTTTATTATAAATTCTATTCTTAACAAGCCCTTTGTCTTTATCAAGCACGTTAAATGCAAAAGCATTAATATAGTCTCTTGCATTGCTATATAATTGGTTGTTATACTCTCTGGTCCTCTTCTTGAAAACAGCAATACCAAGTGCATCTGTGTAAGGCAATGACGTATCTCCGTACTTTCTATAACATTTCTTTAATTCTGCATTAGAAGATGCTGTATCACTTCTCTTATAGTCATCTCTAAACTTTCGGTAAAGTTTACTGCACTCTTTTAGCACCCCTAAGGGCATAGCGTGTTTAATATCCATTTCTTTAAGATTGTCTGTTTCTGTTTTATTAATAATCCTATCTATTTTTTTGATGTCTTCTTCAATTTTGACATCAAATGTCAGATCATAAACCGCAATCAACGCAACTTTTAGTTCTGTGGGGGTTGAGGAGCCTCTGCTATAGGGATTAAAGAAGCTAACTAATGCCTTATAGTTCTCCTCGCATTTATTTAATCCAAGTCTTTTGAGGTTATTTATACGAGCATCAATAGCTACAAGATATTTTGAAAAAGGAGTTAACCTTTTGTCAAAACTCACAATTTCAGCATCATATATACTAACTATTTTTTTGAGTTTAGGTAAATCCTGGGTTGTAAAAATCTCTCTTGTAATTATTTTATCTGTAGTCCCATGAATGGCAAACATATTAGGTTTTACCTTGTTATCTGACCCTATAATAACCTTACTGTTATCAATTTTACTTGGACTGCCTTCTCTGAGTAATTGTTCCGCTTCTGCTACATATTTTTCTTTAAGTTCTTCAATTGTAATACCTTTAACCTCTTCATTTTTAGGTTTTTCTATAACAAATGTTATTGAATCAACACCATTTCTAAATCTACCTGTTGCTTGAACCATAGATGTGAGTGTGAATAGGGTACTATTATTCTCAAGGCTAGAGAAAACATAGACGTTAGAAGTTCCAATGTTTTGGATATCGTGTCCCTCTGTCCCAGCTGATGTATTAAGATGTAGTTTAGCATGTTCTTCTGTTTCAAAGAGCATACCTGTTTCATCGTACTGTAATAATTTAGCCTTCATATTAGAGCCTACTGTCGCATTTGTCGGCACTTTATTCATAAATGAGGTGAGAATGGCTTTCCTATTAGAAAACACCGCTACAGTAACATCATTAGCTAAGTCATTAATGATATTACTCTTAGCCCTAACACAGTCATAAGAAATATTAATCTTTAATGAGGGATGGGTAGGATTGTATAGTTTTATGAATCGATACTTTAAAAATATGTCAGGTATAGTTAATGGCGGTGTCGCAGTAACCTGGATAGTTTGATGATTTCTGTATTTTAAAACATCGTAGATATTTGCAATAGAACTTCTGTAAGTAGCGCCATCATTTAGGGTATGACTTTCATCAAATATCCACGTAAAGTCATTTACAAGATCTTTGTATTTATAGAATTGGTCAATGGTGCTACAGATAACAAGATTACCTAAACTAATTCGATGTCCAATATTACTTACTGAGTCACTAGACCCACCATAAAAGAAAAGAGTGTTTTTACAGTCAAATTCATCTCGCCTAGCCTCTTTGTCTTTTACTATTTGAATATTAGGTACAATAATTACAATATTCCCTTTTAAGTTGAAGCAGCCGTAGGTAAACCCTGCCCCTAAATGCTTAAGTATATACGTGTGTTTTTTACTGTCAACAATAGATTGAAGCAATTCTTTAGGTATATACTTTTCATTGTATAGGATTCTCTCTAATAGAGAGGCAACTTCAGTAATAGAATGTAGATTCGGTTTGTAAATCATCTTAAACCTTATCCTTAAGTTCTACTAAAGCCTTTAACAACTAACGTAGTGGGCTTTTCTTTTTTCATACCCCTACTTTTTCAAAGGAATTAGACAATTGAGCAATTCCGTTTTTTTATAATACCTGCGGTTCCCAATACCATATGCGGTCACCTTACCCTTATTGGTCCAATGCCAAAGGGTTGAAGAATCTATTTGAAGGTATTTACAGGTTTCTGTCCTGGTTAATAACTCATCAGGATCGTGAGTTGAAAGTTCTTTTTTAAAGTCTTTTAATTGACTTTTAATGCCATCTTTAATTAACTCTGTTAATTTTTCTGGACTTACATTTTGAAGTAGTATTGAATCGTTCATTTTACAATATTTATTGTTATTATATTGTAAAGATGTGAACGAGTTTGACCTTTAAAAAGGTTGTTTTGACCTAATTCAAGGTTATTTTAAGGTTCCCTTTAAGTTGTAAATAATCGTTTCTTCTTTGAATATTTTTATTAGTATCTAGATTGACACCTTTTAGTTCACTATCAATGTAGTTGAAATTGGTTTGAATAAAACTAATATATTGAGACAAGCTTACTGTATCATAAATTAAATTATCTTTTTTCATCTGTTCAAATAAGAAACGAAAATCAGTTCTACTCTGACAAGTCATTAACTTAACATCATAGTATTTTTCAAATAAACGAAAAGAAGAACCTTTAAAAATATTGTTATGAAGTTTTTCCTCGAAAGAATTAGAATTATTTAATTCAGAAGTTAGGGTTTTTAATTTTCCTTGAATCTCAGCTTGTGCAATAGAAAACACTAATTCAAGCCTATTGGAAGCATCATTACGATTAATCACTTCTATTTGATTCATTTTCCCAGAAAAATTATTTAATTCCGCTAGGTGGTTCAGTCTTCCACCCTTTCTATTAGTATAGTCCACACCATATTTAGATTTTAAATATTCTGAAAGATCAATTTCTAGAATAGGACTCAAATTAATTTCTTTTTTTGTCAACTCAAAATATCTTTCTTTAAATACCCTAAAACCAAAATCCGGCTTATTCATGCCCCAATGGACAAATATTTTACTTTTATTATTTTCAATAAAATCATTAAACTTCTCTAGTATTTCAATTTCACTATTGATTTCAAAAAAATAAGTTTTATTTGGATCATAATAAACTGCTCCAATCCAAGAAACTATATTCGTGTTCTTTTTTAAATCAGGACAGCCATAGTGAACTATAACAAGATTTTCTAGAGGTGGTAATTGGTCTATCATATTTATTGAAAATATTTAAAGGTTTCTTTTGCTAAATCTTTGCTACTCTTGCCTATGTACTCCCTAAACATTGCCTCTGTACTATGCCCAGTAATATTAATTAACAAGGAAGTTGGTATATCTAATGAATAAAAGTTAGTTGCAAAAGACCGCCTCCCTATGTGAGATGTAACTAGATCATATTTCTTATACTTCCCAGTTTGTTTTCTAAATAACCCACTACCTGGGTGGGTTTCTGCCATTTTACTTCCAACTATGATATCATCAATACCTGCTATTTTACAGATGGTTTTTATAAAGTTGTTATATTTCTGATCTGATATAGCATAAGGAAATGCTCCTTTTCTTTTATCAAGAATCTCCATAACCTTTGGGTGAAGAGGTAGGGTCATGTTTTTACCAGTCTTTTTTTGTGTGAATTCTATTAAAGGATTACCATCTTCAAATCGTATTTGATCTTCACGAAATTTCATGAAATCAGAAATTCTCTGTCCTGTATAACAACTAATAATCAACCAATCTTTTGCATTAATTAAACTATTAGACAACTGCCCTTGGTCTATGTTTTCAATTTTTGAAAGGTCATCAAAAGACAAATAAATTTTAACTACTTTTTCTCTTGCTATTTTTAATCCGTCTAACTGATGATGGGTCTTAACCCCCAAGTATTTCGCATGTTTACAAAACATTTTTATAAAGACAAATGCCCTTTGTATGGTGTTTTGCGCATAGGACTCGCTTTTGCAATAATCAACAAATTCATTCTTAAAATTTCCATTAACATCGTAAAGAAGTATTGTCTGATTTCTTTTGGCTTCAAAACGGATAAGCAGATTTTTAATTACATTAATCTTTTTAAGAGTAGGTTTTGTAATCTCATTCTTTCTATAATCAATATAGTAATCTATGTAGTTTATTAAGTCTCTTGGTATTTCCTTATGCTCCTCTGGTGGGTTGTAATAGTAATCCATTTGTGCCTTAACCCAGTCTTTGTTGATTACAGATGAATCAACTAAACTAAAAGCCTTTATTAAATGATTTTCTATTCTATTGAGTTCAATATTTATCTCAGTTTGCTTGTTTGTAATCTCTATGTCCTTGGATTTTTTCTTATGCTGGTTTTCCCAGTAAAACTTCTCTACCTCAAGTTTAGTTTTTGAACCAAAAACAAAGTCCTCTCCCCCATGCCTATATAATAGACGTAAGTTTAAATTGGACTTTTCCTTGGATGATCTGTATAAGAAGTTAACTGAAGCCAAAACTAGAATTTTATAATACAAATATAAGAATTTGTACGATGATTGTACGGCTAGTTGAAAACTATTGAAAACTAATTCAAGTTAGATAAAGATCTAAAAACTTTGTAAACCATTAATTATATTGGATTAATTGCACATCTAGTGACAAACAACAACTTTCAGACAACAGCACTTTGCATTGAATGTAGTCCCTCCGACTCCACGACACTCACAATTGCAACGCGTGGGTAAAAACCTAAAAAAATCCAACAAGCATTTTCGCTTGATTGGATTTTTTTGTTTTTAGACACTAGGGCTGCCAAAAGGCTGTAAATCTTTTGATTTGTTTGAGGATATTCCTGAATATGGTGGGTTTTTAAAGAAAAATATTCAAAGAAATAAAAGTGATGTATATCATTTAAGATTATGAAATATATTTAAGGCAGAATCCTCAATAAAAACAGGGTTCTATTAAATTAAAATAGAAATAACTAACAATAAGTTAGTAAATTAGTTTCAAATACGAAGATATTAGTTAAATTGATTACCGGTAAATTACAGTTATAAAACAAAAACAAATGAACGAGATATCCAATAAACTAAAGAGTCATTTTTTAAGACTATACCAAATGGCTTTTACAGATGATGATTTTGATAAACTAGAATTAAAAATGTTATACCATTTTGCAAACGAGAGAGGCGTTTCTGAAGAACAATTACAAGATGTGCTACTAAACCCGACATTTGATAACACAGAAGTTCCAGATAGTTTAGACCAAAAAATTGATTACTTAAACGATTTGGCCAAAATGATATGGGCAGACGGAAAAGTCCATCAAAATGAGCGTGACACATTATTAAAATACACTAGAAAATTTGGTTTCAAGGAAGAAAATCTGGAAGGTTTAGTTGATTTTCTTTTAAAATGTGCCAAAGAGGATTTAACGCTAGAGAAAATATTATTAATAATAAATGAGTAGAGATGTCAGCAATTAGAAAACTATTTGAAATAAAAAAAGAAAAAGTTGAGCAAGAAAATAATTCTAATATTGAAGATTTAGAAAAAAATGGAATGTCTTATTTTCAGCAAGCCTACGGTGATGCAAAACAAGCATCTGGCTCATCTGTAATACTAAAAGCTTGCCTAAATGACGTCTACAGTAAATTTGAAGAACGTTGTAGAAAAGAAAAAGCCGAGCAAGAAAAACTCAAAAAGCCTCACATGGAAGAGTTAGGTAGAAATAAAACAGAAATTAAAAGACTTGACCTTGCACTTGAAATTCAAGAGGATGATCAAACCAAAAAAAACAAAAGAATAAAAGAATTAAATGAAGATATTATTGGGGTAAAAGTAAATCCAGATAAATACGGTATTACAGTGCCTAAAAACCCAAAATTGAAATTTTATATAGGTCTTGCTATATTAATACCAATAACAATTTACCTGCTTGTATTTTATATATCTGCATCATACTCCGTTTTTTTTAAAGAATTTGAAAATGATATTTTAACTGCAGCAATATTTGATCCTCAGGCACTAACAAAAGCATATGCAGAAAGCTGGCTGGAAGTAATACTTATTATCACAATCCCGTTTGTATTTTTGGGATTGGGCTACATCATACACATGATGCAAAAATACAATGATAAAGGAAGTAAAAATAAAATTGCTTTTTTGTATGTAATTACATTTTTATTTGATGGATTGTTAGCCTACTTTATAGAAAAAAAGATCTATGATTTTAATCAAACGTTAATTTCTCCAGAATTTAACTTTTCTATTGCTATAACAAAACCTGGATTCTGGGTGATAATTTTTGCTGGGTTTGTGGTCTATATAATATGGGGGATGGTATTTGATGTAATAATGAATGAACATGAAAGTTTAGATAGAATAAATGTATTTATAAACTCAAAAAAGAAAGAAAAACTAGAACTGAAAAATGAATTATTAACATCAACCTCAGAAGTTAGTATTATAAAAGATAAAGTAGCAACACTCAAAGGTAATATTGTAGAAATCCAAAGCAAAATTGATGGGTTTATATTTCCTGCAAAAAAATACCTAGTGTATCACAATAAATTTATCAAGGGCTGGCTTCAAGCAATATCAAAAGAACTTGCATTACCAAATAAAGAAAAAGATGAATTATTAGAGCGTTGTACAGTTGTAGGAGAAGAGCATCTTAAAAGATTAAATATTAACGAGAGCTCTAGTCAAAATATTATTTATAAATAAATACTCTAATTGTAAAATGAAAAAAATACTTATTCTAGCTGTTACAGTTAATTTACTTTGTGGCTCTAGCTTCATAACAGCACAAAACAATATTCCATCTAATCTAAATATTAGTGTTTTACTGGATTTATCGGATAGAATCGATACCATCAAGTATAGTAACCCAAGTATGGAATTCTATCAACGAGATCTTGGTTATTTAAAATCAGTAGCAAAAACTTTTACAAGTAGTATGCTTACAAAAAGAGTAATGCAATTAAATGATAAAATTCAATTATATTTTGACCCAGAACCTCGTAATCCAGAAATAAATGAATTGTCTAACAGATTAAAATTCCACGTCACAAAAAATAATGCCTCTTTAGAGTTATTCAAAAAAATTAATAAAGAATATACTACTAGTGCATTAAGTATTTATAAGCAAGCGCTTAAAGACGACGTATACGTTGGCTCTGACACTTGGGGCTTTTTTAGAAACAAAGTGAAAGACTATTGTGTTGAGGAGGGTTATAGAAACATACTTGTTATTTTGACAGATGGGTATGTGTATTATAAAAATAATTTATTGACTGAGGTTAATTTTTCAACATATATAACACCACAAACAATACGCAGTAAAAGATTAAACCAATCTAACTGGAAGGAAATAATAGAAACCAAAAAACATGGTTTTATCCCCCTAGATTTGGACTTATCAAATCTTGAAGTATTAGTTTTAGGAATTAATCCTGTTAAGAATGGTAATAACAAATATGATTATGATGTGTTAGAGAAGTATTGGTCTGATTGGTTATATGGCATGGGAGTTAAGAAAGAAAATTTTGCCTTTAAAACTGCTGTATTACCCGCTAACATGGATAATATTATCAACTCATTTATTTCCAAAAAGAAGTAACAATTTATGATAAAAGCTATTAAAATATGCCTGGCTGCTTTGATGTTTCTTTGCCTATTGGATATGCCGTATGGTTTTTATCAGTTGGTTCGATTTATGGCTTTAGTAGGTTTTGGAATTTTAGCATTTAGAGCAAACGAAGAAAACAATAATACAGAACTCATCATATATGGAGCGCTTGCATTGTTATTCCAACCATTTATAAAAATAGCGCTGGGAAGAGAAATCTGGAACATTATTGATTTAATTGTTGGAATTGGGCTGATTACTAGTTTGTTTATTAATAGGTCAAAAAAAACATCTTGATGATTAGAAGTTTTTAAACCAATCTTATTAATACAGTATCAGAAAAATTGGTGAACTAGAAATCTTATAAAATTTAAACATTCTAATACTAGTAAGATTGATAACTATGTAGATTTATGAAGAAATATTTAAGTCTTCTAGTAGTTTTAATAAGCAATTTAATTTACTCTCAAGACCTTGAGCCTCTTGGGCTTTATGACAATTTAATTTCTCATAACTACTACTCATTATCTTATTCTGAAGAACATAAACAGGCTGAATGGGTATACTACAAACTAAACGCATCACAATTAAACCCAACAGTAAAGAGAAAAAACAACTTTAGAAAAGATCCTGAAATAACTAAAAATTCAGCAGCATTAAACGACTATAAAGGTAGTGGTTATGATAGAGGACACCTTGCTCCTGCTGCAGATATGAAATATAATTCAAACTCTATGAGTGAGAGTTTTTATTTGAGTAATGTATCTCCCCAATCAGCTAATTTCAATAGAGGTATTTGGAAAAAGATTGAAAAACAAATTAGAGATTGGAGTTATATGTATGGGGAACTTATTGTTGTCACTGGACCTATTCTTGAATGTGAGAATTTTGGGAAAATTGGGAATAACAGAGTTACCATACCAAAATGGTATTACAAAGTAGTTATTGACCCTGACAACTATAAAAGAAACCTAGCTATTTTGATTGAAAATACTGGTAGTTCTAATAGTGTAAAAAGTTATGTTATCACCATAGACCAATTAGAAGAGTTTAGCGGTATTGACTTTTTTTACAGATTGCCAGATTTGATTGAGGAATCATTTGAGAGCACTAAGAGTTTAAATTTATGGTATTGGAAAAATTAATTATAAAATGAAAGACAAACCACTAAAATATTTCCTGCCAGAAATAAGCCCATACAGCCCCATAGAGGCCACTTGCCCAACTTGCAAGACAGTTACAGTATATTGTAGCCACGCACGCATTAGAACCTCTGAAAGAGCTATTTACTTATGGGCCTACCAATGTCAATCTTGTGGTAAGCTAGAAAGCTCAGAAGATGGTCACCCTGAAGGGGTCCGTGTTGCTTTAGAAAGCCCCTGTGAATGTGGAGGACAGTTTCGAAGAGATAAGAATATTTTTTGCCCTGGTTGTACCTACAGAAAAGCTGAGGAAAATAAAAGAGAAGACAAACTCCATGCCTCTGAGAAAGAGATGCAGCATATTAAAACAAGACACGGTAATGAAGAAATGGTATAAAAATAAGGGGGTAATCATAAATATCATGATTTTACTACTAATGTCTCCCCTACTTGTGTTTGGGCAAGTTGAGAATTACGAAGGCCAGTGGAGCGCATCTGGCGAAGCGTTTGAAAACATTCTAACACTAGAAAAAATAGATGAGAAGGAAGATATCTACCAATTTTCATTTAATGGTTGGCGGAAATCCTACGATACTTTTACAAAGCAAATAATACGGTTTCCTGGAAGTATGACAGAAAAAAGGTTTAAAGTTCAAATAATAGACAACTATGGATATTACAGTGATGATATATTTGTTGAAGTTGATGATTTCCCCCTATATAACGAAGGAGAAGAGCGCTGTAAGGTGTTTTTTGAGTTTGACAACCAAACCATAAGGGTTATTACAAAAGATTGCAGCATGATTTATGCCGGGTATGGAGTATACTTTGATGGTGAGTATACAAGATCAAACTAACTTAACTTATGTCATTATAGAATTTAATGAAGAAATATGTGGAATAAATTTAAAGAAAAAAGTTTAACTGTTTTGATTTACTGTGTTTGGCTTTTTGGCGTGGGAGTGCTGCTGTATCTTCCTGTTAAATGTAGTATAGGTGTTTATGATAGAATCCAAAATCCACCAAGTGATATATATGCAGAAAATCAAGTTTTTGATCAATGGAAATCTTATTGTATTGAGGGTGATAGTGAAGATTGTTATGTTTATGGCAGTAGATTAAAAACCCAATCAAAAATGTATATGAATGACGATGAAATCAATATTGTTACTGTTATTGAGGTTGACGAGTATTATATGCAGATGTCAATTAAAATGAGAGACTGGAATACAGGAGATATTATACAGGCATTTCCGCAAGAAAAACACAAATGGTATGAGTTTTATAAAAGTTACGATTCATATGAATCGGTAGGATTTTTATTAGATGATGAGGACAAAGAGTTAACAGGCTATGAAATAACTATTTTTAAAAATGAAATTATTATAAATGAAGAAAGTTGCGATTCCAGAGGTTACGAAGAACTGGAGAATATTTTAGGAGGTTGTTTCTTCTTGGAAAAATATGAAGAAACCAGCGATCAATGGCATTATATGTCTATAGAATTTGAAAACAATAGTCGAGTGGGTATAAATTTATAGTTTTATTGATTATTGTGATTATTTTAATTTATGGAATACTGTGGTTTACCGTAAAATAATTTTATAACTTTTAAAATATATCTAAATTGAATAACGAAAGGATTTAAATTAAAACCCTTTAAAATATATCTAATTAAAATAAAAAAATATGAGAGCAATTTTTGTGTCACTTTATAGTGTATTTGGAATAACCGCAGTAATAACTCATATTTGGACGGTAATTATAGCTTTTACCGAAGGTGGTTTCTTAGGTGGAATAATCTCCTTATTACTTCCAGTTCTTGCAGAACTATATTGGATGTTTAAGATGTTTGGAGAAAATGACACTTATGCATACATAGCACTCGCTCATTTAATATTGGCAATCCCATTTTCAATGTTTGGTCGAAATTAGGACCGAAAGGCCCACTTTTTATTCCCAAGAATAATTTTTTATTCTTGGGAATATATTTTTCTAAAAACAACTAAATCCTCCCAAAAATAGTTCGATTTTACTCCCCTCTGCTCCATTTTTTATTCTTGAAGAGAGTTATTAATTTACATCTTTCAAATTTTATCTAACTCCTAGCTTGCAAGAGGTTGGCATGTAAAAAAGAAGCTTATTTTATTTCCTGCAATAAAACATCAACTGCTTTTTTAAGTTGAGCATCCTCACCTGTTGCGCTCAAACCTGGCGTGTTTTTTACCAAATAGTCTGGGACTGCTGGAGCATCATTTTCCATATTGAGTCCAGACTTTTTTACATACCAAGCACGAAATGGCATGCGTACATACCCTTTTGATAAACTATAGCCTCCAGTAGAGATCACTGCCCCAAAAGTGGGCTGACCTACTAATTTACCTATTCCTAAATTTTTATAAGCATGTGAAAATATTTCTGCATTAGAGTAACTATTCTCGTTACACAAAGCCACAGTGGGTTTTGTATTAACTGATAAAATTGCTCGCTCGTTGAAAGGGTAATTACCTTGAAACTTTTTATTCTCTTTCTGTAAGTTCTCAGCAGCTCCCCTTGGTATAGTGTAGGCATGTTGGTCTACATTCAAAACAGCCATTAAACGATCTGTTGTCCATCCTCCACCATTGTATCGAACATCAATCACAATACCTTTTTTACCGTATCCACTGGCCTTTAGCTCACGTTCAAAACTCTCAAAACTTGGAGCATTCATTCCTCTAATATGAATATACCCTAGCTGTCCTTTTGAATATTTTTTAACCAATTCACTTCTAGATGCTACCCATGCATCATACTGCAGGGTTCTTAAGGAGCTCGAAGTTCTAACAACAACATCTTTTCCGTCACTTTTAGTTAATAACACCTCATCACCCTTAGAATTTTTTAATAAACTATAAAAATTAGTGTCTCTATCTATAGGTTTTCGATTAACCGAAGTGATAATGTCGCCGACTTTTAAATTTACTTTTGATGTATTTGCTACTGAGTTTTCAAGTACATATTCAACTTGAACTCCATTTGGAATATGCTTCACCTCAAGTCCTAACAAGCCAATATTGTCGCTATTTTTACGTTCAGAGGTTTCAGCTCTATATCCCATATGACTCGCATTTAATTGACCTAATAACAAATTATACACAAAACTATAATCTTGCTCTGTGCTCGCTTTTAACGCTAATGGTTTGTATTTTTTAATCAAAGACTCCCAATTGTAGCCATGAAAATTAGGGTCATAAAAACCCATTGTTAGCACACGAGTACCTTCTTGATAAATTTGTTGATTCATGGCAGTAAAATCTTCTTTATATTTTGCTACATGAGCCAAAGAGGTAATTTTATCTCCCTTAGGATTCAATTGCTTTAATGTACCTCCTGAGGTAAAATAAAATGTACCATCAATAGCTGCAACCCTTCCAACTCTAGAAGTTTCTTTTATGGCTTTAGGGCCAGAGCCGTCTAATTTAACTTTAAAAAAACTTCGTTTATTTGTTGATGGATCTGTAGCCGAATAATACACATATTTGCTATCTGGACCAAACATACCACCAAACTCATCATCTGGTAATCTTGTAATTCTAGAAAGTCTATCAAAAATTCTTTCTCTGTCAATAGTAACCTTTATCTCTTTATCTTCCTCTTTATCTTCCTCTTTATCTTTGCTATCTGTATCCCCTTGTTTTTCTGCGTAATAGTCTCCATTTTCTCTATCTGTCTTAGATCGTTCCCAATCTTCCTTTTGTAGCCAAACCATCCAAACATCATAATCTATTCCACCACGATTTCCACTTCTGTTAGAAGAAAAAGCTAATTTTTTACCATCGGGACTCCAAACTGGAGCTCTATCACTTCTTGGGTGCATAGAGACGTTAAACTTATCGTTTAAATTCTCTACGGATTGAATGAAAATTTCACTATCAAAGTCCAAGTCTTCCTGAGAATAAGCAATATACTTGCTATCTGGGCTCCAACTTACATCTTCTGGCTCTGCCCATCCAGAGGTACATGCTTTGCTATTGGATATAACTCCATCTTTTATATCGGCCAACATTAAGTTTGCTCTACCTACTCTATAAACTATTTTTTTATGATCTGGCGAGACCAACATATCATATACATCTTCTTTACTGTTTGTGAGTTTGGTGATTGAAATCTTTAAACTCCTTTCTAATCCTACCAAGGTGTCTTTAGAAACAGCTTTATATATTTCATTATGGCCGTCTCTATCTGAAACAAATAATAACTCTGTATCACTCATCCATTGAGGGTTTCTATCTCTGAAGAAATGATTACTTACATTGTTCGAGTTCTTTCTATCCTTATCATTTTGCTTCACAAAAATTTCTCCATTAATTTCAAGGGCAACTAATTTTCCGTTTGGTGAAACATCGAATTCCGAGATATCTGAACTTGTAGAAACTTCTTTTTCAGTTTCAAATTTGTAATCTGATTCTATTTTTAGGTTGATCTTCTTGGATTGTCCCTCACTTATTTGATACAAGTCAAAAAGTGTTGAGTAGATAATAGTTCCTTGATTACTAACAGAAAAAGAAACAACACCATTTTTATTTTGGTTTGTTATTTTTTTGGAAGCGCCTTTTACTGAACCATCCAAATTTATAGATTGCTGAAAAATATTATAACGACCACTTTCAGCTCCTACATAATATAAATTACCCGCAGCATCCCATAATGGCGAATGATCATTCTTCTGTGAAAAAGTTACTTGAAAATACTTCCCTGTTTTAATGTTATAAATCCAAACATCTCTTTGAGCTGAACCAGAATAATCTTCTCTAGAAATTCTACAAGCTCCTTTGACAAAAGC
>Ga0206126_10001495_pt1 | contig 27911 bp, 35 predicted proteins | sample Helgoland_Spring_5_FD_148621 | JGI IMG/M metagenome (GOLD analysis project Ga0206126, IMG submission 148621) | Pelagic subsurface seawater microbial communities from Kabeltonne, Helgoland, North Sea - Helgoland_Spring_Bloom_20160412_1 | ecosystem: Environmental > Aquatic > Marine > Epipelagic ...
ATAAGGATAACTATTTAAAAATAAAATCCGACGAATAAGTATAATGGCAATGGCTAAATCATCACAAGTTTTACAGGAGTCCTCCGATGCCATGCATAAATTATCCAATAGTTGGACAATTTATGCACACTTACCACATGACACTGATTGGAGTTTGAAAAGTTATAAGACTATTTTTTCTACGGATAAATTGGAAGAGTTCATTACTATCACTGAATCGCTTCCAGATAAACTCATCAGCAATTGTATGTTATTTATTATGAAAGACAACATCAAGCCAATCTGGGAAGATGTTCATAATAAAGACGGAGGATGCTTTTCTTATAAGATTAGCAACAAGGCTGTACCTAATGTATGGCGCACATTCTCATATAAGCTTATTGGTAATACTTTATTTAAGAGTTCCAAAACGCCTAATAATGTGAATGGTATCACTATTTCACCGAAGAAAAATTTTTGTATTATTAAAATCTGGTTTTCAGATTGTAAAAATAAAGATCCTGATTGTATTGATTATTTTAAAGATGTAGACCCAAAGGGATGTCTTTTCAAGAAGCATTTCGTCAGATGAAAATATTAATATTAATTATTGTAAACAAACATAATACGCTCCATTCCACCTTTACTACAATTATACGTTAATACTACAACATTATTACTTTTATTTATAGTATGAAATGGACCAATGATCCATTCTTCGCTGTTATTTATAAGTGTGTTTGGGTGATCTGGATGTAAAATACCAACATGATCATGAAGGTCTGGAATATTAATCTCTTCAACATCTATTTTGTTATATCCTTTTCCTCCTTTATCGATAATTTCATATTTTCCCTTAATATAACCTATTTTTTTTGAATTTCTAATATATTCAACGTCACATGTACCATCTGTATTATAATAAACTTTATAATATCTGTTTGGAGAGCCAGTGCTAGCTTCAATGATCTCCTTACCTACAATCAAGGATTCCAATTGTTTTTTTGTTAAATGACCAAAAGAAATATTATTAACAATTACCCAAAGTATAATAAAAATTATTATGATCAGTATAAAATGATTTTTATTAAATGAAAATTTCATTTATAGAGTATTATTAGACAATTAATTTGTGCGTCAGATGAAAATTGATTTAATTATAGTTACATATTTTTATGTAATTATAATTTCACAATGCCCAATTGGTATAACGGAACTGTGACTATTCGTGGAGATATTTCGCCTTTTCAAAAGTGGTTTGAAGAGAAGAAGGATAGTGATGATGGGTTTGAAAACAGTTTCGCGCAAACTTTTGCTCCACTCACTTCTGGAAAGTGGGATTTTGGCACTGCGTGTGAGGAATGGGGAGTGAAATGGGATCTAGGATGTATTAACATTATTTCGACCGAAGATGGCGAATTCTCCTTCTCATTTGATTCCGCTTGGAACGCCCCCATTTATCTTTGGAAGCAACTTGAACACAGGTATGGTGTTGTGGTGGAAGAAGTGGGATATGAAGAACAACAGCTAGAATTTCAAAAGTATTACAATGGGCGCTTTATTTGTGTAGAAGTTCAGGATGAATGGTTTGCTGAACATTTCACTTTTGAACCATCAGAAGAGGGACAAAACGATAATGAAACTTATGAGGAGGAATTGGAATGTCATAAGTATGATAATTGGTGTGATGGTCTATGGCATTGGGCTAATTCGGTGAAAGAAGATGAAGATGGATGGACAGAGATTGAGAGTAAGTTTGACGATACTTAGGCTTAGGCTTAGCATCTAATTTGACGATGGCAATGGAGCCAAACATAACTTTATTTCACCAAGAGATGCTACGTGATATTTCACAACCAATGGTAAATCATTCTCCAAATACATCTCTATCTGACTACATAAATTAGTACATTTGATAAAATATCCAAGGTTTTTTAATGAGAATTCACCCTGAATAATTTTTGTCTCATCTGGTTTAGACTGAAATTCCATTGATCCATCTGCCTCTGTACGACGAATCTCCGAAGTCGCAAACGAACCCGCACAACGGAAAATTAATTCATTTGCCACCGATTTGATCTCCAAAACCTCCGAAAGTGGTCCCATATCTCTAATAATCTTTTGGAAATCTGTTGAGGGCATATTAATAATCGTTGAAAATTTCACATCTGGAATCTCTAACTCATCGGTCTCTGGCTCAATGAGGCGCAATTTCTGTGTTTTACATTGCTTAATGTCACCATTCTCGAATTTTAACCCTAAATACGAAATGATACCATCGTTGTAATCCTCCTTCTCCACATAAAGTGAAAGCGTATCATTGTTGTCAATAGAATTCATCAATTTGAATAAATGAAACATATTCACACCAATCACAATTTTCTCATGCTTACAATCATATAACTCAAAATTATCCGCCGCTAAAAATAAATGTGCTAAAATCGTATGGGATTTATCCATATTAATAATGCGAATACCATCCTTCTTGAATATGATATTCGTTTCTAAAAGAATGTCTTTCAACGCAGTCATAAGAGTACGCATTGGTGCAATTTGTACAGTTTTCACAGTTAATACATTATTTTCTACAAAGGCATCCGTCATTTATTTAATTAATGCGTTAAAATCTTTAAATTACTTATTGATAAAGATATTGATTCCCTTTCTATTATCAGGAGCACTATTTTCAGTACCGTATGGTGGAGGATTGGATACTAAGGAAGGTATCTCTGATATTAACGGATATGATGATTCGTGTGCTGTGGGTGATATTGGAACACTCTCAATAACATCTTGTTTATTTTCTACAATAGGTGGTGGAGCACTTGCTGTAACACTTGCTGCAACACTTTCATTACTAGCTATAATTTCATTTGATGGATTAGCTACTTTTACAGTAGTACCCGACGAAGAAGTTCCATTAGTGGCCACATCTAAATATTCAATTACTCCATTTTTATTATAGTGGTTTATTTTCTCTTCAATAGAGAGAAGTTCGGGACTTTCGATACGTTCACCTCCCATTTCATAATATTTAGCAATCTCCTTAATAAAATTTTTATTTACAGACGATGCTAAACTTATTGCCATATATGGTTCAAATAACTTATTCTCTCTATTCAACACCTTTGGAATGAAATCTATTGCCGGGTCTATCACTAATTTATATTCATGATGTAACAAATAAAGAATGGCCATTGTTTGTATTTTATTGTTGGTATGTGAATTGCGGTTTTTATGAATAATAAAAAGCTCGTAATTCGAAGGCACGCGGGGAGGATCTGGTGGACCCTCCATTTTGAAAATAGCATTATTTTTCTCCAAGAATTTTTTAGTACGTGTGTAGAGAGAAATATTGCGGGCATAAATCATATCATTATTTTTGTCAACTTTTTTACAAAATCGCTCGTTTGTGTTTTCATAGTCTTGGATATAAAAATACTCTGTTGGTTTATTTTTTCGTAAAAATCCCAAATTCAAACTATATGATCGACGGTTCATTACATTGTAAATATAAAAAAATTGAAATTAGTTATAATTTCATTTAAAGAAACAAACGCAATTATAAAATACAAATGTCTAACGCACAAGAACCCCAATCTCAAAAACGCCGATTTGGATATGGCTTATTCAAAAGTCACAGTAAGAATCGAATCAGTCCAAGTCCTGTAACATCCCCTACTCCTGTAACATCCCCTACTCCTGTAACATCCCCTACTCCTGTAACATCCCCTACTCCTGTAACATCCCCTACTCCCATCTCATCAGATGGTCGAACAAATATTTTTACATTTATGCAACCAATTGCTTGTGCTACAACCGCAGGAGCTGGGGGTGTCCGATTAATTTCTAGACGAACAACCAGTGTAACAGATTATATTGAAGAAATAAAAGAACAACGTCAGCAAAAACACGTTGTCGATTATGAAGAACAAAATGCTATATTGGACCAGATGCGCAAAGAACAAGCAGAAGAATCTCAGTTTTCCCTAAATCCTCTTGCTTGTGGTCAGAATGATACTGAATCCTGTTTCGAATAAAAAAATAAAAATATTAATTGTATAAAACTTATATTTTTATTTGCTTTAATGAATTGTAAAACTTCTTACTTGCGGTGCTTCTTAGCAGTTTTGCTGCGCTTCTTCATGCCACCCTTGTGGGTTCCACAGCTCGAACCACCCTTCTTGGCAGTTTTAGGACCGAATATACCACTGCCCTTTGACTGTAAGTGAGAACCAAGATGCTTCTGGCTCCTACCAAGACGGCTCTTGGCACGGGAGACGATACGTCCCTCATCATTCTGTTTGAGGCCGGCGTGAGTTAAACCACCCGAGGTGCGATAGGCAGTGCGGTGCCAGACCTGAGCACGCGATCCTTCTAAAAGATCGTATTTACGACCGTTAATGTGGTATTTACCGTCATCATGTTTAGTATGTCTTTTAACCATTATTTATACAATAGCAGAAGAAAAAAATTTTTTTTGATACGGCTAACGAAAATTATTTGGTGGTTGACCACCAGTTCCAGCTACGCGACCAAACTGATTTATATTGAAACGCCTTAATTGTGGCTTCCCTCCCTTAGTGTTTTTTATTTGTTGAATAGCTGAACTCTGCTCAATAGCAGGAATATCAGTTTGTGATGGTAAACTTTGTACAAATAAACATTTGTATGCACAATAATTTTTATTTCTTAATCGGATATCATATGACATAATCTAGTAATTAGAGAGAAAAAGTATTATACTATATATACACATTCAACAATGGCCGCTGCATTTCTTTTATATGAACTATATGGGGACAAGGGATATATTGGGGAAGAAGTAACTCAATTACAACATGCTGTTCAAGCGGCTAAACAAGCAGAAGAATATTGTAATGAAAATGAAGATACACTATCAAAGGAAGAGAGAAAGGGAATCATCCTTGGTGCCTTTTTTCACGACGTTGGTCATCTTATGTACTACGTCGAACCTGATAGATTTCCACTTATGGGTGATGTCGGCGTTTTTGAACACGAAATATATGGTGCCAATTTTTTGCGCGGACTAAATTTCCCCGAGCTAACCTGCGAAATAGTGCTTAATCATATTAATACAAAGCGCTATTTAATTACGAAAAATCCTGATTATTTTAATAAACTTTCAGAGGCTTCCAAAGAAACTTTCAACTATCAAGGTGGCACCATGGGAGAAGATGAAGTCCTAGATTTTGAAGCAGATCCACACTTCAAATATCATATTAAAATGCGTGAATGGGATGATAATGCCAAATCAACCGACCCTTATATATTAGCCGAAACGGATGATTATTTTTTAAGATTAAAAATAGAATTATAAAAATTATTTGTAGGTAAACATTTTAAATCGTGAATTTGATTCTGATTTCATATTTGATTTTACCGCACTTTTTTTTAAATAAAGTATGAACCGGTCCTTTTCATCTAATTCTGATGGAGCAAAATGATGGGCTAATAATCTTGGACGAACAATATTCAATATATTATTAACATTTATATCTTCCCAATCACACTCATAATTATCAACATTTGGACCTTTGCCAAATAATCTACAATCATCTATTATTATTACACATTCATGAACCATATCATTTAATACGCATGTTAACTCTTCATATAAAGGACAATCCTTTATTCCTTTACCTGTAACACCACATGACCAATGTCCATCCAAAAAAAATATTGTGTTCGCATCCAATTCTGGACATAATTGCTTTAAAACAATGCCTGAATCTCCCAAATGAAAATTTATTTTGCGATTATGAATGTTTCTCGTTCTCTCATATTTGTTTTTGACAGAGAGATATAAATCCTTTTTAATTTCAATTGTATGTAACTTAGAGAAATTTTTTTCTAATGATGAAACTGTATTTCCTTGATATGTTCCCGTTTCTACAAAAATTGGGAAATTGGTATTATTTAAATTTTTTATATATCTTTTCATCCACATAAAGCTTAATGATGGCATATATATTTACTAGATACATATTTTAACACAATAAAATACGTATATAGCAGTTCACGTTAAAATTATAATAATAACTAATCTACAATTTTCCAATAATAAGGTGGTGCTATATATTTGTTTCTTTCTACCCAATATTTTTCACTTATACAATATTTAATTAACATTTCATCCTTAGTAATTGAATTTATATCAAATAATTTAAATTTTTCATCAGTAATAAAAAAGGCATTCCATCTATTAACGGTTAATAATTTATATCCTTTTTTGTTTGCTAAATTATAAAACGCATGTAAATTTGCTCCAAAGTAATTTCCAGTTGATCCGTTCTTATTAAAAATATTTGCTTTATTTTCAATAACAGATAGGGGTAACTTATTACTAATTCCAGGGTTAGTCTCAACTACAACTAATGTAGGTCTGAATTCTGTAAGGGCTTTCCAGATGTAATAATCATTGGAATCAATGTCTATGGAGAGTAAATCAAAATCCTTTGGAACATTATATTTTTGAAATAAGGAATTAATATTATCCGATGTAACAAATTCATTATGTAAGTTTATTTCTTTTCTATTTTTCATTGACAACACTTTATCTTTATTTCCTTCAAGCAATAACCCATTCCATCCATTATTTATTCTTAAATTTGCTGTATTAGATAAATGAATCCCATCCCAACCGCCGAATTCTACATAATATTTATTCATTGGAGAAACCACCTTAAATATATATTCTATTACTCCATCTTCACCATTTTGACAAAAACCCCCTTTTCTTATGTTTATCAAATAAATCTTTTGGGTCATTTTGATTATATTTTGAAATATCATTTATAATAACTTTACTATAATGTATTAGTGAATTATCAATTACATTAGATTTCGCCATAATTATATTTTAAATATGACTATATTATTTTTTTAATACTACAACGGGTTGATAGTAATTATGTTTACCTACTAGCATATTAAATAATTGTTCCTTTTCTCTCCCATACCATTTTAATTCTTGAAATTTATTAAAAATTAATGGTAATCTAATTTTACCGTAAACACGATGTGCGTTCCAAGTTAAATTATCGCTCCCAACAGGAGCACCCCATATAACTAATCCATCATTATTTAAGTTTTTGTAAATACAATCCATAGTTTTAATATCACCTTCTGGATCTAGTGGATCTCCATAGCGACCTAGACCACTGTGTTCAATCGAAGAAAAGGTAACAATAACATCAAATTTTTCTCTATTTTTCTCAAAATAATTAAAATAATCTCTACATTTTAGTTTTTCAAAATTGTATTCAGGAAGATTATACTCGATAGTAGTAACATTATTATTCATATTTATTAAAATTGCTTCTATCCAAGGTGTTTCTGAACCAATAACTGCTATTTTCTTATTAACAATATTAAAATCTTCAAAAGATTTAAGTAAATTTACACATACTTCATGTCCATATGTTGATACACCTTCGTTATTATTTTTAATATTGGTTGGTGTAAATCGATCTACATATTTATTCACAGAATCATTTGACCATTTATACAATGTAGAATTAGAACCTGGTTCAAAATACCATTTTAATACTGGAATTTTGCCATTCATAGTAAATCCATTTTTTAACTCATCTGGTATAGTATTACTTTGATGTTTTTCATTTTTAAATTTAAACATTTTAAACATAATCTTAAAAAAAAATCATATTCTTATTTCTCAAATATTACGCAGTAACCAATTGTAAATTGGTTAAAGTATTCATATTTTAACATATTTTCTGGATTATTATAGTGCGACTCTTTATTCTTATGCGATTTTGATAAATTAATTGTATAATTCATAACAAATTCCCTGATATCATTAAATATTTTTTTGAATGACGGATTTTTCATAATCGTAGGATGATTAATACCGAATATTGTACTATTAAATTGATGCGAAAGTAAAAACAGATCACCCTGGCTCTTAAACTCGGTTATCTTCAAACTAAATTTGTCTTTTAGATAATTGTAAAAAAATGGTGAAAATCCAGAATAAAAATGATGTGGTTCCTGATGAATACCTGATGTGAACGGTGCTGTTATTAAGATTTTTCCACCTGGTTTACATATTCTAACAAACTCCTCCATAGCTTTAATAGGTTCAGGTATGTGTTCAAAAACTTCTGTACATAACAAAATATCAAATTCATTATCTGGGACTGGAATATTATCTATGGGTGAATAAAAATCATGATCCATCTTTTTATTTTTTTCTCCTCTAAACGTATCTATTATTTCTTTATTTCCTTCAAACTCATGACATTTGTAAATACAATGTTCAAATAAATGCTTATATGGCTTATTACCCGAACTTATATCCAATACCTTTGTGGTTGGAGGCAAGTTTGAAAGGTGTTGTTTGACGAATTCATCACGAATGCGTGGATTAAAATTTAAGTCATCACGATTTATTTTAAAAATACTGGAAAGAGATTTTATATTTGAATTATCATTATTTAATTTAAACATGAATATTATGTAATATTTAAAACAAATTCTTTTATATCATATAATAAACATTACTACGTATAAAATGATTACAGCACATATAGTAGGAGGTCTTGGTAACCAATTATTTCAAATATTTAATCTCATTGCTTATTGTTTAAGAAATGGAATTCCATTTTATTTTGAAAATGATAGTCCTACACGACCCGACAGACCATTCTATTGGAATAATTTTCTCTCATCATTAAAACCTTTTTTTAGAAATATTAATATAAACCGGAGATTAAAATTACAATTACCTATATTAAATGAAAAAGGTTTCCATTACACACCATTTAAAAAAATAAACAGGTCATTTAAATTTAATGGATATTTTCAGTCTTATAAATATTTCATAGATAAGCAAAGTGAAATATATAAGTTGATTAACTTAGATATTCAAACCGATCATGTAAGAGAGAAATATAAGGAATTACATGATTTTGAAAATACGATTTCTCTCCATTTTAGATTAGGGGATTATAAAAAATTACAGAATATACACCCTGTTTTATCATTAAAATATTACATGAATTCATTAGAATATATTTTAGATAAAAAAAGTGACACTTGGAATGTTTTGGTTTTTTACGAAAAGCAAGATGAAGCTACGATTAATATAAATATTAATAAACTAAAAGAACATTTTTCAAATAAATTAAGCTTTACAGCCATTAATACAAATATTGTTGATTATGAACAATTGTTATTAATGTCATTATGTAAGCATAATATCATAGCTAATAGTACTTTCAGTTGGTGGGGTGCTTATCTTAACAGAAAATCTGATAAAATTGTGTGTTGTCCAGAAATTTGGTTTGGTAAAACTGTTGGTGATAATACGAAAGATTTGTATTATCCCGAATGGAAAATTCTTTGAAAAAATAATTAAAAATTGAAATCATTTAAAGACAACTAGGAAAACAACACACATTACTTCTTCATATGGCAACTAAACCCAAAACTGATTCGCAACTTGCGAAACAATACCAGAAAAAGACTGACAAGGAGCATATCTTGGATAATCCCGATACTTACACTGGTTCAATGGAACAGGTTTCAACCGAACTTCACGTATTGGAGTCGGATAGCAAGGTTGTATCCAAGGAAATTCATTACATTCCTGGGTTGTACAAGCTTTTCGATGAGGCCATTGTGAACTGTCATGATCACGCAATCCGTACAAGCCTTATGGAAAAAAGTGATACTCATTTTCCAGTTACCACAATCGAGGTGACGATTTGTGAAGACGGTACAATGAGTTTTTACAATGACGGAAATGGTATTGATATTGCCGAGCACCCCGAATATAAAATTTGGATTCCTGAGATGATTTTCGCTCATCTGCGCACTGGCACAAATTATGATAAAAGTGAGAAGAAGATTGTGGGTGGTAAGAATGGTTATGGAGCAAAGCTCATCTTCATTTGGTCTGACTTTGGTCAGCTTGAAACAGTGGATTTCACACGTGGACTGAAATTCACGCAAAATTACAGTAAGAATTTGGATGTGATCGAGAAGCCGAAGATTAGCAAATCCAAGAAGAAGCCCTACACAAAAATCACATTTAAACCCGATTTCAAACGACTGGGTATTGACGGTTTGACTCCCGATGTCATTGCTCTTTTCAAGAAGCGCGTCTACGATATTGCGGCAGTTACCGATAAGAGTGTGAAGGTGAAACTGAATGGTGTTGCTGTACCTGTTCGCACTTTCCCCAACTATATGGATATGTATATTGGAGCTAAAACTGATACCAAGCGAATCCACGAGGCACCGAATGCTCGCTGGGAATACGCAGTGAGTATTACACCCAGTGATGAATTTCAACAAGTCTCCTTTGTGAATGGGATTCACACAAGCAAAGGTGGCAAACACGTGGAATACATTCTGAATCAGATTGTTCGCAAAATGGTGGCACTCATCGAGAAGAAGAAGAAAGTCACGGTTAAATCCAATACCATTAAGGAACAGCTGATGCTGTTTGTGCGATGTGATGTCGAAAACCCTTCATTCGATTCACAGACCAAGGATTTTATGAATACACCCGTTGCCAAGTTTGGTTCTACTTGTGTAGTCAGTGATGCTTTTGTGGAGAAGGTGGCGAAACTTGGTGTTATGAACACGGCGTGTGAACTGACTACAATTAAGCAAGACAAAACAGCGAAGAAAAGCGATGGTTCTAAATCGCGTTCTGTGCGCGGTATTCCAAAACTGGTTGATGCCAACTATGCGGGTACTACCAAGTCCAGTCAATGTACTCTCATTTTGTGTGAGGGAGATTCAGCCAAGGCTGGTATCATTTCTGGTTTGTCCAAGGACGACCGAAATGTGTATGGCGTTTATCCAATGAAGGGTAAACTCTTCAATGTGCGCGGTGAAACCTTGAAGCGTATTTCAGAGAATAAGGAAATTGTTGAGATTAAGCAGATTCTTGGTTTGGAGACGAAAAAGGAGTATGACTCTCTGGAACAGGTTGGTAAATGTCTACGATACAGCCGAATTCTCTTCATGACCGATCAGGATTTGGATGGCTCACATATTAAGGGTCTGGGCATCAACATGTTTGAGTCGCAATGGCGTTCGCTCTTGAAGCTTAACTTGGTAGGTTTTATGAACACACCAATTATCAAGGCTCGCAAGGGCAAGCAGGAGAAGCTCTTCTACAATGATGCGGAATATGAGACTTGGAAGCAGAGTGACCCCTCGGGATGGGCGATTAAATATTACAAAGGTTTGGGGACGAGTACCGCAAAGGAATTCAAGGAATATTTTCAGCATAAGAAATTCGTGATGTTTTCGTATGACGAAGCAGCGCGCGACGCCATTGATATGGTTTTCAACAAGAAGCGCGCAGATGACCGTAAGGTTTGGCTTCAAGCGTATCATCGCACCGACTGTCTCGACACGAATCAGAGTGAAGTTTCATATGGTGATTTTATCAATAAGGAAATGAAGCATTTCTCTAAGTACGATTGTGATCGCTCCATTCCTAATATGATGGATGGTCTAAAAATCAGTCAGCGTAAAATCCTGTATGCCGCATTCAAGAAAAATTTGACAAAAGAGATTAAAGTGGCACAATTCAGCGGCTACGTTTCAGAGCACTCAGGGTATCATCACGGTGAGGCCAGTCTTAATGGCGCTATTGTAGGAATGGCACAGGATTATGTGGGTTCGAATAATATCAACTTGCTTCTTCCCAATGGCCAGTTTGGTACACGCCTGGCAGGCGGTAAGGACAGTGCCAGCGAGAGGTACATTTTCACACAGACGAATCCAACAACTAAACACGTTTTCAATGCTACCGACAACAATATTTTGACGTACCTGGATGATGATGGAACACCCATTGAACCAGTATTTTACGCCCCCATCATCCCTATGGTCCTTGTTAATGGATGTAAGGGTATTGGAACTGGATTCAGCACAGATATTATGTGTCACAATCCTAAGGATATTATTCTCTATCTCCGCGCATTGCTCCGCGGTGAAGCCAATCCAACACAGACACTTATGCCATTTTACAGAGGATTCAAGGGAACCATCATTCAAATCGCACCAAAGAAGTACCTTATTAAGGGGGTATACGAACGCTCTGCTAAGGATAAAAACACGATTACGATTTCGGAATTGCCGATTGGTACTTGGACAGATGACTACAAGACGATGTTGGAGAAGGAACTCGAATCGCCAAAGAAGGTCATTAAGGAATACACTGATATGAGTACTGACAAGAACGTGTACATTACTGTTAAGTTTTACCCAGGTCAGCTCGATAAACTCGTTGCTAATAAAATCGATGAAAACACGAACGGTCTGGAAAAGCATATGAAGTTGGTCAGCAGTAACACAAGCACCAATATGTATCTGTTTGACGCAGAGGAGCGGTTGCGAAAGTACGAGTGCGTTGAAGATATTGTGAAAGATTACTATCGTAAACGCATTGGTATGTATCGCGATCGTATCGCACACATCATTGATGTTTTGGAACGAGAACTGTGTCTACTTAGCAACAAGGCAAAGTACATTAATGAGAACTTGGATGGCACTATTGACCTTCGCCGCAAGAAGAAGAAGGAAATTATTGAACTCCTTATTGGCAAGGAATATGACATGTTGGACGACGACACAGAGTTCAAGTATTTGGTGAAGATGCCAATGGACAGTGTTTCGGAAGAGAATGTGGATAAAATTATGAAGCAGAAGGGGGAGAAGGAAGTGGAGTTGGCTAAGTACCAAGATATGAAACCGACCGCTTTGTGGGAGAGTGAACTCGATGAGCTAGAAAAACTTTTGTAAAAATTGATATAATAATTATTATAATAAATTTTTTATAGAGTATGACTGAAAGTGAAGAACGTACACGTTATCTTATTGAACCCGAATATAAAAAATCAGCTTATGACGAGCAAATTTGGAACAATACACTTAAAAACGGAAAACCGGTTTCAGTAAAAATTGGAAATTTGTATCGATGGGGTTCATTTTATATTGAACTGACCGATATACAAAAAGAGGATTTGCTTAAAAAGGAATCAGTATTGCTAAATGATTATGAAGAATTTGAACTCATTGAAATGTGGGATGGTGGATGCGATTTTTGGGTGGATATTGTTGACGAAGACGACTTTACCGAAGAAGAATTAAAGGAAATTAATGCGCTTTTATATAGTAGCCAAGAGAATGAAGGGGGTTTGGGGGCTTGCCCCCAGGAGGATGAAGGGGGTTTGGGGGCTTGCCCCCAGGAAGATAATGGGGGTTTGGGGGCTTGCCCCCAGGAGGATAAAGGGGGGTTGGGGGCTTGCCCCCAGGAGGATAATGGGGGTTTGGGGGCTTGCCCCCAGGAGGATAAAGGGGGGTTGGGGTATCCCCAAGAGGAAAAGATGGAAGCAAACGGTTGGTGTGAAACTGATTGTGAATACACATTATCTGGTCCTTACAAATTAGATAAGGTGGAGGAAAATGATTAGTAAAAATGTAATCGTACACTCATTACAATTATATTTTTATTTTTTTGATTTGGGTAACAATACCATTATAGAAAAACTGTCTATAACGCATACCACTATTATTCAGTCTATCTTGTCGAACCCATTTGATTTCACTTTTTTCGAATAATCCATTTTTGGATTTTACAACTTCCGGTGCCATCTTTTTCATAAATCTAAAATTGTTATTAAAATATTTAGGTAAATTTGGATCGTAATTTGTCAAAAAAACAAATGAAGTATAACTCTTATTTTGGGCTTCTAATTTAGCAACCATATTTTCTTTGACCTCCTTTTCAAGATGGTGTTGTGACCCAAAAAAACCACTCAGCTCTTCTGTACCTTCTCTCATAGCTGTTTGAAAAGGTATCTCGCCTTTCTCTTTACTTCCTCCGAAGTCGCTCCATTCGTTGGAACCACGTTCTTTACCTAAAAGAAAATACAAATGTCCATTTTGTAATGAAACTGGTAATATTCCGCCTCCCATTATATTAACTCTTAGAAAATGTTTAAAATGGTTTTCTAAAAGAATCTCTTCAATTCTAAGAGTTTACTTTCAGTAGTAGAGAGAACCGGTCGCGCAATAGGAACAACCAGTGTACTAGCATCATATAAATACTGCATGTACCCCTGTGCTTCACCATAAACCTGCTTTACAGAATAATCAACAACAATTTTATTAAGAGCTTTAATCTGTTGAGGAATATTATCAGGCATGTTAGCCGAATATTGTAAAAAAGTGCTGCGCATAATTACCTTTAACACATCTTCTGACTGAGTTCCAATTAAATATTGTTCCTTAGAACGTTCATAAACCCCGCGACGAATTGCGTTTTGAATGATCTTCATGTTAGCTGCCGAGAAAAAGGCGAGTGAAAGTGGCGAATCAGTTAAATTGCCTTGAAGAGCATCGCGATAACCACTAGTCTGATGTGCTGGAATTTTATCGTACATTGAAAATTGTTTAGCAGTATTAGGTTGAAGAATATTTACTCGTCCATTACTTTTTTGATGTTTATCCATACTTTATTATAATAGTTTTAGAAAAAAAAATACTATATAACTATATAGAGTAAATGTCATTTCAAAAGATTGTATTATTAATAGCAACTATTATATTAATTATTGTATTAGTAATGTTCGGTATTGCTCTTAAAAACAAAAAGGAAGATGATAAATATCCACCAGTTCAATCTCAGTGTCCTGATTATTGGGATATGAATAGAAATAAAAATGGTAGTGTTTATTGTGAGAATACTAAACATTTAGGTAATGATAAATGTCAAAAATCCATGGATTTTTTCAAGCCACCTTATGTAGGATTACATGGCAAATGTAATAAGCAAAAATGGGCCAAAACATGCGGTATTACTTGGGATGGAATCACAAATGCCACAGGATTATGTTAAATAAGTTAAAAACATTTCCTCATTAATATAGATGAACCAAATCGATTTTTTCGATTTATTTAATCGTGACGTAGAGAAAAATCAATTAATATCCTTTCTTAATAATTTTGATAACAATGACTTATCAAAGACAAAGGGGCTTTATATTCTAGGGCCTGTTGGTTCTGGAAAAACTGAATTTGCTAAATCAATAATTCGAAAAATGAATTATGATATTGTTTCTTATGATGCCAGTAATTCACGAACAAAGAATATTATCGGCACTATAATGGGGCCAAAAATGTCTAATTTAAATGTTGCCGATATGTTTAAACAAAAAAAACGGAAGATTGTTATTATTATGGATGAAATGGATTATATGAATGTTGGTGATAAAGGAGGTATTAAGGAAATGATTAAATATACGCGGGCAAAAAAGACAAGAAAACAAATGAATGAACCTATAACAAGTTCTCCTATTATTTATATTGGAAGAAATGATAATGATAAGAAAATTCGTGAACTTATAAATGTATGTAATGTTATCCGTATTAGTTATCCTTCTCATGATGCCATTAGAAAATATATTAATTTGACTATCCCATCTATTGAGAATAAGGAGATAATTAATAAGCTATGCTATTACAGTTCGGGTAATTTACATAAATTACAACAGTTTATTGAATTTAGTGAAAATAAAAAGAATTGTATTGAAGATATAGAATTTTTTATAAATTCTATAACCCATAAATACAATGAAAGTATGTATACAAAGTCTATTGTTAAGGAGTTATATAAAAGATATATTCCTATTTCGGAATATACGGAAATTGTTAAAGAAACAGATAGAACTACATTAGGGCTATTATGGCATGAAAATTTATCAAGCATTGTTAATTTTTCAAAAAATAATGAAGACTTGTCATTATATAATACCCTTTTAAAGAATCTTTGTATATCCGATTATAATGATCGAATTATTTTTCAAAATCAAATATGGCAACTCAGTGAACAAAATTCATTCATTAAAATTTTCTACAATAATTATTTACTTCATAAATTTAAAAAAAATATCACTGTTCCTGATGAAATTATTTTTACGAAAGTTTTAACAAAATATTCTACTGAATACAATAATTTTTTATTTCTTCAACAATTAGAACAAAAAACATTCTTGGATAAAAAACATATTCTACATCTTTTTTTAACAAAAACAGAAGAAGAATTAAAAGAGGAGTTTTATTTGACTGATTTAGATATTGATCGTATGAAACGTTTCTTGAAAAACGGTGAATTTACTTGCTGCGGTGCTTCTTGCTTTTAGATTTTTTGTGTTTCTTTTTATGGTTTGTTTTTTTTGTACCACGACGTTTCTTATTAGTATTTTTTTTACCACCCTTCTTTTTAGTGATACCACACACACCACACATTCCTCCACGTTTGGCAGTTCTCTTCTTTTTTCCTCCTACGGTAGTTGACATTGGTGAACTGTAAGGCATTGCTGGGCTGGTTCTAGGCATAGCGGTAGCAGCAGGCATAGCGGTAGCAGCAGGCATAGCGGTAGCAGCAGGCATAGCGGTAGCAACAGGCATAGCGGTAGCAGCAGGCATAGCGGTAGCAACAGCAGGCATAGTACGAGTGGCAGGCATAGCGGTAGCAGCAGCAGGTATGGTACGAGTGGCGGGGTTAGCAGAAGCACTAGCAATTTTAGCAGATACTATATTGGATGTTTTATTAAGGTGCGCCTTGGCAGCATCCGAGAAATTTGTTATATGACTGCGAGCGGTAGTGTTGGCCTGTGCTCCAACATTAGAAACAGCTAATTTGGCTTGTTTAGTTACGTCACCACTGGCTTCAACCGCAGCCTGTCTAGCTTGCTTGTAAGTTTCATTTGCCATTTGTCTACCTTGGGCAGCTAATGTAGAAACATGACCCCTAAGAGTTTTCCACAATGATGGCTTTCTCTTCATTGGATTTGGAACAGGTACTGAGTTCATAGTATAATATTAAGTAAGAAAATATTTTTTTATTCAGTATGTTTCCTAAATGTGAATGAAATTCGTTCAGTTTTCACTTTTTTTTCAACAGGAACCTCATGTGTAAATTCTTGCTGAAATTTTCCAACCATTTGTATCATGCTTCCTGATGTGAGCGGATAATCACCAACTATTTTTTTCGTTATTTTATTTCGAATTCTGAATTTTCGCGTAGCTCCCCAAGAAATTGCCACAACGCCGCTGGGATCCAAATTCACTTCATCGTCACTGTGTGCCGAAATGTAATCTTCGCCTGTTTTGTATTTATTTACCAAAATTCCATTGTATTCTGTTCCAAAAATAGAATTCACCAGTGCCAGCATTGCGATGAGTGATGACGTCATCGGTTTTGATTCTGATAGTTGTCCTGAATATTTGTATCCTTTACTTTCATTGCTGAAAAATCCTACACATCGCCGCTGGTGGCAAATTTTTCCAAATATTTTTATAGGCGGATATTCATTCAGATTTTCTGTCACATCTGCCACACATTTTTCAAGAAGTTCTTTATCCGGAAATTCTTGAAATTTCAATTCTGATTGTTCGGTTTTAAGTCCACTCATGTTTTTTTTGAAATACTTATCCGATGAAAATCTGTTTCAATTTTAATTTGTAAATCAACATAAAAAATATGAATGATAATATAATAATTATTATTTGGGATGTTTTTCATCTCTCCTCCATTCGGTAATTGGTTCTTTTTTAAGAATAGTAAGCCTATTGTGGGTAGTTTTACATTAGAACCACGTCCCGGTCTTCTTGAACAAATTTTTAGAACCTTACGATATTCAAAAGAAAATAAAGGATGGGTCAATAAAATAGGATTGCGTAATGAAGGAATTGATGCTGGTATTCAAAAGTATAAAAATTGTCCCGGTTCAGTACTCAGTATAGCAATTTTAAACGAAGAAGAAATTCCTAAATTTGTAGAAAAAATACCGCCAAATTTTGATTTGGAAATTAATATCAGTTGTCCTAATTTAAATAAAAAGATGATCTCCAATGGTATTTCGCAATTTTTAAATCCTGAACGCGATTGGTGTATCGTAAAGATGTCGCCTGAGTCCACCAAAGAAGATGTAGATACTCTCTATCAATCAGGATTTCGCCAGTTTCACTGCTCCAACACTATTCCATTGGGAGAGAAAGGTGGACTAAGCGGTTCATCATTAATACCTTATACGTCTAATTTGGTAAAAATGATAAAAGAAGATTATGATGATGTTACTGTCGTAGCAGGTGGTGGTGTAGCCAATAAGGAAATAGCGGATAAGTATTTAGATTTAGGAGCTGATCACGTATCAGTTTCTAGTGCGTATTTTAATCCGCTTAATTTATTATTTTTGAGATTTTAATTCTTTTTTGGATCGCAATTTCCAGTCTTTTTGTTGCGACGGGTTCCATTAGGACAACGCTTACGTTTAGTTTTTTTCGCGGTTTTTGATTTAGGTGGCGATGCCTTCTTAGTTGGCTTTGGCGATGCCTTCTTAGTTGGCTTTGGCGATGCCTTCTTAGTTGGCTTTGGCGATGCCTTCTTGGCTGGCTTTGGCGATGCCTTCTTAGTTGGCTTTGGCGATGCCTTCTTAGTTGGCTTTGGCGATGCCTTCTTGGCTGGCAGATGGATAGGGGCTGGTGTGTCAACTAAGCCTTGTTCCGCATTTTTTTTTTCTACTTTTGTAGTTACTAAATCATCGCCAAAAATATCATCGGCAATTTTACGTCCCTTAAACATTTCGTATAATCCAATACCTGGGGTCTTGTAATATCTTGATTTCAAACCCAACTTTTTATTGTTCTTCATCTGATCGTGAATAACTTGGAGACGTAAATCAAATCGAGATTTGTCTGGGTGAGCAGCTTCTCTTTCGGCGAGATCAGCACGAATCGCTGCTAAAACTTCTGGTTTCTTGTGAGCCTTTTTGTTAAATTCACGCAAGAATGCTATTTTTTCCTCTACTAATTTTGGACCATACATTCGTCTTTCAGCTTCACTGCGTTTACTTGGTCTATCCCATTCATCGATCAAATTATCCGATTCTTCATACATTCTGACCTTATGTAAATCTTCCAATTTTGCCATCTTTTATATATATATATAAGATAAATTTATTTTTTGTGATGGGTTTTTGTATTGCGTTTCTTCATTGACTTTTTCTTTTTCTTCTGAGTGCGTTTCTTTTTCTTCTGAGTGCGTTTCTTTTTCTTCTTCTTTCCTCCAATAATATTATCATTAGGTTGTGGTGCTGCCGCTTGTACCTGCTCCGCTTGTGGTGCTGCCGCTTGTGGTGCTGCCGCTTGTCGTCTAAAACGCCGAAAGTTAAATGGAGCATTAAACTGAAACTTCTTATCGTGTAAAAGATCCCGTATTCTTTGTAACGAAGCCATTCGTTCTGGTAAGTCATGGGAATTCATCTCGTCCTCATAAATAGCATAAAAGAAATTCTCTCTTTCACGCCTATCGTTATTTGGGTCAGCGCCATATTCCAAAAGAAGTTTAACAATTTCCTCCATTTCTTGTGTATTTGGGTTTTTCAACGCTTCTACGAGAGGGGTTTCGCCATTACCCGAAGTGTAATTAGCTGCTATTTTCTCTGCTTCCAAAGCAGCAGCTTCAATATCAATCCCACGTCTTTCTGCTTCCAAAGCAGCAGCTTCAATATCATTCCCACGTCTTTCTGCTTCCAAAGCAGCAGCTTCAATATCAATCCTACGTCTTTCTGCTTCCAAAGCAGCTCTCTTTCTCACTGAATCAAGCAATGCTTCTACAACTCTGGCGGTGGTTTCGGAGGAGGCACGTAACATAAAATGAGTAGGATCTAAATTGTAGTCGCGAATTTTATTAAAAATACGGTCGAAGTTGGTATCATTTCTAGTTTGCATGTATGTATCAATAGCTCCTTTAACTTCTAAAACTTGCTGTCTGTTAAGCAGTCTTTCCATGATTTATTTTATAATAGGATGAGAAAAAAATATTGGTTATTTCTAAACTTAAACTACGAAAGTTTTATTAATTAATCTACCTAAGAACAATATAAAAAAATATATTAGTTAATGGTGACTGAGAATAAAGGCGCATTTGCAATGGCTATAATAGGTAATACATTAAATTTGGGTTATAATATTCCATTTGTTTATTTAGTATGGAAAAATCGCAGTAGTAAAAATATTTCAGGGACATTTTTAATGTTAAGATTTTGGGGAAGTATTTCTTGGTTGGTCTATGCAGTTTTAGTTTCTGATACATGGGTAGGTATATCATATATGGTTACGTTGACAGCAACATGCATGATATATTACATAAAATTTCATGAACGTAGAAAAAGTAAAGAGGAAGTCATTGAGGTTCAAGCGAATAAAGAGGAAGGTGTTTTGCGAATTACGAATGTATAAATTTTAATTCAATTCAGCAATTTTTTCTTTAATTTGTTCTAACTTATCACCAATACTTAATTTCATAGATTTGCTTCCAGCGATCTGTTTTGTTTTCATATTGGGATGTTTTTCAATTCTAAAAAATTCACGATAAAGTTGTTTTTCTTTGTTGTAGCACTCTTTACAGTAATAAACATACTTGGGTATCATTTCCTGTGTTATTCCGTTTGGTAGCTCACGTGCATTTGTCTTACGAGCTCTTTTTGTACCTTCTTTGATACCTTTACTGTTTTCCTGTTGTTCTTTTTGTGAGGCAAGTCGTAAATTTTCAAATGTATTATTTAATGGATCTTGGTCTATATGATCAACACTAATATTTTTTGTTCCTTTTCCATTGCCATAACATCCTGTTATAATCTGATGAATAAAAAGTCCTGATGATTTAAAATGGGTTGTAATATATCCATTTGTGTCTTTATAGAAAGTCAATTTATTTCCATTATTATTTTTAATTTCAAAATTTAAGATTTCATTGTAAGATTTTTCACATAATTTAATTAACGTATCACTTTCAACATACATTAAAATTATTTTTTTATCATCTTCATTAACATACCAAATCGGATTTTTCATAATATACGCACTTTTTCCATTTTTGTTAAAATGTCCATTTTTATAAGATTGAACAATGAAATTATTATTTACAAAATCATTAAATTTATGATAAATTTCTATATTATTTCTTCGTAAATCAAATTTATCTCCATTTTTTAAAATAAAATTTATATCACATGGATTAAAATCGTAAATAAATTCCTTATATGTAATTTTTTGTAAGTTTCTCTTGTAATACGGTAATCCTGTATCTAAACATATTTGCGTAAATGATTTATTATGATTTATAATACTAAATAGATCTTTTAAATCAACCTTAATTTTTATTTTATTTACGTTTATTATACCATAAATAATATTAGTGTTCTTATCCCTTTCATAATTGTAATTCATATTATTATTAATAATAGTATGAACTATTTAAATAATTTATAACTCAAACTAATAATATATTTAATTAGTTAAATTTAATTGCTATACGCTAAACCACCCATACCCGACATGACGCGGAGGACGTTGTAGTTAGTGGCGTAGACGCGGACCTTGGCAGTGTTGGTACCCTCGACAGTGGCGTTCGAGAGGACGAGCTGGAGGGTGGCGTTGTCGATGCGCGAGAAGTTGCACGATCCCGATGGCTGGTGCTCCTCTGGCTTGAGGGCGAACGAGTAGACGTTGATACCAGTGTCTGGGGTGCGAGTGTGGTGCTGGTATGGCTGGACGAGGTCGAAGTAGGTACCCTCACGCTCGGAGAAGCGGTCCTGGCCGTTAAGCTGGAGCTTAGCGACAACGACTGGGTTCTGACCCCAACAGTGGAGATCGAGACCAGTCTCAGCGAGAACGAAGGTACCGGCATCCGAGACACCCGAGTTGACAACGGAGTCGAAACCTGGCTGCTCAGCAGATGGCCATGTCGAGGCGACGTCGCCGTTAAAACCCTGCGTATCAGATGGCAAGTCGAAGGCACCAGCATCATCGAAGAGACCAGAGCCATCAACGAATCCACCCGAGACAGTGGAGTTAGGTCCACCGAAGGCGTGGATGGCGTTTGGAAGGGCATCAACGGCATCAGTGTAGTTGAATGGCTGAGAACCTAAGAGGCCGAACAACTCGTTACCGCAGACGAGCGACGAGCAGTAGTCGACGTTGGAATCTGGCTGGACAACCCAGACAAGCTCCTTGCATGGGTGGTTGAAGTTGAGCTTGATCTTGTTCGAAGACGAACCGACCGACTCATCGCCAGTGAACTGGAGCTGCTCGATGAGGTACTCGTGTGGGTTCTGGGCCATGCGGCGACGCTCATCGGTGTCAAGGAAGACGTAGTCGACGTAGAGCGAAGCAGCAACGAGCGACTGAGCGTAGGCGCTGGCAACACGGTGGTTGGTTCCCGAACCAGCGGCGTTCGAGAGAGTCTCGACGGCCCAGAGGCACTCATCGATTGGGCGGAGGTCGAGGTTGATCTTGACCTCGTGGTATTGGAGGGCGATGAGTGGGAGAGCGAGACCTGGGTTGCGGCAGTACCAGAACTGGAATGGAACGTAGAGAGTAGTCTCTGGTAAAGCGTTGCGTGGCTCGCAAACCTGACGGACACCGTTGGCGGTACATGGACCATCAACATCCGAGAAAGTTGGGTCAGTGATGTAAGTCAACTGAGTGGTCTGACCAGTCATGGATTTGTAACCCTTCTCCTGCTCAGCTGGGAGCGAGAGCTGGTTCCAGATGTGCATCCAGTCACCGTACTGACGGTCGATGCGCTGACCACCGATCTCGACTTCGACCTGAGCGATGAGCTGCTCACCTGGGAAATCTAACCAACGGGCGTAGACACCGTTGTTGGCAACACCACCAGTGTTGGCCATAGCCTGGTTGATTTCAGGAAGAGTGACCTGAAGGTAAGTGCGGTAGGCGAGGTCACCGTTGCGCGAGATAGTGCAGGTGACACGGCGACCGAAGTCGGCCTGTCCGTTGAAAGTCTGTTCGATCGATTCAACAGCGAAGTTAGTGTGGCGACGGTAGGTAACCTTCCAGAAAGTGATCTGAGGGTTGCCAGTAAGGTAGACGTCCTGAGCGCCATAAGCGACAAGTTGCATTAAACCTCCTCCCATAGTATTATACAATCCCTAAAGAAAAAAAATTATTAGATTTACGCGAATTAATATTTTTACTAACAAAAAAATTAATATTTTTACTCATTATTTGTTCCTTCTATTTCAAGGTCGTTTATATTTAAATTTGAAGTCACGAATTTTTTCAAATAAGAATCCAAAAATACTTCCTTTTTTCCTTCATGATTTTTTGAGAATACATACATGTCATTGTTTTTTTTCACTTTCCATCCATTTTCAAGAGCATTATAAATAAATGCCATTTTGTGTAATTTAATTACATCCATTTTCTCTCTTTCATTGTCCATCTTAATAAAAATAGTATAAGAAATTTTCGTGAATATATCGTATAAAAATCTTTCTTAATAATGGCTTTTAAACCGAAACCGGATAAAAAAATTACATCTGCTCCAATTATTACTCTCGATAAAACTCATGAACAAAAATTACAACAATTTAATCATAATGAAACCATTAAAGTTCCTGAATTGGAAAAACAATGTATAAAATTAGAAGAAAAGGGTGAAAGTACTTTACAACTACGTAAGCAAATACAGAAATTAAAAAATGAAAGAAAAAAGTACCTATTGGAAAATTCCAAATATGTATTTGACTATTTCGAAAATAAAAAAGATATTTCGGAAGACAATACAAAACCCAAAATTTTGAGCAATTTTTTCAATACTAATAAAGAAGAAAATAAGAAGACATTACAAACACATAATGAGACGGTAGAAACGTATTTTAAAAGTGTAGATCCTACATATTTGAATATGGATTCATATTATTATGATAATGATATTTGTTCTTATTGTGAGAAGGGAGAATTAATTCCTATTGAATATGAAGGTATTATGGTGTGTAATAACTGTTACCGAAATACGCCCTATATTTTTCAGAAAGAGAAGCCATCTTATAAAGAACCGCCCCAGGAAATGTGTTTTTATGCCTACAAGCGAATTAACCACTTTCGTGAAATTTTGGCGCAATTTCAAGCCAAAGAAACTACACAGATATCCGATGAATTGATTGAAAAAATAAAGGCGCAAATTACAAAAGAGAGAATACCACTCAGTGAGTTAACAAGTGCCAAAACAAAAAGCATATTGAAGAAATTGGGCTATAATAAATACTATGAGCACATACCATTTATTAAAGATCGTTTGGGTATTAAACCGCCTGTAATGACTCCTGATTTGGAAGATAAATTATGTTTGCTCTTTTTGGAGATTCAGCGTCCTTATTCGCGGGTTTGTCCGGATAATCGTGTAAATTTCTTGAATTATTATTATACGATTTATAAATTGTGTGAAATGTTGGGACAACACCAGTTCCTCCCGTACTTTCCAATGTTGAAAGATAGAGAGAAAAGGATTGAACAGGATGAAATATGGAAAAAAATTTGTAGAGAATTAAATTGGCGATTTATTGCTACCATTTAAGATAGGGACATCCTTATAGGGACATCCTTATAGGGACATCCTGTCCCTATGACCCTTATAGGGACATCCTGTCCCTATGACCCTTGGTATATCATATATGACCCTTATAGGGACATCCTGTCCCTATGACCCTTGGTATATGATATATGACCATTGGGTGTGTCCTTTACAATTCAATACTTTTTGTCCGAGTTCGTTTCTCCCCCGTAATACATTCGAATCCCTCTACAACAGGAATCAAATCTTTCTTTACAATAGGAAAATTTTTATATTGGTCGCGAAACATATTAATATATTTTTCTCCAATACAAGTTGAATCATTATCTTCAAGATAATATTGACCATCCGTAAATGTTTTTGATACAATGGTATATTTTTCCATCTTATCCTGACTAAGGTTTTCATTGTCAGTAAACATCAATTTATAAAATCGCTCGATATAAATGTTATTGGTGTCAGCAATTTTTCCAATTCCTAGCCAAAATTTACCAGTCTCATTAGGAATTTCGACATAATGAGTAACATCAATCATTTCATCGCCCTCTTCCATCGTGTGCTTCGTAATTACAAAAGTTATACTATCTAATTACGAATCAATTTTTCTAAAAGTTTAATTTGATTAAACTTTTTATAAAGGTTTATTTTGATTAAACTTTTTCTAAAAGTAAACTTTTTATAAAGGTTTATTTTGATTAAACTTTTTCTAAAAGTTTACGTTTACATGCGTGGGAATCCAACAAGGTTGGCACCAACACCGAAACCGGCACCCGAGCGGGCCTGGACAGCCATGGATGGGACGTAAGTGTCGAGGATGGCGAAGGTGGCGGCAGCGGTAAGGGCAACGACAGCAATCTCATCAAGGTTGAGCGAGCGCTTTGGGATCGAGTAGGCTACTAAGGCAACCATGAGACCCTCTATAACATATTTGACAGCGCGTTTGAGCAATTCTTTAACATCAAGCATATCAGTGAGCATTCTTTATAATAAAGAATAAGAAAAAAATCTACTTAAAATGATTAATTTAAAAAGATATAAATTATGGCAGGACAAGATACATATCAGCCCCGTTTTACACCCGATGGTAAACAAAACCCTAAATTCGTGGATCTATTGGAGGAAGATAAGGCCATCGCAAACCAAAAATTTGTTTGCGTTTCTTTCGTTTCCCCTGAAAAGGTTTTGAAAGATAAACAAAGTTTCTATTTCGAAAACTTCCTAAAAGAGTGGGAATTCACCAAGGTGTTAGAAAAATATCGTCAATTTTTGAATTTTATTTCATACAAATATAATCTCTCTTTCGATTCCCTCAATGCTTCCCTTGATGAGTTTGTTCTCGAAGAGAAAGATAATCTGAAACAGACCTCTATTGATGATGATTTTAAGACATTTGTGGATAACAGTGAAGAGGCCCTTCAAAGCTCTTTTGACAAGGAAAATCAGTTTCAGACTTCTGTTCGCTCGGTGAAAATCAGAGGTGTCTTCCCTACACAGGAGGAAGCAGAGTTGCGTTGTAAAATGCTTCGTGAATTGGATCCTAATCATGATGTCTATGTAGGACCTGTGGGTATGTGGATGCCTTGGGAGCCAGAGGCTTACAAGACTGGACGTGTTGAGTATTTGGAGGATGAGCTTAATCAGCTTATGCATGAAAAGACGAAGAATGAGAAGCGTGACAAGGAGGCTTTCGAGAAGCGTGTCAAGGATGCAAAGCAGAAGGCTATACAGGAGAACATTAAGGTCGCACAGGAATCTGGTAACAAACTTACACAAAACATTGATAAGAATGGTAACCTGTATGATATTCGCACTGAAACCGGTGAGGAAGGTAATATGGATACCACGTCTGTTGCCGATATCAAGAGTGAGCTTTTCGATAATCCCAACATTGTGCCAGATACTGAAAAGGGTGAACAACCTATTAGAATGCATCCGCACACTATCGATAGTCTAGCTACCGAAAATGCCATTGTCAGTGAGGTTGTAGAACAAACTGAATAAATAAATATAATTGAATCGAAATTATTGTACTATTATTTTTATAAATAGTATAATATACATCAAAAAAAATGAAGAATCGTTGCTTTCATTGTGAAAAGAAAATTATTCCAAGTATGCGTGGAATGCCTTGTCAATGTGGATATGAATTTTGTTCAAAACATCGTCTACCTGAAACTCATGAATGTCCATTTGACCGAAAAGCAGAGCATTTGGAAAAATCTGCTGCTCAAATTAACGCTATGAAATGTGTAGCAGTTAAAATTGACAAAATTTAAACAATACCAATCATCACCAAAACGGGTGTTGGATAAATAGACTGGTCATCCGTAGCATTATATAAACTGACATTTCCGCCTAATACAGGTACACCATATTCATTACATTTTTGTGTCAAATCTTCTAGAAATTCCGCCATATTACCCAGTGAATCCTTTGGATGCCCATAATTCAAACAATTCACTAATCCAAGTGGCTTTGCCGAATTTTCTTTTTGGCGTTGGTAACATTCATCGAATGTCTCTCCCCACGAAATCACTAATTTTTTGCCAATTTCACAAATATTTAAGAGACTATAATTCGTTTTTCCGCGTCCAGTAAAAAGAGTTCGGCATCCGATACTTCTATCATAATTATTCCATAATGTGTTATTATCATCGTCTGTATCTAAACAGATACGTCTATTTTCTTCCAGGCGCTCACTCATAGATGGAAAATTACCCTTCATCAGCTCCCAATCTTCGATTGGATCGTCAAAACCAGTCATTTTTTCACTAAATAAAATATCGCCGTTATTATTCACCACTTCATAAGAACCAGTGTTATTTACCTCACCAACAATTTCGTATTCTAATTCCCACCTTTTAAAAATCTGGAATACTTTCTCTCTATTTTCGGGTTTTACAACGAGCAACATACGCTCTTGTGATTCCGAAATTAACTTATCACAACCATCTATTTCAACCCCTTTTTTCTGGGGAACTTTGTCTACATTCATAACACATCCCAAATCTTCACCAGTTTTGTTTCTTCCGCGCAAAATTACTTCCACAGATGAACACAAAAGCCCGCCTGCTCCCATATCCTGCATTCCCTGAACCAGTTTCGCATCAATAATTTCCAAACAAGCCTCCATCAGTAACTTTTCCAAGAAAGCATCACCCTTCTGTATATTACTCTTTAATGCCTCCAAATCGCTATCACTAGTGAATTCTGCTGATGCCATTGCTGCTCCATTGATACCATCATTGCCTGTACGGCTTCCCACATAGACAAGTAAATCCCCTACCTCTTTCGCATTACCATAAACAATTTTATCGTTTTTAACAATCCCAATACAAGCAACATTGACCAGCGGGTTTTTATTATAAATGGCTTCACGGTAACACGCCCCTCCCACATTGGCTATACCAATACAATTACCATATCCAGCTATACCTCGCACAGCTTCCTTCAAAAGTCGCGACGAATTGTCATCTTT
>Ga0206126_10001496_pt1 | contig 27893 bp, 19 predicted proteins | sample Helgoland_Spring_5_FD_148621 | JGI IMG/M metagenome (GOLD analysis project Ga0206126, IMG submission 148621) | Pelagic subsurface seawater microbial communities from Kabeltonne, Helgoland, North Sea - Helgoland_Spring_Bloom_20160412_1 | ecosystem: Environmental > Aquatic > Marine > Epipelagic ...
CGCCAACACAGTGTCAGTTTTAATTTTTCTGATTGATGGCAACGTGTTGTTTACCATCGGCATTGCTATGGCTTTGGCGCAAATAGCGGGCGCTTACTTTGGATCAAATTTGGCGATGCACAGAGGCGCTGCCATCATCCGACCCATACTCGTCGTGACGACGATTGGTATTGCCATTAAATTACTGATTGATTAAAACTAGCGGTTAACAACACTGAAAGTATCGCTACCAGAAAAAATGTGACCGAGGAATTTTTTCTTTATTGAATATCACACCTTCGGAAACGAGCCGCTGTTTCTGCTCCTTATGGGACGGCGCATTTAACGGGTGAGAAATCTTCCCCTGACTATTGACGACCCTATGCCAGGGTAACGAAGTTCCAGCGGGGAGATTTCGCAAGGTATTGCCAACGAGCCTAGCGGCATTAGGTATTCCCGCTTGTTGAGCTACTTGGCCATAGCTTGCGACTTTCCCCTCGGGTATCCGGTAAACAACTTGCCAAATACGTTCTCTATTTTGCTCTGGAGTCGTCATTACTGTCTCCGTCAATTCGGAGAGAATACACAATTACAATCGTAATCCTCCGTCCATTTCGATAACGCGACCACTAAAGTAATCATTCTCGAAAATGTAAGCACAGGTATGACCGATTTCTTCGGGTGTCCCCAGACGTTTAAGAGGAATTCCTGATGTCATTTTATCCAGTGCTTCAGGTTTCATGCTTGCAACCATATCAGTGGCGATGAATCCAGGGGCGATGGCCGCTGCACGAATACCATAACGTGCCAACTCTTTGGCCCAAGTGACAGCCATAGCCGCAACGCCTGCTTTGGCGGCACTATAATTACTTTGTCCCATGTTTCCTGCCCGAGAGATACTGGATATATTAATTATCACACCGGCAGAGCCTAGCTTGATCATGCGTTCTGCGGCTTCTCGACCGCAGAGAAAAACACCCGTTAGGTTGACGTCTATTACTGCCTGCCATTCGGCAAGGCTCATTTTCCGGGTGATCTCACCGTCTTTTGCTTTGATTAGCAGGCCATCTCTTAAGATACCCGCATTGTTGATCAAACCGTCCAAGTTACCAAAATCTTCGACTATCTGATCAAAGGTGCTGATAACCTGATCTTCGTTGGCAACATTGGCGATGTAAGCTTTTGCAGCGCCCCCCGCTTCTACGCATAGGTTGGCTGCATGATCTAGTTTGTCTTGGTTCAGATCAATGAGCGCCAGTTGGGCCCCTTTTGCCGCCAGCACCAAGGCCATGGAGAGCCCCAAACCCTGGCCACCGCCCGTGATCGCAATAACTTTACCGTTAAGATCCATAATCTTCTCGCTTAAACGCCGCTTCGGCTTTGGTCCGCGCGCGGTCGTAATTTATAGTAGGGTCTTTCGATTGTTGACTGCCAACCTAAAAACCGGAAAAATATCGTGGGCAATCGCATACTAGACGCGTCAATAAATAAGTGGCGTCGAGTAGTGCCAAATTGCAAAAATTAAAAATAGGCTTAAAATTATCGGCGAAATGCGTTTTTCTAGCAAGGCCTTGTGGAGTTGTTCGGTATAAATCGTAACTAAAGCGATATTGCGCGCAGTCATACTCAGGTTCTAAATAAACGGGTGGCCTCGTTTTGAATGCTTCGAATGCAGCAGTGACTTAGTAGCAGCTGCCTATTAGCGATAGGTGTCGAGCCCATCAAAGTTGAGGAGATTAACTCTGATATCAAGCAACGGAGTTATTCGTCGACGTGGGTAGAGGCTGCAACTACAGCTATGTAGGTGTCTGATTGTCAAATTTTATAGTCAATCGACGTTGATGCGGGACGATAGCCATGAAGAAATCTGATCTACCACAGAAACAGTGCCCCATTTGCAAGAGGCCGTTTACGTGGCGTAAGAAATGGGAAAAAGTCTGGAGTGAGGTTAAGTACTGCTCTGAACGCTGTCGGCGTTCATCAAAAAGTGATAAGTGACGTGAAAGAGACGATTAATGTTGTTTGGTTCAAACGTGATTTACGGATAAACGATCATGGCCCGTTACTGGCAGCGTCAAAATTATCTTTACCGATATTACCGTTGTATGTTGTAGAGCCTGACTATTGGAAAAAAAGTTTTAGTTCCAGACGTCACTGGCATTTCATTCACGATTGCCTGACTGATTTAAACACTGCGGTATCCAGTTTAGGCCAGCCACTGATAATTAAAGTGGGGGATGTGTGTGCAGCTATTGAAAATATTCACTCGGACTACAATGTTCAAGGTATATATGCCCATGAAGAAACCGGTAATCTTTGGACCTATCAAAGAGATATAAATGTAAGAAAAATATGCGAGCTTAATAATATTCCGATACATGAATATCCATTAAACGGCGTTGTGAGAAAGCTAGCGTCGCGTAATGGTTGGTCGGTCATTCGAACCAAGCGCATGGTCGAAAAAATACGAGAAAAGCCGAAAGAACTAAAGCCTTTGCAGCGTTATATCTCTGACAAGCTACCTCCTAAAGATGATCCGATGTTTGGCGAAGAGTTCGTTGGAACCGTGCAAAATGGTGGTCGTAATGCAGCTGTTGATGATTTAAGAGGGTTTTTGAATCATCGCTCATCTGGCTACCTCCGCCATATCTCTGGCCCTAGATTATCGGCTGTTTATTGCTCGCGACTTTCAGCCCATCTTGCTTGGGGAAGCCTTTCCGTGAGAGAAGTTGTGCAATCGGTCAAAAAAAGACAACAACAGCTCAACACTGACGATAAAAAACGATTCGGGCGAAATTTAACGGCCTTTAATTCGCGATTAGCATGGCGTTGTCATTTTATTCAGAAAATTGAAGACCAGCCCTCAATAGAAACTCATTGCATGCACCCTGCCTTTGAAGGATTGCGTGAGAATGACCATAATGAGGAGCGTTATCAGGCTTGGGCAACGGGGCATACAGGCTACCCATTCATCGATGCTTGCATGCGTAATCTTATTGCAGGCGGATGGATTACCTTTCGAATGCGCGCCATGCTGGTAAGCTTTGCGAGTTATCAACTTTGGTTGGATTGGCGGGTCATAGGAGATCATTTGGCGCGTCTATTTACAGATTTTGAGCCGGGTATTCACTACAGTCAGCTACAGATGCAGTCAGGTGTCACGGGGATCAATGCAATGCGGGTTTACAACCCGGTCAAACAATCAATCGAACATGATCCTAACGGTGACTATATTCGCAAATGGGTTCCGGAGTTGGCGGACCTCCCTATCGAGTTTATTCATGAACCTTGGACATGGGGCAAAAATTTAATTGATGACGCTTCCTGCATACTCGGTACTGTTTATTCAGAGCCTATTGTTGATAATGCTTCAGCAGCAAAAGATGCGAAGGAAAAGCTGGCTGAAATACAAAAGAGTGAGCAGTTCCACGCGATATCAAAAACGGTATATAACAAGCTTGGCAGTAGAAAAAAAGCCCTCAGAAAAATGAAAAAAACTCCATCAGAAGGGCAGCTAACGTTATTTTAGTTAACGTACTACGATAGTCATGATGTCCTGCAGCAGGAGGGGCTTGGTCCCACCATGCCCAAATGTCGTCAATGGTAATGTAGAGAAATTGACGCTTCCAGTGATGACCCGTTAACAATGGATCGTATCGTTCCTATTCTTTAAATAATTGCTCAAGCTCTGCGCCTAAGAAACCATACACACGTCGGATGCGACTGTTGATTCTGAGCTCTGCCTGCGATGTAAGCGATAGGGTTAAATTTAGTGCGGGTAAGTGGCTTAATTTACGTTTTACTCTACGGCTCGGGCTATTGCCGGCACAGCTATCGCTTGGGTAGCGTTGGGCACCAATAAAAGTATGAACCCGTTTTTTGAATTGTTTGGTTATGAAGGAAGTATTGCACTGGGAACGTCTGCAATACGCCTTTGGTTACCATGCGCAGGAATCGCATTGGTTATGTTTTCTCATAAACAGAAGAAAGCTTGAGATATCATGCGGCGGTTGAATAGCGCAGGGCTCCATCGATGGTCGTCGCTATTGTCGTCATAGTCCTATCGAACCATGGGGCGTGTTCGGAGTATTGGACCGGTCCAAGTAACCTGCATACCTGCAAATCGATAAACCTCTGCTACTATGGGATCAGTTTACATCACCCCGCCAGTTTGAGTTCGTGAGGCATGCGGGGTTGAGATAATTCCAGGAAGCCGAAGTGTATGAATAGCACTTGGAAACGGGAGGATACAACGATGGACCTTGAACGTAAAGACTTAGGGGTGGGTACTAAGCCGGCGCTAATAGTTGTGGATATGATAAAGGGCTTTACCGACCCAGCTTGCCCGCTGGGGTCAGATTGCCCGGACGTTGTGTCTGCTAACGAAGCGTTATTGCGGGCATTTAGGCATCGATCATTGCCGATTTTTTTTACAACGGTGGTTTATCACAACAACAATCAGGCGCGAGTGTTTAGGCAGCGTATTGAGGCCTTAAATCTGTTGACGCCCGATTCTGTTTGGGTGCAACTGGATGAACGGTTGGCGCGGTTGCCGGGCGAGGAATTGCTGGAGAAGCAGTGGGCGAGCGCTTTTCATAAAACAGATCTCGATGCGCGGCTGCGCGGGTGTCAAGTTGATACTCTGGTAGTGACGGGACTGACGACCAGTGGCTGTGTTCGAGCTACTGCGGTGGACGGTCTGCAGTATGACTATCGTGTAATAGTGCCGCGTGAAGCGGTGGGTGATCGTAATCAGGGTGCTCATGAGGCTAACTTACATGACCTTCAGGCAAAATATGCCGATGTAGTCTCGGTCGCTGACGTGATCACTTGCTTGCCCGATCCAACTGACTAACTTTATCGAACTAGCTGTTTGCATTCATTTTCAGGTCCATACTGTACTGGAACCGATCTGGGTGGTAACAGGCATGCAAGTAATCTACGAGCTCTTCCTCTCCATTTCTGGTGATAAAAGAATGGCGTATTAGGCTTATCAGAGGCGCGCCAACCGTCGTTTGCAGTGATTCTGCTAGAGCCTCGGTGGCCGCAATCGCACTGATGGTCTGTGTAATATGTGTAAATTTGATGTCCTGCTTGCGAAAAATATCCAATCGGCTTGATTGCTGAAAATCCTTCTTGCTGACGGGCTTGTCGAGTCCAATTGTCCAGCTGGCATGATGCCCGAAAGGCAGGCCCTGGCGCGAGCGCACCCGCACAAGATGCAGCGCTTCTTCTTTGTCATTCATTTTTAGTGCGTCCCTGATGCTCGCCGGTGGTCGCATTTTTTTACAGTCCAGCACCTTGACATCTGAGTGCCGTGCCATGCTCTCGATTTCAAGCAGCAGACCAACGAGCGGGGCGCTCACGGGTGTTGGTGTATAGTCATAGGTGACGTGTGTTCCCTTTCCCCGGCGACGCTGCACCAAGTCTTCAGCCGCCAGCTCATCCATTGCACGCTTGGCAGTTATCCGCGACACATTGAAAGATTCTGCCAGCTGTTGCTCTGTAGGCATCTGCATGCCATTGCCAAAAGTACCGTTGAGAACTGACTCCTTCAATAGGGTGTATAGCTGGAAATACAAGGGTGTCGGTGCTTCGGAGGACAATGTGTTGAGTTGAGTTTCACTAAAAAAGTGGGTAATTGCATTCATTCGCGGCGCCTTCAAGAAAACATAATCTGATAGGACGTCAACTTGTACCGTTTCCGATGCGGACTCTTTATTGTCTGGTGGCACGGCCTCAAATGGCTAGCCACTGACAGCGTCCTTGCTCTAGAGCACAAATAACGTGTTTCAGAAGTAAAACAATGTGCTATTGTTATACGTATATAACACGTTGGTCAAATTTAGTAAGATTTTGTTGTGGTATAGCCAGGGTACTAGTCATGTTAAATCAAGGCGAAAGATCGTGAGCGAGACCGAGAGACCCCTCGAGGGGCTGCGAGTCATCGAAATGGGTCAACTGCTGGCCGGGCCGTTTACGGGTACCATTCTTGGTTACTTCGGCGCGGAGGTGATTAAAGTGGAGCCGCCGGGTGGTGATCCGGTTCGTGGCTGGCGTTTGCTACATAATGGCACTTCCCTTTGGTACCGAAGTTTGGGGAGAAATAAAAAAAGTGTCACGCTGGATTTAAAGTCCGAGCGTGGTCGTGAATTGGCCCTTCAGCTGATGGATACCGCCGATGTGGTGGTTGAGAATTTTCGCCCCGGCCTCATGGAGACGTGGGGGTTGGGTCCAGATCAGGTCAAGGCGCGTAATCCGGGCTTAGTCTATGCGCGAATATCCGGTTACGGGCAGACCGGCCCCTATGCGGGCAAGCCTGGTTATGCCTCGGTCACTGAGGGGTTTGGAGGCTTTCGCCACGTTAACGGTAATCCCGGTGAGGCGCCTGTGCGCCCCAATATTAGTCTCGGTGATACGGTTGCAGCCATTCATGCTGCCCTAGGAATTGCACTGGCTTTGATTCAGCGATCCAAACCCAATTCAGGCAAAGGGCAAGTTGTTGATGTGGCGCTGTATGAGTCTATTTTCAACCTGATGGAGGGAGTTGTGCCCGAGTTCGATGGTGCAGGCGCCGTCCGAGAGCCCTCTGGTACAACGATTACGGGAATTGTGCCGACGAATACCTACCGCTGCTCAGACGATAAATATGTGATCATTGGCGGTAACGGAGACTCTATTTTTAAGCGTTTGATGACAGTAGCGGGACGCGCGGATATGGCCGACAACCCCGCTATGGCAGATAATGCTGGACGCGTGCTTCACGAGGCAGAGATCGATGAGGTACTTGGCCTCTGGTGCGCCGGGAATTCTTCGACGCAGATATGTCAGATGCTGGAAAACGAACGAGTGCCTGTAGGACCTATTTACAGTGTGGAAGACATGATGGAAGATCCACAGTATATTGCTAGAGAAATGTTTGAATGTGTAGAAATAGACGGAGAGCCACTTAAGATTCCGGCTATTTTGCCGAAGCTGGAATCGACCCCGGGCCGGACCGATTGGCCGGGTGGAGAGGTTGGTAGTCATAATGACGAAATCTTGCGCGGTATTCTGCAGTTAGACGAAGCGCAGTTAGAGCAGCTGCGACGAGATGGGGTGGTCGGTTAATGTTGCGATCAAAGGTTAGTTGCTAGGAGTTGCAAGTGGTGAACGAACAAATAGTTATAACCGATGTGGGTCCCAGAGATGGCCTGCAAAATCAGCCGATAATTCTCGATGTCGGACAGCGTCTGCAATTGATTGACGCCATTGCTGATGCCGGTGTAAGTAGTATTGAAGTGGGAAGTTTTGTGTCGCCGAAGGCCGTGCCAGCGATGAGGGGCACCGAAGATGTTTTTGCTGGCCTGTCGAAGGCTAATGGTGTTCGTTACACCGCATTGATTCCAAATATGAAGGGCTATGAACGCGCGGTTGCGGCGGGTGCGCGCGCTGTGACTATGGTGTTATATGCCAGCGATGGTATGGCCAAGAAAAATGTCAACATGAGTATGCTGCAAGCAGACCGCGTGACAGCCGATATTCTGACGAGGGCTAGGGCAGAGCAAATAGAAGTAACAGCAATTATTGCCGTGGCTTTTGACTGTCCGTTTGATGGTCCTACGGATCCAGCTGTTGTGCGAGCCTCGACCGCTAACTTTTTATCGTTGGGCGCAAACCAGGTGGTGATTGCCGATACGATTGGCGCGGCAGATCCGCAGCAAGTGCGTTCTTTAACGGCGGATTTGGTCTCAGATAACGGTGCCGCGCGACTAGGTTGCCATTTTCACGATACCAGGGCCATGGGACTTGCCAACGTATTCGCCGCAGTGGAGTCGGGCGTTAGGCGCTTCGAGGCGTCCATTGCAGGTTTGGGCGGATGTCCTTTTGCGCCGGGAGCGAGCGGTAATGTTGCAACGGAGGATGTCGTTATGATGCTGGAGCAAATGGGTTTTGCCACCGGCGTAGATATCAAGGCACTGTTGCGTGCATCTGATATCGCTGAACAATTAACTGGCACGGCCCTTGGCGGGCGCGCTAAACCTTGGCTGCAAAAACGAATGAACAAGCAAGCAGGCTGATAACAGCAACACATAGACCGATAAGCAAATAGCACAGGAAGCAAGTATGAGTTACAGGTTGGGTGTAGATGTAGGGGGTACTTTTACTGATCTACTATTGATTAATGAAGATTCCGGTGCCACTTATACGGCTAAAGTACCGTCAACCCCTGAAGACTCCTCCATAGGAGTGCTCAATGGCATCGCTCGAATTTGCGAAACGTCAGGCGTCAATCCCACAGAGATAAACCGCGTCATGCACGGTACCACCGTCGCTACTAACGCGGTATTGACCGGCAAGGGGGCGAAAGTCGGTTTAGTGACAACGGCAGGTTATGAAGATACCTTGCAGGTGGCGCGATCTTTTTGCCCCGGTGGGCTTGGTGGCTGGGTCAGCTTCATTAAAAAGCCATTGTTAGCGCCACTGGAATTGACCATTGGTGCCCGTGAGCGTATCGCGGCGGACGGTTCCATTGTGCTGGGTTTGGATGAGGATAAGTTCCGTGTTGACTTGCAAGGCTTGCGTAATCGAGGTGGCGTCGAAGCACTAACCATTTGTTTCATCAATGCCTATATTAACGGCGAGCATGAGCGCCGGGCGCGGGATATTGCTGCTGAAATTTTCATCGATACACCAATATCAATCTCTAGCGACGTTGTACCGGAAATGCAGGAATATGAGCGTACCGAGACAACCGTCGTCAATTCCTATGTGCGCCCGGAAGTAGCCAACTATGTTCGCAACATGAAGGCGGCGCTTGAAGACACGATGGGTGTAGATACACAGTTATCCATTCTTCGCTCAGACGGAGGATTGGCCTCTGCCAGAGGCGCCTCGGAGTCTCCAGTTAATTTATTAATGTCAGGTCCCGCGGGTGGTGTGTCCGGTGCGGTTTATTTCTGTAGTCGCGCGGGGTTTAAAAATATCCTGACCTTTGATATGGGCGGTACCTCAACGGATGTTGCACTAATCCAAAACTCACGACCCAGAGTGCGCCGGGAAACTATCGTAGGTGATGTCCGCGTTCGTGCGCCCTCTGTTGACGTAAGAACGGTAGGGGCGGGCGGCGGTTCTATCGCCTTTGTGCCAGCGTTGACCAAGGCGCTGCGTGTCGGCCCTGAGTCTGCAGGGGCAGTGCCAGGTCCGGCCTGTTACATGAAAGGGGGTGATCAACCAACCGTTTGCGATGCCAATGTGGTGCTCGGTTACCTACCCTCCGACGTGCAATTGGGCGGGGCGATGGATATTAATCGGGATGCTTCCGTCGCGGCTGTCCAGCAAACAGCGGACGCCATGGGGATAGAGCTGATGGCGGCGGCCGAAGGTATTATCAAGATCGTCAATGAGTCGATGTTTGGTGCGCTCCGTCTGGTGTCAGTTGAGCAGGGCCACGATCCGCGAGATTTTGCTTTAGTGGGTTTTGGTGGTGCGGGCCCTTTGCATGCTAATGCTTTGGGTATATTGACCAATGCCTGGCCAGTGGTGGTACCACCCGCACCAGGAGTGCTGTGTGCTTATGGCGACGCAACCACACAGCTGCAAGATGAGGCTGCACGTACTTACCTGATTATGGCGAGCGATTTAACCGATGAAAAATTGCTGGCTGATTTACAAACATTGAAACAGAAGGCTGGAGAATCGCTGCTCGCAGATGGTATTCCCATCGCCGATCACGAAGTGAGCTTTCAGGCCGATTTACGCTATGCGGGCCAAGCTTTCCAAATTACCGTTGACTTCAGTGACACAGATTTGCGAACTCAGGGTGTTGCGCTACTGACCAAACAGTTTGACGCCGAGCACGAGCAGTTGTTTACCTTCAAGTTAGATGACGGCCACGAAATATTAATGATACGAGCTTTGGCCAAGGCGAAGTCGAAAGCTATTGCCGAATTAAAAGTCGGTGAGGCGGGCACGACTTTGGAGGAATGCCGGGTTCAGGACAGTCGGTTCTATTACGATGGTCAGTGGCACGATATTTACATTTACGACCGTAACAAACTGCATGAGGGACTGTTGATTCCGGGACCCGCGATTGTCGGTGAAATGGATTCTACAACGGTTGTGCTGCCTGGCTTCGATGCCCGAGTAGACGCTGTGGGCAACTTGTTGATTAACCCGATGCGAGGGGAATAAGAACATGACGGCACAAATCGTCCAAACCAACAATACGCCATTCAATACCGTCGAGGTTGATGGCGTCACTGTTGATATTATTGAAAATGCGTTGCGGAACGCGCGAGAAGAAATGGATGCGGTGTTGTTTCGCACAGCTATGTCGCCGGGGATCCGTGAGCAAGGTGACTGCTTTCCAATGATCGCAAACCTTGAAGGGAAAATGGTAGTTGGGCAGTTTGGTTCATTTATCGGACCCTTTCTCGAGGCCTACGACGCGGAAATCGAGGAGGGTGATATTATCCTCACTAACGATCCCTACATGTGTAATGCAGCAGTGTCGCATCTCCCTGACTGGGTAGTATTGGTACCTGTATTCAAGGATGGCCGGCATATAGCATGGTCAGCTATGTTCGGTCATATGTCGGATAACGGCGGTATGGTGCCGGGCTCAATACCCGTCGAGGCGACTACAATCTATCAGGAAGGTATCCGCATCCCGCCGATAAAATTGTATAAAAAAGGCGTTCTCCAGTCTGACCTACTTGAATTGATTTTGCATAACGTTCGTACGCCTCAATGGAATCGCTTTGATTTGAACGCTCTTGTGGCGGCCTGCAACACCGCGGCCAAAAGGTGTGTGGAGTTAGCTGAGCGTTTTGGCGACGACGTTCTGGTCACCACGATGGACGTTATGCTGCAACGCAATTATGTTGCAATGAAACATATCATTGCCATGTTCATCCCGGAGGAACCGCGGGAGTTTGAGGATTATTTGTGTGACGACGGTATGGGCATGGGGCCTTATAAAATCAAGTGCAAGATGTGGAGAGAAGGGGATGTCGCAATCTTTGACTTTGATGGCACTGATCCACAGGCCCAAAGCTCGGTCAATTTCTATCTCAACGAAGACATGTTCAAGATGTTTTTTGGTTCCTTCACCATCAATGTCGTAGACCCACAAATTGTCTTCAACGATGGCTTTTACGATTTGGTAGATGTTCGGATTCCGCAGGGTACTCTGCTCAAACCTAACTTTCCCGCGGCGCTATCGGGGCGTACTCATGCGCTGGGACGTATCTTCGATTTATTGGGTGCGTTACTAGGCATGGGCGCCCCCGAGCAGATGCTGAGTGCGGCGGGGTTCTCCGATTCTCCGCATTTATTCTTTTCAGGCTATGACAAAAAAGGGGAATGGTTCCAGTTGTTCCAGATTGGTTTTGGTGGCATTCCCGGGCGTCCGGTTGGTGATGGCCCCGACGGACACTCTTTGTGGCCTGGGTTTACCAATGTGCCCAACGAATTTATCGAATCTTATTTTCCTCTTCGCATAGAGCGTTACGAAACCATAGCGGATTCTGGCGGCGCCGGCTTACATCGGGGTGGTAACGGACTCAGTGTTGCCTACCGTTTCCTTTGCGATGGTGATGTTGGCATTCATGACGAGCGTTGGTTGACTTTCCCATGGGGTGTGTTGGGAGGTGAGACAGGATTGCGGTCCACCAAGCGCTTGGTGCGGGTCGATGGTAGTGAGCAATGGCTACCTGCAAAGGCCGAAGGCATCAAGGTGAAAGAGGGCGACCTGTTGTACTTTAATACCTGGGGTGGAGGTGGCTGGGGCGATCCTTTCATGCGAGATCCCGAGCTGGTGCGCGTTGATGTGGCAAGGCGCTTGGTCACTGTCGAGGGTGCCCGACGTTATGGGGTGGTGCTAGGTGATGATGGCGCCGTCGACGCAGCTGCAACCGAGGCATTGCGTAGTGAACTTGTTGCGGCAAGAGGTGATGACATTGGTGTTTTCAATTTTGGCGGGGACTTAGAAGACATTCGTGCGCGTTGCGAAGAAGAGACGCACTTGCCGGCCCCGGTGAAACCTACCTTTATTGCCGGGAATGGATGAATGGTGTTATGCCGAGAATATCAACTGGGCTGGCAGCTATCAGACGTTAAGCGGCGAACAGGGTAAAGGGTTGATGAGGGTAAAAAAGATCCATCATGTTCATTTTCTCGTAGACGATGTTAAGGCACGAAATAGTCAAAGCAGCAATTTTTTGGGTCTGGATGGATTGTCCGTGAAAAGTTGCCACAACGGGGAGTTAGCACGGCGCGAGTAGCTATTGGCGAACAGTGGCTGGTGTTGGTGCAACCGACTGATGCCGAAGGAACCGCGGGACGACATTTAGCAAAAAATGGCGAGGGGTTTTTTTGATCCTCTCCGCCTTAGACAGTCTGCAAGAGGCCTCGGCGAGGGTAGTGGAACGTCGGTAAGTTGGCGGTACTAATTCCTCGGCAGGGTCTGAATAACTGGCACGTACATGATATTGACGTGAGAAACACCATGGGTGCCCAGTTACAGTTTTGCTGGGAAGGCAGTGAAAAAAGGTGAGTGTTGTTGTGTAGGTGCTCTAAAAAAAACTGATAAAAGTGTAACGGAGATCGCAATGAAAAATTTAACAAGAATTAGCGCGGCCATTATTGCCGCAAACTGTTCAGCCATCGCCATGCACTCTCAAGTGGCTACCGCTCAGGAACAACTTATTTTGGAAGAGGTTGTAGTAACCGCTAGGAAGCGAGCGGAGAGTCTGCAGGAGGTGCCAATAGCCATTACGGCGTTTACCGAAAATACGATTGATCGTGCAGGGATCGAGCGTCCGCAAGATTTTATTGGATTAACACCCAATGTGACGATCGTAGACAGTGCAAATGCCGGTGATACCCAAGTTACCATTCGCGGTATAACGTCTACCCGTGATGCCGAAGGAACGTTTGCTTACGTGGTCGACGGTGTTCTGGTTACGAACCCCAATGGATTTAACCAAGAGCTGTTCGACGTTCAGCAAATTGAGGTGTTAAAAGGACCACAGGGCGCAACCTACGGCCGTAATGCCGTTTCAGGTGCGATTATTGTGACGACCAAGAAGCCCTCTGAAGAATTTGAAGGCTATGTAAAAGCCGGAATGGGTAGTGATAGCCTTGTTAAAGGTTCTGCTGTTGTTAGTGGGCCACTGACGGAGAACTTGTCTGGGCGAATAGCGCTCAGTCAGCGAGAAAGCGACGGTCAGTTTACAAACGAATATACCGGTCAGGATGACGTGGTGGATTTCTTCGAAGATCAGTCTATTAGAGGTCGCTTGATCTGGGATGCCAGTGACGTACTCTCTTTTGATCTGCAGGGCAGTTATTCCAAGGTTGAATCCGGTGCCATTAACTTTAATGCAATATTTGCGTTGCCCGATGCGGCGGCAAATTTTGGTAGTCCTGACCTATACAAAAATGTAAATGATCATGACTTTCGTTTTCTCTTTAATGTGCCCGGTGAAAACGAGCAGGAGACTTCATCGCTGTCTCTGAAGGCGGATTATGAAATGGATAATTCGATTATTACGGCGGTGTTTGCCTACGATAATCTGGAAGAATATTTACTGTCTGACGGCACCAGTGCCGCCTTTGGCTTGTATTCATATGACTTTGGTGCAGCGGCGGGTCCCGGCTCAGCGTTGACCGGTCCTACGGTAGGCCAGGCGCAAAATGCCTGTTCGCAAAGCTACAACGAGAATATAGGGTCACTCAATGAACAGGCGCCTTTTTATGCAATACCGGGCGCTGTGCCGGGTATGGCAGCAGACTTTGGCATAGCACCCTTCTACGGTTTGAATGCATTACTGCCTCCCTACACGCAAACAACCTGTGATGGGTATCAGTATCAGCAGCGTGACCAGGAAAGTACCAGCTTCGAAATACGAATCGCCTCAAAGGATACCGATCAATTAAGTTGGATGGGCGGTTTTTATTATGCTCAAATCGATCGAGAGGTAGCCGTGTCTTACGGTGCTGATTTGGGTGATGGTTTTTTTGGCCGCAAACCTTATGTTGAGGGCCGTACCGATTTGGCGTTCTGGGATGACTTTTCTACCGATGTGATAGCGCTATTTGGTAGCTTAGACTACGACATTAATGACCAGCACAGTGTGTCATTGGCGGCCCGCTACGATGAAGAGGACAGAGAGGTATCTAATAAGGTTCCCAATGTTCCGTCATCCAATAACTTTGGTGGAGGGGCGCCTATTAACCCAGCCTACGATGGCTCGTTTACCGATTCCATACCAGACCGCTCCGAGGAGTTCTCGCAGTTTCAGCCAAAGCTGAGCTGGACTTGGACCCCCGTTGATGAGGCCTCTATCTATGCCAGTTACGGTGTCGGTTTTCGTAGCGGTGGCTTTAATAGCTTAGGCAGTGCTGCTCTGGTGCAAAATGAATTTGGTAGCTTAGGCACGCAACCACAAAATCTGCGTGACGAATATGACAAGGAAGTTTCTACCTCGTTTGAACTTGGTGCGAAGACAGAGTGGTTAGACAATCGGTTGCGGGTAAATGCAGCGGTTTTCCATACCGAGGTTGAAGATAGTCAGTTTTTCAATTTTCTTGCCGGCGGCTTCGGCATTTTGCGGGTTGTTACCAACATTGATGAAGTCACATTGCAGGGAGCGGAGGTCGATTTTGAATATTTGCTGACTCAGAGCTTTTCGTTCTATGGTTCGGTTGGTATCACCGATAGCGAGATCGATAAAAATGATAATCGTCCCTATACCGAAGGCAACGAAATGCCATTGACCCCCGATATGACTGGCAACTTGGGTTTCCAGTGGGTGGGTGAAGTAATGCAAGATGTCGATATGTTTGTTCGGCTTGACTGGCAGTATATTGGCGAGACCTGGTTTAGCACCGTACAGGATAATGTCACCAATAACGGATTTACCGATGTCTCAGGTTTATATCAAGGCATTGGTCAGGCCTTTGGTGACGTTACCCAAACACCTGCCGGTCCGGGTATACCTGCTGGCGGAATTTTGGGGTTTGGCCAAAGTAATTACGACAAGGGCCAGCGTGATGCTTACGATTTGCTGAACGTGCGTGTTGGCATAGAAGGAGAGGCGTGGTCAGTCACGTTCTGGGGTGACAATATTCTCGATGAAGACTATCTTGAAGAAATTATTCCCGCGCCTGAGTTTGGTGGCTATTTTGTCCACCCTGCAAAAGGTGAGTCTTACGGTTTGGATGTCGTCTACCGATTCTAGGCTCGACGTCGGATTAAAAGGGCAACCCTCGGGTTGCTTTTTTTTTGCGCCAATGTTTTTGTGGAGGACAGTTCCGTCTGACTGACTCCTTCCCAAAGAAGCCCGCCAATCGCAACCGATAATTGTTCTATCGTCCTGACCATTGCGTTTAGCGGAAAGAAATTATTCATTATTGTCTTTCCATATCGATATAATATAGCGCGAAAGTTGCGAAGTGAGTCAAGCCATGCAGAGAATGTACGATGATATTTACTGCGAGTATCACATCCGCCAGATTTACCATTAACGGATGGTAACTAATTGCACCCTCAGTAGATTGTTAGTATTAAGGTCTTGTTGTGGCGTCAATCGGGTGCGGGGTTTTGATTCGAACCTCTTAGCGGTACCGTATCATGGAAAGATCTGAGAGAGTTGATTTTGGGCGAAAGTTATAACTTAGCTTGATAAATCAATACCGAAAAACGAAGTGTTCGTATTAATAACCCCTGCTAGAGGAAACAACTGTTCTATGAAAAAGAAACTTATTATTGCCGGGATGGCGATCGCTCTTTTAGCTATTGGCTATTTCAAGCAGGCGACCAGTTCGGCAGTCATCGCTGTCAATGTGGAATCTGCTAAGACGGAAGAGATTAAAAGCTCAATCTTGGCCTCGGGTACATTGATTTACAAAGAACAAATAGAGCTGCGATCAGAGGTGATTGGGCAGGTCAGTGAAATGTTAGTCGAGGAGGGTGATCGGGTTAGCAAAGATCAAGTGCTAATGCGTTTGGATCCCCGTACTTTTAATGCCGATGTCGAACAACAAGAAGCCTATGTCCGCATTCAAACCATTGCGATTGAGCGACAAAAACAAGAACTACAAACCATAACCTCAAAATGGCAGCGCAACGGAAATCTTTTTGAACGTAATATGATTGGCCAAGATGCTTTTGAGCTAATAGACAACCAATATGCCTTGGCCAAGATAGACTTGCGCTCGCGGCAGGAATCTTTGATTCAGGCACAGGCGACGTTGGACAAAGCCTTGGAGCGACTGGAAAAAACCGTTTTTCGATCACCGATTGCTGGTATTGCAACGTCAGTCGATATAAAACTTGGGGAAACAGCGATTAGTGGTACCACCAATATTGCGGGGTCTAATCTAATTACTGTTGCCGACCCCTCTTCTATTCTGGTTGAAGTATTGGTCGATGAAGCTGATATAGCCAACATTGTGATTGACCAAAATGCGGATGTTTTTGCGGTGGCGTATCCTGATCAGGCATTGAAAGGTACGGTGCAAAGTATAGCAACCTCTGCGAAGCGCTCGGCCTTCCGTCAAGGACTCAGTTTTACCGTAAAAATTCTCTTGCGCACAGCGGGAGATATTGATATTCGGCCAGGCATGAGTTGCAGAGCCGAGATCTTCACGAAAATTAAGGGCGATACAATCGCTGTGCCAATGGAAGCAATCGTATTCGAAGATATTGAACCCCCCCCCACAGATACCGAACAAGAGCCGCACACTATAAGTGTTAGAGCAACCCGTAGTTTAGGCTCAACGAGTCATGTTTTTTTGCTGGTTGATGGTAAAGCGGTAAAGCGGGCGGTTGAATTAGGGATTTCTAATGACCGATTGCAAGAAATTATCTCCGGGATTGCGGTAGATGATAATGTGATTACCGGCCCCGCAAGAGCCCTAAGCCAATTAAAAGACGGTGAATCGGTCAAAAAAAATGAGAAAAAGGCTGCCTGATGGCGAAGCAAACGATTATTGAGTTAAGGGATATAGCGAAGCACTACATGATGGGTGGCGAAGGCTTTTACGCCCTGAGTGGTATCGATCTGGATATCTACTTAAACGACTATATCGCCATTGTTGGCTCATCGGGATCAGGAAAGTCAACATTGATGAACCTACTGGGTTGCCTTGATTACCCAACGGCTGGTGAGTACAAACTAAAAGGCACTGATGTGGCAACGCTGGATGAAGCAAGTCTCGCGGGCATTCGTAACAGAGAGATTGGCTTTATTTTTCAAAACTTCAATTTACTACCTAGAGCTACGGCGTTACAGAACGTAATGCAGCCGCTCATTTATCGCGGCATGGCGCTGACCGAACGCAAACAACGTGCACAAGATGCCTTGGCTATGGTCGGTTTGCAGGACCGTATGAATCACGTGCCAAACCAGTTATCGGGGGGCCAGCGGCAGCGTGTCGCTATTGCCAGAGCACTGGTCACTGAACCGGCAATTTTGTTGGCGGATGAACCCACTGGTAACCTCGACTCGGCGACAACCGTCGAAATTATGGCGCTATTTGATCAGTTACACCGCGATGGTCAAACCCTTATCGTTGTGACGCACGAACAAGAAATTGCCGATCGGTGTCATAGAGTAATCACCCTAAAAGACGGTCATTTAATATCTGACCAACTGAATCAAGTCGTTGGTCATTCTTCACCGCTAGGGGTTTCTGCACATGTCTAGCCTAAAATTCAAATTGTTTGAAGGGACACGCTCAGCCGCGCATTCTATTTTTGCTCATGGTTTTCGAAGTTTTTTGACAACCCTAGGTATTATTATCGGTGTTGCCTCGGTCATTGCGGTTGTGTCTGTTGTGCAAGGTTTCAGCGTCAATATAAGCCAGCAATTTGATGTGATGGGTACTAATGTCATTAATGTCGAGTCTTATACGCCTAGAAAAGAGCGGCTTCAGGGGGGGCGGGCAAAATTAACATACGATGATTATCTCGATCTAAAATTTAAAGTGTCTGGAATTAGTAATGTCACTCCAACCGTAAGAATGTGGGGCTCTAATGCGGTTATAACGTATAAAGGTCAATCTTCTAGCTCGATGATAGTTGGTACGGCGTCGACCTATCAAAAATTAAACGCCGTGTATCCTGAGCGCGGTCGATTCTTTAATCTCAGTGATGATAAGAGCCGGCGGCGGGTAGCTGTATTGGGATTATCAATAATTCCTAAGCTAAATATTAAAGGCGATCCCATTGGGCAGCATGTTTCGGTGTCTGGTGAGTGGTTTAAAGTTATTGGCATTGCCGAAAAACGTGGAAAATTGTTTGGTTTTGATCAGGATGACTTTATTTTGCTGCCATTCAGCACGACGCGCGCACTCTTAGGTGGTGCCGAACAGCCCGATATTCAGGTTAGTCTGCAAGTTGATGATCCCTTGCAACTAGAGCAAATAAAGCAGCAGATTCGAAATCTATTGCGCAGTAATCATAAGCTCAGTAAAGGCAGTGATGATGATTTTGAAATTGCCACAGCTGACCAGATGCTCGATACCTTCGAGGCTATCGTCGGTAGCACGACGCTTGTTTTAGGCGGTATTGTCGGAATCTCACTGTTAGTAGGGGGTATTGGTATTATGAATATTATGTTGGTATCAGTGACTGAACGCACTCGAGAGATTGGCATTCAAAAAGCACTGGGAGCCACGCGGTTTGATATTTTACTGCAATTTTTGATTGAAGCTGTTTTTCTGTGTTTGCTGGGAGGTCTCATCGGTTTGATATTGGGCTTTGCCGCGGGGTCCTTAATCAGTAGTTTAACCGGTTTGCCCGCGGCTACAGTTCCCGGATGGGCCGTCGTTTTGTCTTTCTGTTTTAGTGCCGGAATTGGTCTTGTTTTTGGTATTGTGCCAGCGGCAAAGGCCGCCAATCTTGACCCCATTGATGCTCTCCGCTACGAATAATCTACTCGCACATGCCTGGGTCTATTGGTTGTCGTGTACAAATCGCGATAGGATTTCGGAGAGTTTCTCAGCACGAGCCCACTGAAAAAAATGTCCGCCGCCGATCATTTCATGAGGCTGACCCTTCGTTCCGGGTACTTTTTCTAAGAATGTTTTTTCAAATCCGTTAGTTACAGGGTCATCTCCAGCGCCCACGCACAAAAATGGTTTGTCAAATTCAGCAAAGAATTCCCAGGCCTTTTTTTGTGCCTCTAATGAGCGGTCGGGAATGCTAGGGACCTGACTGGGCATAGCGCGAACCGCCATTTTAAAAGCAGGGCTCGGAAAAGGCGCTTCATACGCTCTCGTAATATCGGTCCGAAACGGTGATAGGTTACGTAGACCGAGATTACCCATTAAAAGTTCGGCAGCCATTGCCAGCTTATTGCGAGTTTCCATTTGTGAGGACGCAATGATACCCGCGGGTACATCTTGGGTGTCCCAAGTGTATTTTTGCCAATAGGCGAATTTTTGTGGTCCCGCATATGGGTTATCTTCGTTGCTAAAGCCATCCATTGTGCTGACTTGCTTCATCATAGAGGCCAGAGTTAGTTTTTCCGGCCCATTTCGAAAGGCCAGTATGTCATCAACCACATGGGCTGGAGTATCGGGGTTGTAGGGGAGACCTGTATTGCCCATAGCAACACGATCAAACCGATGACTGTTATCTACCACCATGCGTAAGCCGATTAACCCGCCCCAATCTTGACCAAAAAAGGTTAACTGTGAAAAGTCATTCTTTACGAGCCATTGGTTCATCCAATCAACCTGGCACTGATAACTGTAATCTGCCCTGCTGGCGGGTTTATCTGATTTACCATAGCCGGGTAAATCAGGTGCAATAACACGAACTCCTGATTTGACTAAATAGGGAATCATTCTTGCGTACAAATAACTCCAGACAGGCTGTCCATGCATGGCTAACAGAATTGGACCATCTGCAGGGCCCTCATCGATATGATGAATGCGTAAATTGGAGCCGTCCTGAGTCTGAATAACCGTATAGTTGGGCTCAAATGGATAGTCTTTGATACCGTCAAAACAATGGTCTGGTGTTCTCAAAATTTTCATGGCGCGGTCTCGTCAAACGATCAATAAATTTTATATTGGCACTATATCTGCCAATATGTTGATGATGCAAGAACAATTTGTATAACAGAGTGTTATTCTTTTCGTCTCTGTCTTCAGCAGATGCGTCTTGCGTACACAGCAAAAACGTTAATGGTCTGCCGCATCATAGTGCACGTCGGTGAATGAAATAGTTCTATCAATTCTCAATTGGGCAGTGAAAATGCGCCCAAAGCGACTGTGCTGGTTGTCATGCCGTTGGTTTCTTCTGTTTAAAATCGAAACTTTCCGGCCGCAGTCGCACGTTCAGTCTTCTACACCATGTTAAAACCGACAGCAGATGGTTACGGACGCTAATTTCAAGCGACGCGGTGCTTTTTAGCAATGTATTCTGTCGAGTATTGCCTACAGTGTTTACGCAATGCTCGACAGAATGCTTGCTCTACAGTAGCTTAGTGTTGGGCGCAGACGAAATAAGCCACCCACTCGTGCAGTTAATGGTTGCGGGTGCCTCGTGAAAATGTGCTTGGCTCAGCCTTCGCTAGTCAGATCCGGTATGAAATAGATATTCCGGTAGATTTTGAGGATCATGGAGCTCAAGTAAGACCTTGATAAATTGAGGATTGACCCAATAACACGACCATATAGAAAGGTAATTACTTATGCGTTTTCTCGTTTTTCTGTTTATTAGTATACCGATTGTTGAGATGTGGGTACTGATCGAAGTGGGCTCAGCCATTGGGGCACTGAGCACCATTGGGTTAGTGTTCTTGACGGCGGCTGTGGGTTTGGCACTGTTGCGCCAGCAGGGGATTAATACGTTGTTAAAAGTAAATGCGCGAATGGAGCGGGGCGAGTTGCCTGCTGGGGAGATACTGGAGGGTGTAATGCTGGCCGTTGGTGGAGCACTGCTGCTGACGCCGGGTTTTATTACCGATGTGATTGGCTTCTGTTGCTTGCTGCCATTTACTAGGAAGGCGCTTGTTGCCATTTTATTGCGCCAGGGTGTGATAATGTCAGGCTACGGTCGATCCAGCCATACCAATTTTCAGGATTCGGTCAGAACCCATGTTCACAGTCAGTCGGACTGGAAATCCGCTGGCGAAGAACAACAGCACGATGGTGCGAATAACGTTATCGATGGGGATTTTCGGCGCGAAGAATAAATCAGTAAGCAACTGATTTAGTTGAGGAAATTATAGTCTTTTGTGTTGCATTGATACGATTTGGCAGTCTTGGAAACAGAGTGCCAAAAAAAAGTCGTGCTACCCTTGATATTTGTATTCCAGCCCCCACATTTAGCAGTAACCCGGGTTGTGCCGGCCTATATGTAACCATAACCATTAACTTATTATTTTTGGAGATCTGCCAAAATGAACATTCGTCCGTTATACGACCGCGTCGTCGTTCGTCGCAAGGAAGAAGAAGAAACTTCAACAGGCGGGATTATTCTGTCTGGTTCCGCAAAAGAAAAACCTAACCAAGGTGAAGTGCTTGCTGTTGGTGAAGGCAAGGTGTTGGACAGCGGTGAAATAAGACCCTTGGCCGTTAAAGTAGGTGATCAAGTTGTCTTTGGTCAATATGCTGGTAGCAACACTATCACGGTAGATGGCGAAGAGCTGATTATCATGGGTGAGAGCGAAATTTTTGGCATAGTTGCTTAATTAACGACTAAAGCCTTATAACCAAATTGAACGATTTAGATTATAAAGGAAACAATCATGGCTGCTAAACAAGTTATTTTTGGCGATGAAGCTCGTCAACGTATGCTCAATGGCGTGAATATCCTCGCTAATGCTGTTAAAACAACGCTGGGACCTAAAGGTCGCAATGTTGTCTTAGACAAGTCCTTTGGAGCGCCTACCGTTACTAAAGATGGTGTCTCTGTCGCTAAGGAAATCGAGCTGGAAGACAAGCTCGAGAATATGGGCGCCCAGATGCTTAAAGAAGTTGCATCAAAAGCATCAGATGATGCCGGTGACGGTACTACTACGGCAACCGTTTTGGCTCAATCGATCGTTAACGAAGGTTTGAAATCTGTTGCGGCAGGTATGAACCCAATGGACCTTAAACGCGGTATCGATCAAGCAGTTATTGCTGCTGTCGCAGAAGTTGAGAAGATGGCGACCCCTTGTGCTGATGGCAATGCAATTGCGCAGGTGGGTAGTATCTCAGCGAATAGTGATGTTCAAGTCGGTGATATTATCGCCGAAGCTATGGAAAAAGTCGGTAAAGAAGGAGTCATTACCGTTGAAGAAGGCAACGGGCTTGAAAATGAGCTTGACGTCGTCGAAGGTATGCAATTCGATCGCGGTTACCTGTCGCCCTATTTCATTACTAACAGTGAAAATATGTCTGTCGAGCAGGAAAACCCCTTCATTTTGTTAGTCGACAAAAAGATTTCAAATATTCGTGAATTGCTGCCGTTGTTAGAGCAAGTTGCGAAGGCGGGCCGCCCGCTGGTTATTGTCGCTGAAGATGTTGAAGGCGAAGCATTAGCAACTCTGGTTGTTAACAACATGCGCGGTATTGTTAAAGTATCAGCCTGTAAGGCGCCTGGATTTGGTGACCGTCGTAAGGCTATGCTGGAAGATATTGCGATCCTGACTGGCGGTACGGTGATTTCTGAAGAAGTAGGCTTGGAGCTTGAGAGTGCAACTCTTGAACACTTAGGCACAGCTAAGCGCATCACTATGGATAAAGACAACAGTACTATTGTTGACGGTGCTGGTGAAGCGGCGACGATCCAAGATCGCGTTGGTGCTATTCGTGCTCAAATAGAAAACACGTCTTCTGATTACGATCGTGAAAAACTACAGGAGCGGGTTGCTAAACTGGCCGGCGGTGTGGCGGTGATTAAAGTAGGCGCTGCTACCGAAGTAGAAATGAAAGAAAAGAAAGCCCGTGTTGAAGATGCTCTACATGCTACTCGCGCAGCTGTAGAAGAAGGCGTTGTGCCTGGTGGTGGTGTTGCGTTGGTTCGCGCGCTGCAGGCAATAGACGGTTTGACCGGTGCAAATGATGACCAGACTGTTGGCATTAACTTGGCTCGTCGGGCGATGGAAGCTCCTTTGCGTCAGATCATCGATAACTGTGGTGAAGAATCCTCAGTGGTACTTGATAAGATCAAGCAAGGTGAAGGTAACTTTGGTTACAACGCTGGTACTGGTGAATATGGCGATATGATCGCTATGGGTATCCTTGACCCAGCTAAAGTAACTCGCACGGCACTTCAGGCTGCGGGTTCTATTGCTGGCTTGATGATTACTACTGAAGCCATGGTGGCAGATATACCTTCAGATACAGCTGCTGGTGGTGGTATGCCTGATATGGGTGGTATGGGTGGTATGGGTGGTATGGGCGGCATGATGTAAGTTTCCGCACTAACTTGTACGCTAAGGAAGCCTGTAAACATTGCGTTTATGGGCTTTTTTTTGCCTCGGTTATTGATACGGTATTCAGTCATAGTTTCTTATTAGAAAGTCATGTACGCTAACGTCACTGGTCACTGGTCACTGGTCACTGGTCATTGTATTGCTATTTGGTCTGACCACGACGGCTACAATAGATTTTAGTGGCTGATGAATTCGAGGGAATGAAAGGTTGTCTATGCGTGTATTGATTATCGATGATCATCAGCTAATTAGGGCGGCTGTTCGAAATCTACTTGTCCCTGAATTCCCCGCAGTAGAATGCGTCGAAGTTGATAACGGGCACTCAGCATTGGAGGCGGTGGCCGACGGTCATTTTGATGTTGCTATCGTCGACTTGTTTTTGCCGAACGAAACTGCCTTTGTTTTGGTTCGTCAGTTATGCGCTATGTTGCCGGATCTTCCTGTATTGGTGCTGTCAGCGACGGATGACAAGGCGCATATGCGGCAGTGCTTTGCGCTGGGTGTTTCGGCCTTTGTTAATAAAGGTGAGGCGATTGAAACTATTGTTGACGCTGTCAACGCTGTACTTTCCGGAAAGAAATATGTGCCAGAGGCATTGTCTGCTGGAGCGGATTTATCGTTGTCGGTCGGCGACAATGATTTACCTAATCAAAGCCTTGAAAAGGTTATGAGCGTTCTTACTGATCGACAGTTGGACATTCTCAGGTTGGTTGCTAAAGGGCATTCGAATAAGGAAATTGCTCGTCACAGCAACTTGTCTGAGAACACGGTTAAAGTGCATGTCAGTGCTATATTGAAAGCTTTAGGTTTGTCTAATCGCACACAGATAGGGTTGCTCGCTCAGAAGATAGGGATATTGAATACGTTATCGAGTCTTACTTAGGTTCGAGGTAACATATAGCGCCAGACAATAACTGCATGCGATTGGTATGACCAATGGTGCTTGCAAGCTTGCTTTTTATTGATAGGGCATTGACGGCTAGAGCCAATGATTGGTCGAATCAAACATAGATTTTATTACTTCCTCGCGCTGGGAGTTTTTTCGTTTCTTCTATCTTTTTTAGTCTATGCCGAACCGCTTCCAGTAACTTTTGTTGTGGTAAAAGACCAGGGTGTTTACAACAAAATTATCGTAGTGGCAGATCGTCTGCTACAAAGAGATGGGGTGGCGGTAAAGACAAAAGTTGTTGAGATTGACAGTTCGTCTGATACACCTGATGAGGTTGAAGGCCGCCTTGTAACTATCGGAACTCAAGCAGCTGCGTATGCTTATGAGCGTTACTCCGACAAGACGATGATTAACGCCTTACTGACCCGCTCTGGATTCACTCAGCTTGCCAAGCAATCCTTTGGAAGTATAGACAGCGCTCGTCGGCATGGTATTGTGCCTTTACTACTGGATCAGCCGCTTTCCCGTTTTTTTACTTTGGGCGCGATATTAGTCCCTTCAGCTAAGACCGTAGGCATTCTTGTCGGCCCTGCTAATAAACATCGACTCGAGAGCATTAGAAATCAAGCCGCGACGTCAGGGTTTGATATTCAGATTGCTGTGCTTGATCCGGATAATAATCCGATGCAAGTGATAGAGCCGGTTATTGCAGCTTGCGATTTTTTTGTTGTTCTGCCCGATAGACGGCAAATCAATCAGCTGGCTGCAAAGTGGGTGTTACCGCTTAGTTCCCGCTATAGAAAGCCCGTGATTGCCTATTCCCGAAAGTATGCGGAGGCAGGTGCCTTGGCATCGATATTTTCTTCGCCTGAAGACGTTGCGCTATCTATTGTTAACGGCCTGAACCGTGAGGCTGCTGTCACTGATTCTCGCGTCGTCCCGTTTTCCATCTCGCTAAACTCCTCAGTCGCGCGGTCACTCGGTATTGAAATTAAGGAAGCCGAATTTTATAGCTCGGCGATACGCCGTGGGGAGCCGCTGCTATGAAATGGCCTCTCTGGACCAGCGGTATTCGCAGTCGATTGTTACTGATTTCTATTTTACCTGTCGTCGTTGCCACGGTGTTGCTGTCTTGGTTTAGTCTTGTTTCACAGAATGAAAGTCTCAGTCGGGCGTTCTTTCAATCAGGAGATTCGGTAACCGCTTATATCGCAGCTACAGCCGAATTGGGTATGTATGCAGCAGACCGCACTGCACTGACGCGTCTTGGTGCCAGCGCTCTAAAAACACCAGACGTAGTCGGCATCGGCTTTATCGATAGCGGCATTAACCTTTTGGCTGCCAGTGGCGACACGAGCGTTATTGGTCGGGAGGGCATTGAGCTCTGTCTAGAAAATGGTCGGTGGGAAAGAGGCCTATATTTGTTTTTCTGTAAGCCGGTGCTTGAAAGCGAGCAGCTCGTTTCTGATTTCGATTTGGATGTTAAACAAGTACGGGCTGGCCCTAATCAATATGGATGGGTGATGTTGGCGGTTAGCCGGGAAAGTATGGCGCTGCAACAACAGGCTAATGCTCAAGTGTTGTTAGGCGTTGCGCTGATTGTGGTTTTAGCGGCTGCGCTACTCGCTTTCCGAATTAGCGGAAGTATATCGATGCCGGTATTGTCCTTGGAAAAAACCGTAAACGAGTTAGATTCTGGGCGCCTTTCCAGTCGTGCTGAAGTAGCCGGCCCATCGGAGACGAAGGCACTGGCCAGAGGTATCAATCGACTGGCGCGGTCTGTTGCTCAGTCTCAGGAGCAGCTGGCGACAAAAGTTGAAAACTCGACTCGTCGAGTAGTTACGGCTATGGATGCATTGAGTAAAAAGAATCGTGCTCTTGAGAAAACACAACAAGCTTTAAAATTAGCAAGCACTGCAAAAGATGATTTTTTGGCCAAAATGAGCCATGAGCTCCGAACCCCGTTAACAACTGTGGTTGGTTTTTCGCGGCTGCTAAACCAATCAAAAATGAACAGCAAGCAAGTAGAGTACAGCGATAATATAACGGTTGCCGCTGAGTTATTACTCGATACTATTAACAATATGCTGGATTTTTCGAAATTGCAGTCCAGTGCGGTATCAATAGAAAATATAAAGTTTGATTTGCGCGAAGCAATGGAGGGACTTGTTGCTATGCATGCCTATCAGGCTGAGAGCACGGGGCTAGATCTTATTCTGATTATCGATCGAAATATTCCCCGACTCTTATTAGGAGACCCAACCCGCATCAAACAAATTGTAAATAACTTACTCAGTAACGCTGTCAAATTCACTAAGCAGGGAGAAGTGGTTCTGAGGGTTTCATTGATGAAGGGGGAGAATGATGACGGCTCTTTATCCATTGAGGTGATAGATTCGGGGATAGGTATGGACGAAAAGAGCCAGGCTCGTTTATTTCAACCCTTTACTCAGGCCGACGATACCATTACCCGTCGTTTTGGCGGCACCGGGCTGGGATTAGTTATCTGTAAACAATTGGCGGAGTTGATGGGCGGTGATATCGTCATTAACAGCGATCTCGGTGTGGGAACCTGTATGACGGTGACGCTGCCCCTGCTTGCGACTGATTTGAGTTTTGTAATGCCAGTTAGGCCGCCCAGTGATTTCAATGTTCTTGTTTACGATACCAGTCCTTGGGGTCGGCAGTCGTTGCAAAACCATTTTTTTGAAGCCGGTTTAGTGGCCGCAGTAGGGAGTAAGGTCGAGCTATCACTGAGTCTTGAACAGACATCGCATGCTGTTGATATATTGGTTCTTAGTGTTAAAAGCAGCGACGTCAAAATGCAGGACTTAGCCGATTGGTTGTTGGAAATAAGAGCTATATATCAAGGTTCGATAATTTTTTCATCTGAGCAGCGCTTGCTGCATTCGCCTGAATTTGAGCGTATTTTGCAAAATTATATGCCGATATTTTGTGTGTCGAGACCGGTGAAGCATAGTGTAATTGCTAGTATTGTGCAGGGTATCGATAGCAAAACGGAGACTGTTAATTCAAAGCATAGGGAAGCTGCAAAGCTTCCTTTGAAGGGTTTGAAGGTTTTACTCGCAGAGGATAATTTTTATAATCGAAAATTGATCGAAACAATTGTTGTTCGTTCAGGTGCCGCGGTTTCTGGCGTGGAAAATGGTGGCCAGGCAGTGGATCTTTTCGAAAGAGAACATTTTGATGCGGTATTGATGGATATTCATATGCCGATTATGGATGGAATCAGCGCAACCCAAAAAATTGTAGCGCTGGCAGATGACGGTGGTATTCCTGTGTTTGGACTTACCGCAAACGTTATTGAGCGTGATCATGACAGGATGCTAAAAGCGGGGGCCAATTATATTTTTGGCAAACCATTAGACGAGGTCGGTTTAATCAAGGCAATCTGTGAGTGCACTGGGCGCAGTTATCATCCTCAATGGGAACAGAGAAAAAAGCTAGTCGAGTCATTAGTCAGTCCGCAGTCTTTGCAAATAAAACTCAATATGTTATTTGACAAAGTAAGTAATGAGGTCCGACAGCTTAATATTGATCAGGCAAATGAAACTCTTCACGAAATGGGGGGACTATCA
>Ga0206126_10001500_pt1 | contig 27856 bp, 22 predicted proteins | sample Helgoland_Spring_5_FD_148621 | JGI IMG/M metagenome (GOLD analysis project Ga0206126, IMG submission 148621) | Pelagic subsurface seawater microbial communities from Kabeltonne, Helgoland, North Sea - Helgoland_Spring_Bloom_20160412_1 | ecosystem: Environmental > Aquatic > Marine > Epipelagic ...
TGAGAGTGATGTTTTTAATCTGGGCACAGGAACGGGTAACTCGGTTTTTGAAATTGTCACTGAGGTCGAGCGCATCATGGGCGTGGAGCTTGAAAAGTCAGTGGGCGAGCGACGCGGTGGAGATGCCAATATCGCGGTAGCGGATAACCGCAAAGCGAAAGAGCTGCTCGGCTGGGAGCCTAAGCGTAGTATTGAGCAGTCGGTAAGATCACTAGCGAAGTGGTATAAGGCCCGGCCGGGTGGGTGGGATTATTGATAGCCGCTTTGCGGCAGTTCGAGTTGAGAGTTCGAGTTCGAGTTGGGAATCGCGTGATGCGGAAGAAATGAGCCGCTTTGCGGTGATGGGGGATGAAGGGTAGCCGCAGAGCGGCAGTTCGAGTTGAGAGTTCAAGTTTAAGTTTGGAGCCGCCTAAGGCGGAAAAAATTTGGGACGAGGGATGACTTGGCCAAAAATGCAAGACCTCAAGATTGAAAATACAAGATAGCAGCCGAGACAAATTTGACTTATATTAACACCCCCAGTGGTTTTTCCTCTGGGGGTTTTTGTTTAGTTGGGGTAATTACAATTTAGACATTACATGACAGTCATCCACAGCAAAGCAGCATGAATTTTGTTTTTCTAAATCAGTATTATCCTCCCGATGCGGCGCCAACCGGGATCATGCTTGAGCGTGTGGTGCAGCAAGTCGTCGCGGCAGGCCATGAGGTCACCGTGATCTGCGCTAAGGGGGGCTATGCTTCGCAAGATATTAGCGATGATGAGCTGGAGAAAGCCAGAGGGCATTACCAAGATGGTGTAACAGTGGTTCGCGTGGGAGCGACGTCATTTGGTCGTCGTACTTTTCTTGGTAAGTTGGTTGATTACGTGAGCTTTTATGCGGGCGTGGTATTGGCTTTGGCTGGCTTGTCTTGCAAGCCAGACAGAATAGTCGCGATGACGACTCCACCGTATTTGTCGGTCTTGGCTCGGATCTTTTCCAGGATACATGGCTGCAGCCACTGTCATTGGGTGATGGATCTGTATCCAGATGTGATGGTAGCGCATGGTATGCTGAAGCCTAAGAGTCTGCTCCACCGCTTACTGGCAGCGATTGCACGCTGGGGTTTTGGAGGCCAGAGATGCAGTGGGGTTATTTCTCTGGGGCCTGATATGGCAAGACGTCTTGCTTGTCACATGGACTCGGTGAAAACGAGCCCATGGGTGCCACTTTGGAGTGGCGCAAAAGCCACTCGGGTTGAGCCGGAGAAGGTCATGTCGCTGCGCAAGATCAGGGGCTGGAAAGAGGGTGATCTGGTGGTGATGTATTCTGGCAATATGGGACTTGGCCATTTGTTTGATGAGGTGCTTGAGGTGGCATCAGTTGCCAGTAGTGATAATTTTGCTGGCAGTAAGCTCACTCGGTTTGCGTTTTTTGGAGGCGGCAAGCGTCGCGCCGAGGTCGAAACTTTTGTCACGGCTCACCCAGATGCTCCCGTCGAACTGCATGATTACGTCGACTCTGGAGATTTGGATGCTCACCTCGCAAGCGCGGATGTGCATTTAGTTTCTCTGAGGCCAGATTGGGACGGCACCATGGTGCCATCCAAACTTCAAGGGGTGTTTGCAGCAGGACGACCGGTGATTTTTATTGGTTCAGCGAGTAGCTCAATTGGCCAGTGGGTATTGGAAAGTGGCGGCGGGTGGCTGGTGAGGCCGGGTGATTTGGATGCACTGAAAGTTGCCGTTGTCGAGGCTTCGCAAGCGGATGAATGTGATCGCAGAGGAGTGCTTGCATACAACTTCGGAATGGAGTATTTTGATGCCAATATCAATGCTGGTCGTGTAGCCAACTTGATGATGAATGGATTTTAGTATTAGGTTGTTAGCTCCTTTTTTATCTGCAAGTTATGGCGTTACACCGCCTCTATTTTCAATCATATTTCATGGTTGATATTTAATATATATTAAGTAGTCTCACCCAATGTCTCGGAGCAAGAGAAAGAGAAAGAAAATTCAAAGGCACCTAAGGCTTTATAGGTCCACCTATTTGTCTCTTCTTTTAATCATATCTTCGTCTGTGATTGTCATGGTGCTTGCCAACATGTTGATCAAAGAGGAGGGCCGTTATAAAACAACGGTCAAGAAGCTGGTGGGCAGCCCCGAGCAACGTTATAAAAAAGCGCTATCTCTGGTTATTGAAGGTGACGACAAACAGGCTTGGGTAATGATGTTCAACCTAGCAAGGCTTGGTGATTCTGCTGAAAATCCACTGGGGTATGGTAAAGCCCACCTTTGGGTTGCTAATGATAAGCTGTCTCACTTTAATGCCGACTTTATCTGGAAGTTTCCGGGAATTGATCAGCGAGGTAATAACATCCTGGCCCTGCCTGAGGATGAAGAAACGGCGAAAATTCAACTTCATTTATCCCATGCGGTAGCGCTTAATCCAGAGTTGAATAAATCTTATCCCTTATGGGCTGCCACGCTAGTTTCACAGGGAAAACGAAATCAGGCATTAGAGGTGCTAATGAATGCAGTTGGCCATGAGGATGAACCGCATCCAGAATTACATGTTCCGCTCGCTCATGTGCTTGCGATGAAGGGTAATGATTTAGAGCTTAAGGATAGAATGCTCTACCTTTTTGATACACTGGGAAGAACAACACGGCACAGCAGGGGGACTGATATCTCAGGAAGAATCACTTATATCCTGAGCGCGATCATTTTGAAGAGGTATGAGATTGCTGACAATGCCTTGCAAATTTTGGAGTCCAGGTTCTCAAGTAATCGAGCAAACAGGGGTGAAATGCTATCATCGCGACAAGCCTCGCCGATGGAGCAAGTGAGAGCGTTGCGTATGGCATACCACTACAATAGGGCGATTGAGGCTTTTCAGAAGCTTCCGTCTGGTGCGAACACTGGCTTTGGAGATATGTTGGACGAGCTTGAGCTAGCGTTGCAAACGCAACCTAGCTGTGAGTCAGCCATTGAGGCGCTCTCCTACATTGCAGATAGAGATTCTAGCCAGAAAGAGAGAGTGAAAGGTATCCTCGAAGAAGTGCTTGCTAAATCGACTGCCTCTCAAGGTGCTAAGTCCCAGTCGCAGGTGAATATATCTTTGGCAACACTGGATCCGGCAGCAACCCAAGACAGGCGTAAGCTGCTTGAGCAAGCGGTGGAGTCTGATCCTCAAAATGCAGATGCTGTTCTCCAATTGACTCAAGTTTTGCTTGCCGAAGATAGTCCAGATTACACGAGGGTTGAGCAATTGATCAAGAAGGCGCTGAGAACTTGTGATGCCATTTATCATGCTGATTTCTATCATCGGCTGGGTGAAGTGCAGGTGCATTACCAGAAATGGCAGGGGGCTATTGTTTCCCTGGAGCGGTGCTTATCGAAAGCATCAAACCAGGCGGCTGTGCATGCGTTGCTCGCCAAGGCTTACTCGGCAATTGGGCAATCAGATATCGCAGCTCAGCATCGTAAGTTAGCCGTTCAAAAGGCTAAATAAGTGAGGTGCTGAGTGCATTACCGACTAAACAATGACAGCAGACAATAAGAAACAGAGCCAATGGAAAGCTTGGGTAGTATCAGGCTTGGCCGCCGTGCTGTGGCTGCCGATGCTACAGAATTATTTCTCAGTGCTGCAGGAAAGAGACAGCTACAAATTGTGGCCGTTACTGGCTGTGGTTGTTGCTATAATGTTTGTGTTCCGTTGGAGGCGAGCCCCGGTTGCCCAGACCTATGCTCCTCGCTGGGCCTTGTGGTTAACTTTCATTCCGGGCATCATCATGATGCTGTTTGGGCTACTCTACTATGTCCCCTATGCTGCGACTATGGGGTGGCTGGCTGCGATGGCAACGGCAGCCCTTTACCTCTCTTCGTTCAGGAAAGTCGAAAACCTGTTGGGCTTGTGGCTGTTGTTGGCTTTATTTCTTCGACCTCCATATCAAATGACGCTGCGCATCATGACGTGGATGGAGAATGTGAGTGTCTCTACGACATCAAAAATGCTTGATTATGGCGGCACCATTCATGTGGTCCAAGGAAATACCCTTGGTCTTCCGAGTCATGACTTCCGGATCGATCATATTTGCAGTAGTTGGGTTTCCCTAGTAAGTATGGTTGCTTGTGCTGCTGTCATCTGTGTGGCCAGAAACAGGCGCTTGTCTCATTGCATCGTCGTGTTTTTGATGTCGCTGGTATCGACCTGGGTTTTAAATATCCTGCGCATCTACTTGGTGATCAACGTCAAGATACGCTATGGTTTGGATTTGCTGGATGGTGCCTACATTGGAATATATCATCTGATGTCATTTATACTGGGAATCTTCCTGGTGCTTTGTACTGATGCGCTGGTTGTATTCCTTTATTCGCGAGCCAAGAAAGATGTGGTCGATAGTGATATGATCAGGAGAGCCAAAAGCCCGCTAGCCAGACTCTGGACTTGGGTCTCTCACATTGAGTTGGGGCGCTTACTGGCTTACTTTGTTTCCCTTAGACCTGTTCAGATTGGTGGTATTTCATTTGTTGTTATCGCCTTGATGTTGAGCTCACTAATCGCCATGGAGGCCTTAGTCATGTATCACCGTCAAGCGGTTACCAAAATGGAATTCATGTATGACGAGGATGGGCTCACCAAGCTGGGGGAGAATTCATTTGTTCCAGATAGAGATGGCTGGGAGCTCGTCAGTTACGATACAGAGAGACGTGAAATCATGAATGTCTGGGGGGCGTTTTCAAGCACATGGCGGCTCAAATACAATGGTTTGACGGTCACGTTTTCCTTAGATTACCCATTTCACGAATGGCATGACGTGAAGCGCTGCTATTACAAGGTGGGTTGGCAGCTTGTTGATGAAAAGATTCTGAGAACTCTTCCTGATTTTGAATGGCAGGCCTCGCAGACCGATATGCTCACACCTAATGGTGATGCGGGTTTCATCTTATGCAGCAACTGCGACCATTTGGGCAACCCTGTAGTGCCAAAGCCGGCGAAGCACGATCTGTCGATGCTTGTTTATCGTTTGCAACCGAGCCAGATGACACCACCGTTTGGCGATTCCTACGACCAAGATAGGCGCACCTTGTATCAAACACAATGCATGGTGTCTAATCCTCGCCCATTGAATGAAGCGACTAAGCAGCAAATTAGGCTCATGTATGTTGATTTTCGTGAGCAGATCAGAAGGGCGCTTACTAGCCAAAGCCAGAACAACTAATAGCTCGTTTGAGATAGAATAATGAATAACCCATACGGTCAACACAGGCTTGCCAAGCTTAGGCACAAATCCATTGTTCGTTACCTTTGGGTTTTAGTCACTCGATTCCCAGTCTTTATCATTTGGCAATTTTCTCGTCTTATTCCAGACGAGCTAGGTCGGCGATTAGGCAAGCGTCTTGGTTTTTTACTTGCTCCATTTCGGTCGCTGATTGATGTGGCAATGTTTTGGCTGACAACAAGGGCATGGAAGCATCTTGCTTTCGCTGCTCCGATGATTTTACTACTGATGTGGATATTCTCGACGCTTTTTTTAGCCAACAGCATGAGCGAAAAAGACTTCTATAAGCCTTATCGCAAATCAATGATGACTGCTTTGCAAACCGGCAATCACAAGAAAGCTGATTTTATGGCGGGCAAGCTTCTTGCGGTGAATGCTTATCAGAGAGATGAACAGATGCTTTTTGCCGCCATGATGGCGGCAAATGAAATGGGCAACACTCCGCGGCGCGACATGTTGCAACAGCTGTTGACGACGCAGCTGAACTCGGCCCGTACTCACCTTTGGTCGGCAACAGCTTTGCTTTCTGATCGATCCAGAGGTCGCACCAATGTGCCTCGTGCGATTGAACATATCAAAAAGGCAATCAGCTTGAGTGACAATCCGCAAGAAATCAAACGCATGAAGATGCAGTTGGTGAACATCTATTATCGAGCTGATCGCCCAACCGCAGCCTTGGAAATTCTCAACGAATTGGGTGTGACGGACTATAGGATGGGCGTGTTACGTGGTAGTATCTATTTGCGAAATAATGAAAAACTCAACGCCAGGGAGGCAGTAATTGATACCCTCACGAGCTTGGATGAAGATGACGTAAACAAGGAAGATTACCTTAAAGTAAATCTCGATGCTCTTGGCATTTTGTCCGATGCGGGGGGTGAGTTAACATTGATTGAGGAAAAAATATCAGAACTGCTATCCTTGATGGAGAAAAAATTAGCGCTGAATCCAGATGATGCCGACCTGAGGCCAATTATGGCGCGTTCCTACCTGTTACTTGGGCGCACCTTATTTCAGATGGATGATGCATCACAATACTTAAGAACACTCGATGCTTTTGATAAGGCATTAGCTGTTGCAGAGGACGTGCCAGCTCAAATTGGACAATTCACCCTCTACATAAGCAACATTCCGGAGGCGCGTATTCGCGAGGCTCTCATCGAGGGAAGGGGGGTAGCTATGGGTCACATCTTACTTGGACTCAATGCATGGAAAAAGGGTAAGAATGATACGGCAGATTTTCATTTTCGTTTAGCGACCGCGCATCAAGCTCATTCTCTCAGAGTGCTTGAATACGTGGCACTTCAATACACTCGCAAGCCCATAGGTGGTGCTTTTAAAATGTCTCTGTCTCGAGATCCAAGTTGGAGACAGTCATTGGTTTTGCTAGATATCATTGCAAAAATTGATGAGGTGCCGCTCGGAAGTAATCTCAAATTTCAGTGTTTAGTCTTAGCAGAAAAGCAACGCTGGGCTGAGATTATTTTGAAAATTGAGAAACACATCGACAAGATCTCAGGGGGGTATCGGCTGGAGTTTTTGCAAATCTTGATGAGGGCTTACGGCGAACTTGGAGACCTGGAGAAGGCGCGTGAAATCAACCAGATTTTACAAGAGCAAGCAAACGTGCTATGATACTTAGCGAATGGATATTATTTTATAAAAAATATTGACCACTAAAGGTATTTTTATTATTAATATTAATTAAACAATGCGCCGCATGTTGCATGCATCGTAAACACACACAGATTGATGGTTGCTCCTCCCCTTAACACCGAGAATATAAAAGTCGAAAGCTCCAGTGATGCAGCAGCCTTTGTGTCAATAGACGACACCTCGGATATGGCAATGGGGTCCATTTTTGACGATGCTGACAAGCATAAGCAGGGTGCCGTGCTGCATTGGAAACGTGATATTGTTCGCCATATTTATCCTGCAGCTTTACTGGTTTTTGATATCTTATTAATTGCCGCTATTTTCATCATTGGTAATTATATAAGATATGATGAAGATCTGTTGACTACAGTAAGCCGGCGGGTGCTATTGATCATAGAAATGGGAAGTATCATGGGAGTAGCCCTGGTCGGTGGATACAACTACAGGACCAACACCAAAAACTTTCGCTTCATCAGTGAGCACATTATCGTCTCATCGGTTGTCTTTGTGGTCGTGTTTTTTTTCATCTATTCAGTGGTTAGTTATGGTTTCAACCTTAAGTCGGCCCGTTTCGTAGTCGCGGTTCCCCTGATTGCCTTTCCAATCTTATCGATGGCCTATCGATATATTTTGGGCAAGGTGAAATTAACATATCAGCGCGGTAATGCTTTCTGTATTATTGGTAAGGGATGGGCTGCGCAGGATTTATACCAAAGAATACAGCGTGATGATGTTAGCCATGAAGTGATTGTGGTAGATCCATTTGATTCTGATGTTGGTGAACACCTCATAGAAGATGACCCTGAGTCGCCGATATTAGAATCGATTGAAAAAATGAATTTTCAGTCATCAATGCATGGTCGTTATGTTGAGAACTATGTGTTAACATATTCCCCAGATCAAATGCCCTACAATTTGGTGAAGAGGCTCGCTGTCGCCCAGTTCAACGGTAACAATGTGTGTTCCTATGATGCATACCTGACGAATTATCTTAAAATGGTATCACCGCGGGAGGTAAACATGGGGTGGGCTTTGAAAGGGGGATTTACCACGCACAACAATACCTATGAGCGAATCAAGCGAGCTTTCGATATTGCTTTTGGCTTGATCGGTATCGCAGTCTTTTGGCCGTTGATGCTGGTCACAGCCTTATTGGTCAAGCTTACCAATCCAGGTCCTGCCATATTTAAGCAGGAGCGTATTGGCCATAGGGAGGTTTCTTTTACACTGTATAAGTTTCGCACGATGAAAGTGAGAACGGAAGAGGGCTCAATGTATACCGAGAAAAATGATTCACGGCTAACTCCTATTGGCAAGTTTCTGAGGAAAACCCGCATCGATGAATTACCGCAATTTTGGAATATCCTCAAAGGTGATGTTAGTCTGGTAGGACCGAGAGCGGAGTGGTCAGCGCTGGTGAAGGGCTACGAAGCTAAGTTTCCGTATTACCATTTCCGGCATGCGGTAAAGCCGGGCATCACGGGTTGGGCACAAGTCAATTATTCATACGGAGCAAGTGATCAAGACACGTTGGAGAAACTCTATTATGATCTTTATTACGTTCAGAGACACAGTCTGATGCTGGATGCGATCATCATCATTAAAACGATTTATACAGTAGTATTCGGACGTGGGCAGTGATAGTTATTTGTCTGTTTTGCTTTTCAGAAAACAACCTCATCTTGCATAAGGTGGGGTTGTTTCTTTTTACAAGCCTGTCTAATATGAAGCCGTGCGACTGAAAATGACTTTAGCTTATGACGGACGACCCTATGAGGGGTGGGCAACTCAGCCGAGTGGCAACACTGTCCAAGATTATTTAGAAAAGGGCATATCCGAAGTGGCTAAGCAAAGTGTGCGTATTTTTGGCTCAGGAAGAACAGACACGGGAGTGCATGCGCTTGGTCAGGTAGTGCACTTTGATGTTCCTGACGGAATGAGTATGAACGCTTACAACTGGGTGCCAGCAGTGAATAGCAAGATGCCAGTAGCAATACGGGCTATGGACTGTGAGGAAGTATCGAAGGATTTTCATGCCCGCTTTGACGCTGTTTCCAAGACCTACACCTATGATTTGTGTCTGGCACCCGTATTGCCTCCATTGAGTGCTGGTATGGCGTGGCACTTGCCACGACAGCTTGATGCAGACTCACTGGTGAAAGCTCTCAGTTTATTGGAGGGTGAACATGATTTTCAGGCTTTTTCTGCCAAACGAGGAAATGAAACTGAAGATACAAAGTATGTAAGGGTGTTGAGCCAATGCGAGCTAGTGACGACGGAGGTTGGTTATAGAATTATATTTTCCGGTAATGGTTTTCTCTACAAGATGGCGCGGTTATTAACGGGGTCAGTAGTTTATGCGGCTCAAGGGCGTTTGCGATTAGATGACCTCAAAGGCTTATTGGATCAAGCGGCTGATCTGCCCAAGGGGAGAGCTCCATTCTGCGCACCCGCAGATGGGTTGATCTTAGACCACGTTGACTACCACTGAGCTATTAGTGGGATGATAAAAAACGCGCCACACTGGTGGGTGTGACGCGTCAGTAGTGATCTACTTTGATGTGAATGTAGTGCTGCTGAGGTTAGTGAGCTTTGCAGAACTCTTCAAATCGAGATAGGCCCTCATTGAGCACGTCTAGCGTAGTGCAGTAGCTCAGGCGAATGCTGTTGTCGTGGCCGAAGGCAATACCGGGAACGGCAGCCACTCTGTAGCGGTTAAGCAGCTTATCACAGAGATTGACTGACTTGATGCCGATTTGCTCGGTATCGACGAGGCAATAGAATGCACCTTGTGGCTCGGTTACTTTGATATTGGGGATTGCACTGAGTCGGCCGTAAACAAACTGGCGGCGAACATCAAACTCCGCGTTGAGATCTCTGATGAAGTCCTTGCCCCCTTCAAGAGCGGCAAGCGCGCCGTATTGGGCAAAGGTGGTTGCATTGGAAGTAGTGTGTCCCTGAATCTTAGAAATGGCTTCAGCAATTGGCTTTGGAGCCGCGGTGTAGCCAACGCGCCAACCTGTCATGGAGTAGGCTTTAGAAAATCCATTCACAGTAATGGTGAGGTCATACAGATCTTTGCTCAGAGATGCGATGCTGGTGTGCTTGGTGTCACCATAAATGAGATGCTCGTAAATTTCATCCGCGAGAATGATGATATCCTCATAAAGGGCGACTTCACCGAGTGCGCGTAGCTCGTCAGCACTGTAAACTGATCCAGTCGGGTTGCCCGGAGTGTTGAGGATGATCATCTTGGTGCGCCCCGTCATGTTTTCCTCAAACTGTTCTGGGGTGATCTTCCAGTTGTTTTCGGCTGTGGTTTCGACGAAGACGGGCTCAGCACCGGCAAGGCGAACCATTTCAGGATAGCTTACCCAGTAGGGAGAGGGGATGATAACTTCGTCACCCTCCTCACAGACTGCTAGAATGGCGTTGAAGCATGATTGTTTTGCGCCCGAGTTGACCACAACTTGCCGTGGATCATATTCGATTCCATTATCCGTATTTAGTTTGTTGGCAATGGCCTCTCTGAGCTCGGGGATTCCCGATGCAGGCGTGTATTTTGTTTTGCCCTCGTTGAGGGCTTGGATAGCGGCTTGCTTAATGAAGTCAGGGGTGTCCTGATCAGGCTCTCCACCGGCAAGTCCGTAAACTTCTTCGCCACGTGCTTTCATGGCTTTGGCTTGATTGGTGACTGAGAGGGTGAGGGAGGGGGCGACCTTGTTGACGCGTGATGAGATGGAATCCATGGTGCTGTATGTTTTAAAAACAATTAATATGTTCACCCGCAGAGGGAGTAACAGTGATTTTCACAGCACATCTCCCCGCGAGATGATGCAGATGGGGTAGCTGATAATTCTGGTGATGCAAGCCAAATGGTGCATTGGGTGCATGATTTATTGCCTGCAAGCTATGATTTGAGGCTTCCGCGTGCGGTCATCCATTTGCCTTTGCGGATAATTTGAGAGAAGTGGAGGCCTGACTCTTGGGCGGTGGCTTGGGTTTGTTCCCATTGATCATGGAGGATGCCGGAGACGATAACATCTCCATTGTCTTCCATGGCCTCAGCAATGGTGGGAAAAGCTTGCTGTAAAATGGTGGAAAAAAGGTTCGCCACAACCACGGGCCATTTGCGCTTTGGCTGCCAATCAAGCACGTCAACCTCGGACATCTTGACTAGGCTGACTTGATTGCGCCTTACATTGCCCCGAGCCACTTTGACTGCTTGGGGGTCAAAATCCATACCCTCACTGTGATGTGCTCCAAGCATGCGCGCTGCGATGGCGATTACGCCGGTGCCCGTGCCTAAATCAAGCATGTCCCAGTTTGACGATGAGCGCTCTTTTGCGATGTCGACGAGCAATCGCATACAAGTCGATGTCGTAGCATGATCACCAGTGCCAAAGGCCATCTCAGCTGGAATTTGTACAATATGCCTACCGGGAAAGTCTTTTGCGAGCTTGTCGCGTGCATCATCGTCCCGTAAGCCGGTAATGATGAGAGAGCTTCTTATTTTGATGGGGGTATTCGAAGGCTCGGCAAGCGCTGCCCAGTTTTTGTGGACGAGTTTGCGAATACTGCCACCGAATTGTTTTTTGATGCTTTGTGCTTCTTGCTCGGTCTCGGTGTAGACTTCGACTCTTACCGTTTTGTTGGATTTGAGACGAGTGATGACGGTATTAGGGTTGCCGTGAAAACGATCTTCCCATGCATCCATCCATTGTATTCCAGATAGTTTAGACCAAACCCACATATTTGAACTAAACACAAGTCACCCCAATGGGGAATTTAAAAACTTGATTACGCTTCATTTGTCAGCGCTTACGCTAAATTTCTTTTGTTTCGAGTGATTCACCGCATTTTCGGCAGAAAGAGGCATCAGGTAAATGACCATGGATGCCGCAGCCAGGGCAGGCGTCGGTTGTTTCATCCGGACGCATGGCGACACGTATCATATCACTGGTTACAATACCGGTGGGAACGGCGATGATGGCATAGCCAGCCAGCACCATGATGGATGTGAAAAATTGTCCAAGTGCTGTTTGAGGGGTGATGTCACCAAATCCAAGGGTAGTGATTGTGACGATAGAGTAATAAATACTGACGGGGATATTGGTGAAGGATGTGCCCTCGTGCTTCCCCTCTACAATGAACATCAGTGTGCCTGCAATCATGGCCAAAATGAGCACAGCGAAGAAAAACACGGTAACCTTGGCTCTGGATGCGGCAAGGCCACGCATGATCGTGTTTGCCCCCCGCACGTGAGATATCATTTTTAAGACACGGAACATTCGCAAGAGTCGCAGTAGGCGAATGACTGCATAAGGGGTTCCTCCACCAAATGCTAAGGCGATGTAGCTGGGGAGGCAGGAGAGGAGGTCTACAATACCATAAAAACTGAAGATATACTTTAGAGGCCGCCGAACTAGCCAAATGCGAAGAAAATATTCGATGGTGAAGATAATAGTAAAAACCCATTCAGCGGTAGCCAGTTGCATTCGGTATCGCTGATCAATCGACGCCACACTCTCCAGCATGACAGCTAATACTGACGCGCCGATCAGCCAAAGCAAAGCAACATCAAAAAATTTACCGGATGGAGTCTCGGCCTCAAAGATGATTTCCCACAGCTTTTCCTTGAAGGTCAGCTTATTGGACGGGTTGGTTGCTTGGTCTGAACTTTCCTCCTGATCTTGCACAAGCTCAATCATGCTTAAATAAGGTGATTTTGTCAATTGCCCCCTCAAGTCAGCCCAGAGGCGCGTAATTGTGCTAAACACCGCAGATTCGGCGAGATTTGGGTTGACATGTCATCAGCTCACTCCTAGTTTGCGCGCCCCTCGATGTGAGGTGGATGGATTATTTCATCCTGGGAAGCCGATTTGTTTTGCCCCTCAGTGGGCTGCGCAAGTCACCAACAATAAACATAAAAAACGAATGAAAACTTTTTCAGCCAAAGCTCAAGATGTAGAGCGCAAATGGTATGTGATCGATGCCCAAAACAAGGTGCTCGGTCAAGTCGCTGTTGAAGCCGCCAACCTACTGCGCGGTAAAAACAAAACAATTTTCACCCCTCACGTTGATACGGGTGATTTTGTTATAATTACTAACGCTGAAAAAGTTGTTCTCACCGGCAACAAAGAAGGCGAGAAAATCTACACTCGATACACAGGTTACGTTGGTAACCAAAAAGTCGAGACCCCCAAACAGGTTCGCGCCCGCCGCCCAGAGTTATTGCTCGAGCGTGCCATCCGCGGAATGGTTCCCCACAACAAGCTTGGTGATGCTATTTTCAAAAAGCTCAAAGTTGTCGTCGGGTCTGATCACTCACACGATGCCCAACAGCCTGAGGTGCACGAAATCAAGTAACTCATAGTTATCAAGCCACTTAACAAACATCTTACCAAATTATTTTCATGAGCGAAGCTACTACTTATACTGCCACCGGCCGTCGCAAATCCTCAGTTGCCCGTGCTTGGGTCACCTCAGGAACCGGAAGAATCACTGTCAACAACCGACCTTTCGAGGAGTATGTGCCAACAGTGACTCTGCAAAACTCAGTTCTTGAGCCCTTCCAAAAATCCAAGTTGGTCAACAAATTCGATGTCAAAGTCTCCGTTAAAGGTGGAGGTATTGCCGGACAGGTCGGAGCCATTCGATTGGCGATTTCGCGTGCACTTTGTGATCACGACGAAGAACTTCGCCCTGCACTTAAAGAAGCTGGCCTCATGCGTCGTGACCCACGTCAGAAAGAGCGTAAGAAATACGGTCAGCCTGGTGCTCGTAAGAAGTTCCAGTTCTCTAAGCGTTAATCTTTATTTTAAACTACACAGCACAACCCAAAAGCTATGTCTAAACATTCATCACTCAAAGCAACCGGCGGAGCCGGTGGAAAGCGTTCTGTCCTCAAACGTTTCGAGCGTATCAAATTGCTCAAGGAGCGCGGTCAATGGCAAAAAGGTAAGAGCCCAATTGGCCTTCCCAAAACAAAGCCTGAGGCATAACCACAACGCACTGCTGCAACACTTTTCAACCCGCCCCATGAAAATCATCGGGCGGGTTTTCTTTGCTTCGATCATATTGATGTCATCATCTTTACTCAACTTTTCACTGAACTACTATGTCACAGCAAGCCAAAGGCACTCGGCTCAATAAGTATCTCGCCTCATGTGGTGTTGGATCTCGTCGCGCGTGTGATACGCTCATCCAAGAGGGGAAGATTTTTGTTAACAATAGTCGCTGTGATAATCCAGCGACTCAGGTTGGTCCTGATGACGTGGTTCGCGTGGGCCGTAAACACGTCAGTCCGCGAAGCACAGAGGTGATTTTACTCAATAAGCCGGCAGGCCTTGTTTGCACCGCTCAAGATGAACTTGGTAGGGAGACAATCTACGATATTTTGCCTCCCAAATTACAGCACCTAAAAAACGTTGGCCGCCTCGATAAGGATTCTGAAGGGTTATTAGTACTTACCAATGATGGTGATCTAGCCCTGAAGCTGACCCACCCAGGCCATAAGGTGGAGAAAGAATACCTAGTTACTCTCAATCAGGCATTTGCCAATGAGGTGATGGATCAGCTTGTGAAGGGGGTTCATACTCCTGAGGGAAGGGCAAAGGCTAAATCTGTGCGCCGTATTTCTCCACGACGAGTCAGGGTGGTATTAGAAACGGGATTGAAACGTCAAATTCGTTATATGTTTGATGCACTGCATCTCAAAGTAACTAAGTTGGTTCGTATCCGCATTGGCATGCTTCAAGATAATGGACTCGATCTTGGCCGCTGGCGTCATTTGGATGAGTCAGAAGTCGAGGCCCTTGGTCAAAATCCACCACAGCGAAAGGTGCCTGATGACGTATCTCGGGCGATAAGAAGGCGCACTCCTCGCAAGACAGGGGGCAAGAACGCCACCAAGACTGCGCGTAAAACAACACGCAAGCAAACCAAACGAGCGGCAACAAAAACGGCGGGACGCAAATCATCAAGATCTCAATTCAAACGAGCAGCTAAAAAAGTATCTCGTCGACGCAAAAAGTAGATTGTCCTCTGCTCAATAGCTGTCTAAGTTTGGCAAATCATAGCCAATCAGAATAGCTTATTATGAGTAAAAATATCGAAAGCCATCTTAGCGAAGATCGGGAATTTAAACCGTCGAAAGAATTTTCTAAAAAAGCTCGGATATCCAGCATGGCGCAATACAAGCGCATGCATAAGGAGTCTGTCGAGAAGCCCCATTTATTTTGGGCGCGAGAAGCGAAAGAACTTCATTGGGGTAAGAAGTGGGGCAAGGTGCTCGACTGGAAGGCGCCATATGCCAAATGGTTTGTTGGAGCAAAGACCAATGTGTGTGTGAACTGTGTTGATCGCCATGTCGATGAAGGACGCGGTAACAAAGCAGCATTTCTCTGGGAGGGTGAGCCTGGCGACAAACGTACTATCACCTATAGTCAGCTTCAGCGTGAGGTAAGTCGTTTTGCCAACGTGCTTGAGGCCAATGGTGTGAAGTCGAAAGACCGTGTGCTTATCTACATGCCCATGGTTCCTGAGGCTAGTATTGCGATGCTTGCTTGCGCTCGTATTGGCGCAGTTCACTCGATTGTTTTTGGTGGTTTCTCTGCCGAATCTATCAAAGATCGCTTGGATGACTCGGAGGCGAGCTGTGTGATTACTGCTGATGGTGGCTGGCGCCGTGGTAGTGTTATTGACCTCAAGTCTAATGTCGATGAGGCTTTGAAGCGTGACAAGTTTGTCAAAAAAGTAATCGTGCTCAAACGCACTGATAATAAGGTCAAAATGAAACGTGGGCGTGACGTTTGGTGGCATGATGAAACGGCTAAGGTTCCGGGGACACACAAGCCCAAGTTCTTTGATAGTGAGCACCCCTTGTTCATTCTATACACATCAGGATCAACAGGTAAGCCCAAGGGCATATTACACACTACGGGCGGCTATATGGTGAATACCTATGCGACCTGTAAATACATTTTCGATATGCGTGATGATGATGTCTACTGGTGCACGGCCGATGTTGGCTGGATCACCGGGCACTCCTATATTACCTATGGGCCGATGCTCAACGGGGTTACTCAAGTAATGTATGAAGGTGCTCCCAACTTTCCGGATTTCTCTCGTTTTTGGCAGATCATTGAGGAATACGGAGTGACCATTTTCTACACTGCACCAACAGCGATACGTGCGTTTATTAAAGCGGGTGATGAATTAGTTGATAAGCATGATTTGTCCTCGCTACGTCTTTTGGGGACAGTAGGTGAGCCGATTAACCCGGAAGCATGGATGTGGTATTACAACAAAATAGGTGGGGGCCGTTGTCCGATTGTTGATACTTGGTGGCAGACGGAGACAGGTTCAATTATGATTTCACCAATCCCAGGTTGCACTCCTATCAAGCCGGGCACAGCCACTGTGCCATTCTTCGGTGTAGACGCTGCAATTCTTGATGAGGCAGGTCAGGAGTGTAAAGCTAATGAAGGTGGCAGGCTGGTGATCCGCAAGCCATGGCCAAGTATGTTACGCACTATTTATCGTGACAAAAAACGTTACAGAGACACCTACTGGAGCGATTACCCTGGCATGTACACTGCAGGTGATGGGGCTCGTCGTGATAGGAAGGGTAACTTCTGGATTGTTGGCCGCCTTGATGATGTGCTCAATGTTTCTGGTCACCGTTTAGGCACTGCCGAGGTTGAAAGTGCGCTTGTGGCGCATAAAGCCGTGGCTGAAGCTGCGGTTGTTGGCCGGCCACACGAGATCAAGGGTCAAGCGGTGGTTGCTTTTGTAACCCTAAAGACGGGAATCGATGGCACAGATGCGCTGCTCAAAGAGGTGCGAAATCACGTTGGTAAAGTGATCGGTGCCATTGCTAAGCCGGATGATGTTTACTTCACACCTGCTTTACCAAAAACTCGTTCAGGAAAGATCATGCGCCGCTTACTCAAAGAGCTTGTAGCAACGGGGAAAGCAACAGGCAACATGACCACTCTCGAAGATGTTGGTGTGGTCAAAAGCCTTGAAAAATTAGTAAAGAAAAAGTAGGAGCTCTCTTATTTCATTTAACTCTCAGCATGCCGGCAAGTTTATTACTTGCTGGCATGTTTTATTTAGATGCCTCCTTTATCAAAGCACCTGATCAAAATTGCTGATCGTCATGATGATTTTTTGTGGTTAAATAAGCTACGTCTATGGGTAATTTAGGATGTGCAGAAATGCGAGAGCTCGAGGAACAGGCTTTTAAAGATGGGGCTACACCAGAGGGCTTGATGGAGAAGGCTGGCCGAGGCGTTGCTCAGGCCATCATGCGACGCTTCTCAGGGCCGGGAACAGCGATTGCCTGTATAGGCTCTGGTAACAACGGCGGTGATGCGTTGGTTGCTATCAGATACTTGGCCAATGCGGGCTGGAACGTGGGTATACGTTGTTTGCACGAAAGTACTGAACTTGGAGCTTTGCCTCGCAAGAAAATTCGCGAATTGGGCGATTGCCCTGTAAATCAGCCTGTAGTTGCTTCCACGGCAGACCACCCCGTGGTGTTATTAGATGGTTTGTTGGGTATTGGTGCACATGGTCCATTGCGAGCCCCACTGGCAGAACTGGCTGCTTGGGTAAATGAGATGCGTAGCACGCAGTCAGCTCATACAGTGGCAATGGATATTCCATCGGGGGTCAATGGGGATACAGGAGAAGTTTATGAAGGGGCTGTGAAGGCTGACCTCACATTAACGATCGGTGTAGCTAAGCGGGGGTTGTTCGCTTCAACGGCGGTGAATTACACAGGCTCTATCGAGCTTATTCCACTTGATGAGCTACCTGTCCCAGACGGTGGTGATTTGTGCCTCAATGACGTGCATCAGCTTGAAGGTATATTGCCACGGCGAGACCATGATTACCATAAAGGTGATGCTGGGCGAGTGGGTATTTTGGCTGGTTCTCCGGGCATGTTAGGGGCGGCGGTATTGTGTGCCACTGGAGCACTTCGCTCAGGCGCTGGTTTGGTTACATTGTTTGCTGATCAGGCTACTTATCCATTGCTTGCTCCGATGCTACCAGCAGAAGTCATGCTGAGGCCGATTTCGTCCCTTGCAGAAATTCATCCAGCCGAATTTGATGCCTTTGCCATAGGCCCGGGCCTTGGGCGGGGTAACACAGAGTCTGATGATGGTTTTTTTCAGCTCCTTGAGCGTATGAGTATCCCTGTTGTAATCGATGCGGATGGATTGAATCGCATCGCGGATGCTGGTGCTGAGAAATGGATGGCTCCACATTTTATTCTTACACCCCATCCTGGTGAGTTGGTTCGGCTATTTCCAGAGTGGGCTGGATTGGATCGAATTGATATCGCAAGGACTTTCTCTAAACGCTACGATCGAACAACTTTATTGCTGAAGGGAGCCCACACCCTGATAGCGCGCTCAGGTTCACCCGTATATTTTAACACAACTGGAAACCCCGGAATGGCAAGTGGTGGCCAAGGGGACATACTAACAGGTATCATTAGCTCATTGTTGGCTCAGGGCTTGGAGCCTCAGAATGCAGCACGCATGGGTGCTTGGTTAGCCGGTCGTGCTGCGGAGTTGGCGATTAGCCATGGTGTTGAGAGTATTCAATCACTGGTGGCTGGGGACGTATCTAAAGGCTTGGGGCGTGCGTTCATCGACATGGGGAGTCAGTAGAGGGCTCAGTGCGGGCGCACATCCTTCATCATAGTGGGTTTTTTCTTCGACAGATTGCGAGGTGGTCGAATAGAGTAAATCAATCATTTGTTTAATGCAGGCATGTCAAGCACGACACCCGATACTCAGAAAAAACAGCAAATACAGAAGCAGTCTGATTTGCCGTGGAATGTTGTTGTTTTGAATGATCCCGTCAATCTGCAGGGATATGTAACCATGGTTTTCAAAAAGGTTTTTGGGTATAGCCAAGCAAAAGCAGAAACCTTGATGATGGAGGTGCATGTGCAAGGGCGTTCTGTCGTGTGGACAGGTGTTCGTGAAAAAGCCGAACTTTATGTTCAACAACTTCACAGCTTACAACTTCAAACTACTATGGAAAAAACGGGATGAAAATTTTGCCAACACTTGATGGAGGGCTTTGTATCATTCCTGAATCTGAAATAGATTGGCAAGAGTTAGAATTAATCTGCTCTGATGAGGATCGCCCAACGCACCTTGCTGCGTCTCTCGCAGATTTAATGGATCAAGATAGCGAGTGGAATGAATACGTTGTTCCTGATTTAGAGGAGGACTTTCGAGGCCAAGTAAAGGCTGTAGCTGGCACCATTGAAAAAGCACGCACGAGTGATGAGCCTGCCATTTTTATTTCGCTTACTGATGCTGAACAATGGTACGGGGCGATTAATCAGGTGCGCTTGTCGATGCACGCAAGATACGATGTGGAAGAGCTTAGCAATAGCAATGATTTAGATGATGCGGATCCAGTTATAAAGAGTGCCTACTATCGAAATAGGTTTTATCTGCTGCTGCAAAGCATGCTTTTGGAGTATGTTTTGGAAACTGATTAACTACTTTTTTGTTCAGTAGGCCTTGATGGGTGCGGCTACCATTTTTTTGAGCTAAGCTTATGATGACTTGCTGATTGTATGAAACGCATTATGGTATGAAACCTTGCCAACCAAGCTTTCGCAAAGCAGGTTGTTTGGGCTTATACGAACGGTAGAGGCTGTTCGATCTGAATGAGACTAGGTATGAATAAAAACATAAATTCTAAGAAACTTTTCAAAGCTGCTAAAGAATTGATTCCAGGTGGAGTCAACTCGCCGGTACGAGCATTCCGTAATGTTGATGGTGAGCCTTTTTTTGTCAGGCGTGCAAAAGGCAGCCGCATTGAGGATGTTGATGGCAATTGGATGATTGATTATGTCGGTACATGGGGGCCCGCCATTTTGGGGCACGCGCCTGAGTGTGTGATTGAAGCGGTTAATAAGGCCGCAAAAGAGGGGGTCTCATTCGGTATTCCCAACCCCTATGAGGTTGATATGGCACGGTTGATTGTAGATTGGGTGCCGTCGGTTGAGAAGGTGAGAATGGTCAATTCAGGAACCGAGGCAACGATGAGTGCTGTTCGCCTCGCTCGTGGATACACTGGCAGAGATAAGGTGATTAAGTTTGAAGGATGTTATCATGGTCATGTTGATAGCTTATTGGTAGCGGCAGGATCTGGGGCCTTGACCCATGGTGAGCCGGACTCAGCAGGCATCCCGTCTGCATTTGCAGCAGAGACAATAACCCTTCCCTACAATGATATTGAAAGGGTGAAGGCGGTTTTTGAAGCGATGGGGGATCAAATTGCGGCCGTCATTGTGGAAAGCTACCCTGCAAACGCTGGACTTATTTTTCCTCGTGAAGGGTATTTGCAAGGACTACGCGATATAACATGTGATTACGGTTCGGTTTTCATTTTCGATGAAGTGATGACAGGTTTCCGCGTGGCCAAGGGCGGAGTTCAAGAGCTCGAGGGAATAACTCCGGATCTAACCGCGATGGGCAAGGTGATTGGGGGAGGTCTACCCGTGGGTGCTTTTGGTGGCAGAGCCGAGATCATGGACTGCCTTGCGCCCGATGGCCCGGTTTACCAGGCGGGAACCCTGAGTGGTAATCCGCTTGCGATGGCGGCAGGACTGGCTCAATTATCTGAAATGGTGCGTGTTGATGGTTATGCTAAGCTGGAGCATCTTGGCGCTAGGTTGGAAGCCGGTATACGCTCAATACTTGAGCGAAAGGGGCTGAACTATCAGTTTAACCGTGTGGGCTCGATGTTTTGTCTGTTTTTTACCGATCGTGAGATTGTAGATCTTGATAGTGTGATGTCGGCTGACTCAGCTGCGTTCAGAAAGTTTTTCACCTCGATGCTTGATCAAGGTATTTATATGGCACCCAGCCCATACGAAACCGGCTTCATCAGCGCTGCACACGGTGATGATGAAATCGATACTACTCTGGAGGCAATGGAGAATGCGCTAGCTGTTGTCTAGTGATTACATTTTGGCAAAGAAAGCGATTGCCATGATGAGATTAGTCCCATAGGTTCTGCCTGCCTCAAGCCGGGATGGTGGAATTGGTAGACACGCTAGATTTAGGATCTAGTGCCCTTTGGGCGTGCAGGTTCGACCCCTGTTCCCGGTACTTTTAGGCAAAACTCTGGTTGCAATTTTGTGCTCCCAATGCGTGAATGAATTATTCATTAGTAAACACATGCGTGATGCACAAGCATGTCGAACTAAAATGAAAAGCTGCAATTCTACCCACCTAATCTGATGGAGGAAAACAAGAAACATATCTTAATTGGTTCAAGCTTAATTGTGTTTTTCTTTATTTGTCTCGGTGGTATTGCAGCATCGGCATACCTGCCCGGTTTTTCTGGGGAATTAGGCAGAATGTTTCTCGCTTGGATTACGAGTCCTTTCCTCATGGAGTCGGCACTCTTTTTTTTAGCTTTGACTCTTTTGTTTGCTATCAACGCATGGCGACGAAACAAAGATGGCGAAGACTGGGTGCGCCTTGACGAAAAAGGCAACTCTACACGAAAGAAATAATGTGTGAACTGGAGTCGATTAGCCACCTTATATAACCACCAGCCACATAATTTGGTAAATGAAGCCAGCAACAAGATGGATTTTATTAGTGCTGTCTGTGACAGCACTAATGCTGAGCTTGTGGCTTACTATTCAAAAATGGACTGGTAACATTGACAGCTTGGCTGGGTGCGGTGCTGACAGCGGTTGCTTGAATATTCTTGGGAGCAAGTGGTCCATGGTGATGGGTTATATTCCCGTGAGTGTATTCTCATGCCTGCTGTATCTGACAATGATCATAAGTTTGAGGATGCGAGGCGAATGGGTGTTTTGGCTGCAGTCCTTGTTCGCATGGATAATACTGTCTGCTGCTGTCTGGTTTATTGGCCTACAAGTCTTCATACTAAATACGATTTGTTCCTACTGTATGGTGATGCACGGATTAGGAATCGGCATAGCATTAATTTTCCTCACATCGATATCCCGAGCTCAGGGTCCGAGGCGTGGCTTGATAAGGACTTTATTGCCAGCTGTGATATTGGTCGGAAGTTTGGCACTCGTTCAACATTATGGACCGGCTCCAGATACACATCGTTTGGAGAAATCTTCAACAGATAAGTTGAAGCCGAAAACCCCTGTAGGTATTGATATTCACTCAGTAGGGCAGGGGCGTTTGGTGTATTTCATGGCTGATACCAAATCATATCGTGTCGCGTCATTACCGCATCTGGGAAGACCAGATGCCAAGCATGTAGTGGTTAAGTATTTTGATTACACCTGTGAGGCATGTCTAGCGACACACGAGTATCTTGATGATTTGATATCAAGGTATCCCAGCCAGTTAGCAGTGGTTGTCCTAGCAGTGCCGCTGGAGCGGGGTTGCAATGCACATATGCCAGCTGGCCTCAAAGATCACCCCAATGCCTGCAAGCTGGCCAGGCTCTCGCTGAGGGTGTGGAAGGCACAGCCGGAGGTGTTCGCTGAATTTCATCAGAATCTCTTTGATTGCTGTCAGCAGCCTTATGAAGTTGCCGAGGCAATTGCATACAGCATGGTTGATCCAGAGAGGTTGAATGCGGTCGACGGCTCGTGGGTGGAAGCTGTGCTGCAGCAAAATGTCACTGATTATGCTTCATTGGTGCAAGATACACCGGTTTTGCCTAAGCTACTCATCAAGGAATCGGTTTTATTGAATGGAAAAACCAAAGACCGTGAAACGCTGGAGCATCTCCTGAAGAAGGAGTTACTCATTGAGCCCTAAATTTGTTCAGATGTTCTGACGGCAATATCTCTTTGATCTTGTCGTTGAGCATTTTCTTAGAAAACAAACACGTCATTTTTTGAATGGGATTATACCGCTTAATGAGTAGTGTCTTGGCATGGCAAATTTGTGTGAGCTGACAGATTATCTCAATCGTGAACTCAGGCTGGGGGATATCCCTGATTATCCTGGGGCAATGAATGGATTGCAGATCGAAAACCACGGTAAGGTCGAAAAAATTGGAGCAGCCGTGGATGCATCCTTGCCTGTTTTTGAAAAAGCAATTGCAGAGGGTGTCGATTTGTTATTGGTGCATCATGGAATGTTTTGGCAGGGAGCTCAGACCTTAACGGGGCCTTTCTACAAGAAGATCAAGCTTGCCCTTGATGCGGGTATGGCACTTTACAGCGCCCATATCCCGTTGGATGTGCACCCCGTTTGGGGGAATAACAAGCAGTTGGCGGATGCGATAGGCATGAATGATGCAGAGGAGTTTTTTGACTGGAAGGGCATACAGCTTGGTCTGTGCCAGGAAATGAATATGACCATCTCGGAATTGGTATCCTCCACGGAGAGTGCTGTATCAGGTGATGTTCACCTGTGCCGAGGAGGGGGTGACTCCGCGGGTAAGGTAGGAGTCATTACTGGAGGAGCAGGTTCTGAAGTTGAGGCCATAGCCGCCTACGGTATTGATACTTTTGTGACTGGTGAAGGGCCGCATTGGAGCTTTTCGATGGCGGAGGAGTTGGGGATTAATGTCATTTACGGCGGGCATTATGCCACCGAGGTATTCGGGGTAAAGGCCCTGTCGACCCACTTACAAAGACAATTTGATGTCGATGCGTGTTTTATAGATCATCCCACAGGTCTTTAGCCACGTTGCTAGGTCTGTAGATTCCTAAGGGTCAGTTATTTATCATGTAGATCATGCAACACCTTAGCATATATTAAATATAAACAATTAATGACAATTCAATTTGAGGCTTATTTTTTAAAAGAATCAGTCGAATTGGCGAATTAAAACTTGCTAGAACCCTGACAATAGCATTAAATAGTCACACTTGAGCGGGTATAGCTTAATGGTAAAGCTCCAGCCTTCCAAGCTGATTATGCGGGTTCGATTCCCGCTACCCGCTTATCCAGAATAACGAAGGTGTTTCGTAAAATTACGAATTACCCTACATCCTGGCTTGTATAACCCCAAATAAGAAAGGACCACCAAGTGAAATTACTCGCAAAGACGATCTGCTCAGCAGTCATCCTATCGCTCACCATTTCAGCCCAAGCTGAACAAACAAATGCCGACCTAGTCGCAGAAGCAGTCAAGCAAAGTGTTTCCGCCCAGCCCGGCAAAGTCGTTGAAATCGTCTCATCCCAGCTCGCTCAGCATGAAGTTGCTGCCTGTGAGATTGTCAAAGCGGCTATCGTAGCATCCAAAGCAGACAAGGATCTTGTTGCTAAGATCGTGCAAGCTGCCACTGAGGCAGCCCCCGATAAAGTTGGCATCGTTAGCCAATGCGCAGTAGCGGTGGCTCCAGATGCTATCGCCGAGGTGCAAACTATTCTCACTAAATTTGCCGCAGCTGGTGGCGGTGGAATGGAAGTCTTAGCGGCTCCGCCGTTTGCTCCCATCAACACACTGACGACTCCGATCAACCCATTGGATTTCCCAGGTCAAGGATCAGTGGGACCTACCCCCGGAGGCCCTGGTGGTTTTCCACTTTTCCCTCCGGGACTACAGCCTCCAACGGTATCAAACCCAGAGTTGACAACACAAGAGTCTACGATCAATTAAGATCCTCGCTGAAACTGTTCATGGTATCAAATCGGTGCATGGAGTGCCTGATGATCACTTGTATGGCTGGCAAGCCTGTGAACAAATAATAACCCCACCAACAACCCATGAAAAAATTATACACGCTTACTGCTGCAACTCTCACCCTCGCTGGTGCTGCACACGGTCAAGGTCTTTACGACATAGCACCAAACGACGAAGCATTGGAAAGCTCTCCAATCTCATGGTCAGCTGGAGTTTCATACAATTATGACGACAATGTGACGCCCACTGCCGGGCCTGGGCAAGGTGCCGATGACAAGGCATCATCGATCAATGCTTACGTTGGAGCATCCCTTGTCAGTATCACACCTCAAACAACATGGGACATTTTTACTCGGCTCGGGGGTAATTTCTACACAGATTCGCTGGAGGCTCCAAATTCTGATGATATCTACACGCAGGCTCGTTTGGGTATTAATCTAGCCCATCGTATTAATGAAAGGCTGCGTATCACCAGTAGAAACTATTTGGCTTATGAATTAGAGCCAGATTACAGTTACGGCTTTTCTACGGATCGCCAGCTAGAGGAGTATTTCCACTACCAAACTGACAACGCAATCGGCTATCGTTGGACTAGGGCCTTCGCCACCTATACTGGAGTTACCTTGCGTGAGGTTCTTTATGGTGATGAGGGCTCAGCGTCAGACAACGACCGCACTATTTTTAGCCTTTATAATCAGTTTCGATATCGAACATCAGATCAAACGGTCTGGACTTTAGATTATCGCTACAGTGAAACTGATGCCAGTGGTACTGCGAGTGACTCTACCAACCAGTTTATCACACTCGGTACCGAACATCGATTCAGCCCGACCTCTGTATTTGCTGTAAAGGCCGGAGTCCAGTTACGAGATGTTGCTGATGGAGAAGATGAAAACACGCCTTTTGCCGAGGCTGCTGTGAGAACCCGTATGAATGACCAGCTCAGCATACGTTCATTTGCACGTTACAGTATCGAGGATTACGGTACTAGTTTTACTAACCTCACGTTCGACAATAACAGCACATTGCGTGTGGGTGTCTCAGCAGACTACATGATTTCGCCTGATTTATCCTTGCAGGGTGGAGCTAATATTATCTTCATGGACATGCAGGACGGGCGTTCAGATACTATCGACCCAGTTGCGGATGCGCAAACCGATCTCTTGAATCTTTATCTTGGATTTTCGTATAGGTTGAACGATGTATTTTACCTCACAGGTTCATACAACTGGACTGATAGCGATTCTGACCTAGAAAACAGAACCTACGACCGTAATCGTGTCTCTCTGGGTGTCAGAGCCGAGTTTTAAAAAATAGGACCTATATTTATCTTTTACCGCTCAAATGTTACATTTGAGCGGTTTTTTATTTACAAAAGTATAATTTAAAATAAAGTTAGATACAATTTGTGCCTTATTCATAGATGCTAAGGTATCATCCTCAAAATTACGGGGAGTCTTAACCGATTTAAATATTAAGTTGTAAGATGCATAACACTAATCAAAGCGAGGCTACCCAACAAGCCATAGACTACTGGCAGATTCTTAAAAATCGTTACGGGGTCATCCTGCTTACATTTTTACTCGTTTTTCTGACCGCAGCAGTGATCACCTATGTGATGCCCAAAAAATACGAAAGTATTGCTTTGGTAGAAGTGAAGCCGATCGTTGATATTGATCCGACCCTGGGAGGAGTTAAAAGTGGGGTAGGAGTGTCACGTCAGTTTATGAACACTCAATTTGAGATCATTGTTGCGCCTGAAACTCTGGGTATAGCTATCGATCAAATTCAGCTTGAGTCGAGGTGGGGGCAAGACAGAAAGGCGGTATTGCGTCAGCTCAGAGGAATCGTAAGAACGAGCCAGAGACGTGGTACAGACATCATCGAAATATCTGTGAGACATGGCAAAAAAGCAGAAGCCCAAGAAATTGCGAAGGCCGTATATGAGGCATACAGAGAGCGTCGAAATGCTCTAGAACGAAGTGCCCGTAGTGAGCAGCTCAAGGCCATCAAGATTGAGCTGATCAATCAAAATGACACCATCACATTGTTGCGCAAGCGGGTAGAGGATTTAGCAGAGAAACATGGACTCATCTTTGTCGAAGACGAAAAAGGAGGAAAGACCATTGGTAGCACGCTTCCGTTAAAGGAGAAGGCGGATAACGACCTCTATGACGCGAACCGAAAAAGAGATGCTATTGCGGTTCAGATCAATAAGCTCTTGGCCGTTGATCAAGCCGATCTGATTGCTGTTGCAGCTGAACTTCCGGATGTCGGATTCAAGCAGGATTATAACCGCTTTGAGGAGGCTAAAAGGGATCTTGATAAGATGCGTGCATCAGGTTTTGGCGCCAAGCATCCTGATGTAGAAATGCAGGAGAAAATAATTGTGGGCCTTGAGAAAAGCTTAACGAGAAAAGCTAACTACGCAAAACAGGCGCTGAAGCACAACCTTGATATACTAGATAAAAAGGTGGAAGGGTTGAAGGGTGTGGTTGAAGCATACCAAAGCCAGGGAACGGAGAAGTCACGAGGATACTCTGAATACAACATGGCACGGCATGATTATGACAGAGCGCTTGATTTGAAGGAGGGACTTGAGAGGACCTATAACTCGGAGAAAACCAAGACAAAGATGAACCCGACGAACATCATCGTTCATGAAGTTCCCGTGATCAATGATACCCCTGTCAGTCCCAATATCCCCATGAATTTGGCATTGGGTGCTGTCGTGGGTCTGGTGTTTGGTGCCAGTATTGCATTCTTCTTAGAATACATGGATACGTCTGTGAAAAGCTTGGAAGATGTTGAGCGTTTTCTTAAGGTTTCTGTACTCGCTGTAATCCCTCGAGATGTAGGAGTTCTACACAAGCAAAGTGGACTTAGTCCAGATGCTGAAGCTTATCGTATATTGCGTACCAACATCGAATTTAACCGCAAAAACCCAGAGGATAATGCCATCACCGTGGTATCTGGTGGTGCAGGTGAAGGTAAGTCTACTACACTCGTTAATTTGGCTTATGTCTGCGCTCAAGGGGGCTACACGACGCTGATGATTGATGCGGATTTACGCAGGCCACGCTTGCATACCTTCTTTGATATTAGCAATTCAGTGGGTCTTACAAACTACTTAACGACAGATCTTTTACTAGAAGATGTGATCCTCCAAACGCCAGTTGATAACCTCTATTTCATGCCTTCTGGTATTCTTCCCGCGGATGCTGCTGGAATTCTTAACTCGCGGCGCATGTCCGAGCTTATCCAAGACGTAAAGCAACGCTTTGATCTCGTATTGATTGACTCACCTCCAATT
>Ga0206126_10001501_pt1 | contig 27846 bp, 25 predicted proteins | sample Helgoland_Spring_5_FD_148621 | JGI IMG/M metagenome (GOLD analysis project Ga0206126, IMG submission 148621) | Pelagic subsurface seawater microbial communities from Kabeltonne, Helgoland, North Sea - Helgoland_Spring_Bloom_20160412_1 | ecosystem: Environmental > Aquatic > Marine > Epipelagic ...
GCCTCCGTGCCAGCATGCCCGCCGCCAATAACGATGACATCAAATTGATCGGGAAAATCCACATTAACCTCTGGTAGTTGTTTTACTAGCAAATTCTACGAGTCGCGCTAGGAGGCATGGGAGTATACGGTAGTGAAGCAATACAGGCAAAAAGAGTGGTGAAAGAATGAACAGACGAATTAGAGATCTGGCATTAAAAATAATGATGATTTTACTGTTAACTACTTAATCTAATTATAAGTATATATATGTATATAGATATATTGTCTTCTAATGTTACTACTGTTATTACTGCATCGATTATCTGTTAACAAAAGTAATATTCTTATAGTAATCATTGAGTTACGCCAATGATAAACCATTTATCAAGTGAGGTATTAGCTGCTGCTAAGCTGCTGATTACCGGTTGATAACTAGAGCTCTTATCCACAGTCATCCAACAGCGAAATAGTAGAGTAATTTTAGTACATAGGTTTAACGAGAGTTGTTAACAAGTTTACTCGAAAGTTTTCCACAGATACCGACGCGGAACTTTTTTTCGATAGCAATAAACGGATCGTAGGATATTTGGCAACTATAGTGAGGAAATATACGTAAGGACTGTTAACAAGATGTTGATAAGCTGTTTGAAACGAGAGATGCTAAGAGTTGGTCGATTGGCGTCCTGTTTTTATTTTCCAATACAAAAACTGGAAAATATTTCACCCAGTAAGTCGTCTGATGAAAATTCACCGGTGATTTCACTAAGGGCGTTCTGACAATGACGAAGATCTTCCGCTAAAAGCTCGCCAGCACCATAAGATAATAACTGCTGTTGGCCTGCATGTAATGCTTCTTGTGCATTGGTCAATGCATCAAGATGACGTCTTCTTGCAGTAAATCCTCCTTCGCCTGCACCGTCGTAACCCATGCAGGCTTTGAGATGCTGTCGCAGTAATTCTATGCCTTGGTCATCCTTGGCCGACAGTGTAATCAATGTCTGCTCGGCCTCGACAATCTCTACCGCTTGACCCGATAAATCCGCTTTGTTATGAACAATAGTGACATTGGCCAGGGATGACAGTTTGCTAGATATATCGGGGCCTAAGTCGCCAATCAGTTTCACCGGATCAATTTCGCGACTAGTGGTGCTGTCAACCACAAGCAAAATACGGTCGGCTCTATTTATTTCTTCCCATGCTCGGCGAATTCCCTCTTGTTCAATAATGTCAGGGCTATCTCTTAAGCCGGCTGTATCGATAATATGAAGTGGCATACCATCAATCTGAATGTGTTCACGCAATACATCTCGGGTTGTTCCCTCAATTTCTGTAACAATGGCGCTATCTCTGCCAGATAGAGCGTTCAGGAGGCTGGACTTTCCGGCATTCGGCTTACCAGCAATGACGACGGTCATACCCTCTTGAACTAAAGAGCCTTGCTTTGCCTCAGAAAAAACACGATTAAGCTGGTTCAAGATCGTATCTAGGTCTGAGCTTACTTTGCCGTCAGCTAGGAAATCTATTTCCTCTTCGGGAAAGTCGATTGCTGCCTCTACATATACCCTGAGGTTAACAACAGCGCTAACTAAGGACATAATTTTTTTACTGAATTGGCCTTGCAATGATCGCACAGCATTTCTTGCTGCTTGCAAAGAGGCACTATCTATTAAGTCGGCAATGGCTTCTGCTTGCGTTAGATCCATTTTGTTATTGAGGAAGGCTCGTTCAGAAAATTCACCGGGACGTGCCAAGCGGGCCCCCAGTTTTATAATTTCTGACAGGAGATAATCAAGGATTACGGGACCGCCATGAGCTTGGAGCTCTAAAACATCTTCGCCGGTAAATGAGTTAGGACCTGGAAAAAAAAGTGTCAGACCGTAGTCGATAACCCGATCAGATCTTGTATTGATCGTTGAGTTAGCTTCATAGAAAGCACCGTACGACGCATAGCGAGGTGCTAATTGAGAATCTGTTATTAGCGAAGCAATGGCTTTAGAATTAGGTCCAGATACACGAACAATACCGACGCCACCGCGCCCAGGGGCGGTAGCGATGGCGACAATAGTATCGGTATCAAAAGCAGCCATAAAAGATACTTTACCTAGGTGTTAGGTCAGTCACTAGCCTCAATACGCTTGGTAATAAGGTATTGTTGTGCAATAGACAAGGTGTTGTTTACCACCCAGTACAACACCAATCCGGCAGGGAAAAACAGGAAGAAGAAGGTAAACATAACAGGCATCCATTGCATGATTTTAGCTTGCATCGGATCAGGTGGTGGTGGATTGAATCGTTGTTGTATAAACATCGAAACCCCCATAATCAATGGCAAAATAAAATATGGATCCATCACTGATAAATCTTTTATATAACCAATAAAGGGAGCGTGCCGTAATTCGACGCTCTCCATCAATACCCAGTAGAGCGCCATAAAAACAGGCATTTGGACCAATATCGGTAAGCATCCGCCTAAGGGATTAATTTTCTCTCTTTTATAGAGCGCCATCATCTCTTGAGATTGTTTTTGCTTATCATCCGCATATCTTTCACGCAGTGCTGTCAGTTTTGGCTGCACTTTTCTCATATTAGCCATGGACGTATAAGCTTTGGCATTAAGCTGAAAAAAGGCAGCTTTTACCAAAATCGTCACAGCGATGATAGCAAAGCCCCAATTTCCCAAGTACCCATGGAGCTTCGTCAACAACCAGAACAACGGTTGTGCTATCCACCACAATATTCCGTAATCAACAGTGAGCTCAAGTCCCGGGGATATTTCTTCTAGGCGGTATTGATCTTTCGGTCCGATATAAAGCTCTGACTTAACATCACCTGTTGCACCAGCAGCCACGGTGATCTGAGGGCTGGTAAAACCAACTATATTCGCTCCGTCTTTCGTCTTTCGCATGGAGTAGGCGTGAGTTTGTTTAGCATTGGGAACCCATGCACTGGTAAAATAGTGCTGAATGATAGCTACCCAACCACCTTCTATATTTTGTTTTGGAAAACTGTTTTCTTCAATATCATCGAAGCTGACTTTTTTGTAGGGCTCGTCAGGTAAGTTAATAGCGGCACCCAAGTAAGGCGCCAAACCCATTCCAGAAGTGTCAGCCGATGGGTCCGGAGAGTTATCCCTCTTAAGTTGGCCGAACATTCCTCCCGACCAGGGCATCTCGCTGTTATTTTTCACAATATATTCAACACCAATCAAATACTCGCCACGAGTAAAATGAAAGCGTTTAGTTATACTGACAGGGTCGTTACTCTGAAAGACTAGGTCAACAGCCATTTCATCTTCGCTATCACTAAGAACATACTCTGTTTTTGCGCTGGTAAATCGAGCCCGCCCCTTTGCCGTGTCAATGCCATTAACACCAATTAATCCACTTTGGGCGATGTATGTCAGTCGATTTGATTGTTCCAGTAGAGTGAATGGAATTTCTGGGGTATCTAGTTTGGCATAATGCTTTGGAAAAGCCGCGAAGATAATATCGCCGCCCAGTGTATTGATATCAATCTCCAGCATGTCTGTCTTAACTTTTATTCGACTGATCGTATTACTTGCAGCAATCTCGTTACCGGACGATTCTTGCTCAAATGTTGGAATGTCAACATTACTATCTATCTGGGTACCATTCGGAGTTTGGGTGTTGGGCATTTCGCTAGAACGGCTGGCGTTATCGCCGTTAACAGGCCCCTGTTGCAATTGATAGGCGGCAACAACGTTGTTACCACTATTTTGTTCTTTAAACTGCACCCACTCGGTCAATAACATGAAAGAGAGTGCAGCAATGGAGCCAATTAATAAATAGCGTTGAAAGTCCATAATTAGTGTGTGGTATGCCCGTCGTTATCTGAATGTTGTTCCGGCACAGGGTCGTAACCGCCGGGATGAAAAGGATGGCAACGCAAGAGACGTTTGACTGTTAGCCAACTACCTTTAAAGACACCATATTGTTCTATAGCTTGGATTGCATAATTTGAACAGCTAGGATGAAAGCGGCAGTGATTAGCCATTAACGGACTAATAAGATACCGGTAACACTGAATAAAGCTTATGAATAATCGGCGCATGGCTCGCCTTCAAGAGTCGTTCTTTGGCTGGTTGGCTAATTTATCAGCTTTTTGTTGCAGCTGATGCCAAAGCTGGCCAAACAAGGTGTGTAAGTCGGCATTGCTTAACTGATCTAGGCCGCGGCGTGCAAGCACTACGGTATCGATATTGCTGAGCCGATGTTGTTTTAACCTAAAACTTTCTCTAATAATGCGCTTGATTCGGTTACGCTGATTCGCTTTTCGCACATTCTTTTTTGCAATCACTAACCCAAGCCGAGGGTTAATTAAGTCATTTGGACGAGCTAAGAACAACACCTGTTGCCGGGAAGCTTTGAGCCTAGCATCATCGAAGACAGACTTATACGCTGAGGCTTCCAGTAGCCGTTGGGACTTACTAAAAGGGTATTGAGCCACTCTAATTCCCTTTCTGCTGGAAGCCGATAACTAAATTAGTTAAGCGGCCAGACGCTTGCGGCCTTTAGCCCGACGACGGTTGATTAATGCACGACCGTTCTTAGTGGCCATACGGCTGCGAAAGCCGTGAGTACGCTTGCGTTTCAATACGCTTGGTTGAAAGGTTCTTTTCATGACAGCAATTCCAATTAAGTAAAACTAGACTAATTAACACACCCAGTGGCGGATACAAGATCCTAATCAACACCGTGGATGGCCCCAATATTCGGGACCGCGCATTCTAGAGAATTTATCCGTGAATATCAATTGTTAATGCATTAAACAAGTATCGGCAGGTGCCATGGATTTAGTACTATAAATGAAGAAAGACTTCGATCGTTTAAGTTTCGCAGGTTATCACAGGTTTCTAACCGTTTATATAGAGGTTATCCACAGGCCTCAACTATAGTTATCCACAGGACGATAAAAAAACATATTGCACTGCGTTTTCGTTGATATATATTTAGTAACCTTATGAAATATATAGATTTTTTATGTTTTCAGTTATTTTAACGATTCCTTTTCTTTTTGTGGATAAGTCTTACATCTGGGAGTACAATACACCTCGTTCGCGGTGATAATATAAAAATGCGCCGCGACAGCGCCACAGTATCTGTGCTGTTAGCAGAGATCATTGGTATTAATAGTGAGTCCCCTGCAGGTCGCGGAAAAATGGTAATGTCTCTTGTCTGAATCAACATGGCAACAATGCAATCACTACTTGCGAGATGAGCTGCCGTCACAGCAATTTAACACTTGGATTCGGCCATTGCAGGCTGAGGTTCACGGCAGGGTAATTAAGCTGATCGCCCCTAATCGGTTCGTAAAGGATTGGGTCAAAAGTAAATACCTCGAACGTATAGAAGAAATTGTTTTTGAATTGGCACCAGACGAAGGGTTTGGGGTTAGTTTAGAAATCTGTAACGGCGATAAACAAGCGGCAAGACATAAATCTCCGGCGTTAATCGCTAATTCTACGGTGAAAACAACATCAAGGTCGTCTGGCTTTACATCGAGCCCAAGAGCGTCAGCGCCAAACTTCGGTAACGCTCGACAGCAACAATCATCGCCTAGAAAAGTAGAAGTTGAAGGTGCTATTCAGCATCAAAGCTTTCTTATGGAAAATTATACGTTTGATACCTTTGTTGAGGGGAAATCAAACCAATTGGCACGGGCAGCATCAATTCAGGTCGCTGAAAATACTGGAGGTGCTTATAATCCGCTATTTTTATACGGTGGTGTTGGTCTGGGTAAAACTCACCTAATGCATGCCGTCGGTAATGCAATCATACAAAGAAAGCCCAATGCAAAAGTTGTGTATTTGCACTCTGAACGGTTTGTCGCAGATATGGTAAAAGCGTTACAACTTAACGCTATTAATGAGTTTAAACGGTATTATCGCTCTGTAGACGCCCTACTGATCGATGATATTCAGTTTTTTGCGGGCAAGGAGCGGTCTCAGGAAGAGTTCTTTCATACTTTCAATGCTTTATTGGAGGGCGGTCAGCAAATGATATTAACGTGTGATCGTTATCCGAAGGAAATAAATGGCCTGGAAGAGCGTTTGAAGTCTCGCTTTGGTTGGGGTCTGACTGTCGCCGTGGAGCCTCCAGAGCTAGAGACGCGGGTCGCTATTTTAATGAAAAAAGCCGAGCAAGCAAAAATTGAGCTGCCTGCTGATGCCGCTTTTTTTATTGCTCAGCGAATTCGGTCGAATGTTAGAGAGTTAGAAGGTGCGCTTAAGAGAGTAATAGCGAGTGCTCACTTCATGGGTCGAGAGATTGATATAGAGTTGATCCGAGAGTCCCTGAAAGATTTGCTGGCACTGCAGGACAAGCAGGTTAGTATGGAAAATATTCAGAGAACGGTGGCTGAGTATTATAAGATTAAGGTGTCGGACATGATGTCTAAGCGGCGAAGTCGGTCTGTAGCGCGACCCCGCCAGGTAGCCATGGCGTTGGCGAAAGAGCTGACAAACCATAGTTTGCCTGAGATAGGCGACGGTTTTGGTGGACGTGACCACACAACAGTTTTGCATGCATGTCGCAAAATAAAAGAACTGGAAGAAACAGATGCGGATATTCGCGAAGATTGCAAAAATCTGTTGCGGTCTCTGACGACTTAAACGATAGCTTATATAACGGTTTGACCATAAAACAATAGGATAATGACGAAGATGAAATTTGTAATATCCCGGGAGGCACTCCTCAAGCCATTAAACCTTGTGGCAGGAGTTGTAGAACGACGCCAGACCTTACCTATTCTCTCAAATGTGTTGCTAGAGCTAGAAGGCAACCAGCTTTCTATTACCGGGACAGATTTAGAGGTAGAGTTGGTTGGTCGTGTAGTTCTCGATCAGGCTCCTGAAACAGGGGGCGAGATTACAGTGCCTGCCAGGAAGTTAGCAGATATTTGTAAGTCGTTACCCGATGGTAGTGAAATAGAGTTTACTCAGGATGATCAGCGGGTCATTATCCGGTCTGGTCGAAGTCGTTTTACTTTATCAACCTTAGCTGCCAGCGACTTCCCGAATGTTGAAGAGAGCCCTGGTAGCCAAGACTTTACTGTAAAACAGGGCGACTTGAAGCGACTGATTGATCGCACAAGTTTTGCGATGGCGCAGCAGGACGTACGCTATTACCTAAACGGTATGCTGTGGGAAGTTCAGTCCGGGCAGCTGCGTGTTGTTGCTACAGACGGGCATAGACTTGCCCTATGTACATTAGCGACGTCCATAGAGACGACTGAAAATCTGCAGGTTATATTACCGAGAAAGGGTGTTGTTGAGCTTGCACGATTAATGATGAAAGAGAGCGATGATGTTCGCCTGGTTATAGGATCTAACCACATTCGTGCGACGACTGACGAATATACCTTTACTTCTAAGTTAGTCGACGGCAAATTTCCAGATTACGACCGTGTCCTTCCTAAGGCGAGCACTAAGACTATTTTCGGTTCGCGTGATGAATTACGTCAGGCTTTCTCGCGGACGGCAATTTTATCTAATGAAAAATACCGTGGCGTTCGGCTATTACTGTCGAACGACACTCTTCAAATAGTTGCTAATAACCCAGAACAGGAAGAAGCCGAAGAGATTGTATCAGTAGACTACCAAGGCGAATCGCTGGAAATTGGTTTCAATGTCAGTTACTTGCTGGACGTACTGGGTGTTTTAAAGGGGGAGACTATAAAGCTTTCGCTGGCTGACGCTAACAGTAGTGCGTTGCTTGAAGAGTCTGAAGAAGGCGATTCAATGTACGTTGTCATGCCTATGCGGCTTTAACGAGTAAGGCTGCTTACTAGACGCTACTTATGGTACTTATACGAAGGCTTGAGATTGCAGGGGTTCGCAATTTGACGAGTGTCAGCCTTCCCCTTCTGTCTACTATAAATATACTCTATGGCGACAATGGTGCAGGTAAGACGAGTGTACTGGAAGCCATTCACCTGCTTTCTTCTGCGAAGTCTTTTCGTGGTCATAAATTAAAACCTCTGATCAACAGTGATATGGACAGCTGTGTTTGTTTTGGAGAAATTGATCTTCCTGGACAGGGTTTTCAGCCAGTTGGCGTTGAGCGGTTTAAGGCTTCGTCAGTACCAGCAGTCATAAAAGTTGCCGGACAGACGGTGCGGTCCGCATCGGCGTTGGCGGAGAATTTGCCGTTGCAGGTTATTTGTTCGGATACTTTTAAGCTATTAGAGGGTTCGCCTGCCGTCAGACGGCAGTTTATGGACTGGGGGGTGTTCCACGTGGAACATCAGTTTCATTCGATTTGGAAAAACGCCCAGCGTTGCTTAAAACAACGGAATAGTTTGCTTCGTCATGGTAGACTAGACGACAGCGAATTAGCAGTGTGGACGCAAGAGCTGGCTGGTTTTGGTGAGCAGCTTGATGTATTTAGGAAGAGCTACTTCGACCGATTGGTGCCCATTTTTGAGGAAACACTGAGCAGGCTTCTAGATATTGACGGCCTTAGTCTTAAGTATTACCGAGGATGGGATTCGGATCGTTCTTTGTGCGATGTTCTAGCGGCTAACTTAAATCGCGACAAAGAGGTGACTCATACACAGGCCGGCCCCCATAGGGCTGACCTTAAGTTCCGGTACCGGTCAGCGAATGCGGCAGACATCCTTTCAAGGGGTCAGCAGAAATTAGTGGTCTGTGCGTTGAGGGTGGCTCAGGGGTATCTCCTGTCACAAGAAAAAGGGCGGTCCTGTGTCTACTTGATAGATGACCTGCCGTCTGAGCTTGATAGGGGTCATAGAAAAGCGTTATGTATGCTGCTTGAAGAGCTTGGTTGTCAGGTGTTTGTTACTTGCGTAGACCACAGGGACTTAGCAGAATGCTGGTCGGTAGATATGCCAGTAAGTATGTTCCACGTGGAACATGGAAACATAGACGGCTCATTTTAACGCAAGGTTTTTTAGTCTTAATCTAATAGTAAAATCATAGTCAACAGGTTTTTATATATGACTGATTCAGAGAATAGCTACGACTCATCCAGCATTAAGGTGTTGAAAGGACTTGATGCGGTACGGAAACGGCCCGGTATGTATATCGGTGATACCGATGACGGCACAGGCTTGCATCACATGGTGTTCGAAGTAGTCGACAACTCCATAGACGAGGCCCTAGCGGGTCATTGTTCTATTATTAGGGTTGTTATTCATCCGGATGAATCTGTGAGTGTTTCTGATGACGGCCGTGGCATTCCGACCGAAATGCATGAAGAAGGTGTCTCTGCGGCTGAAGTTATTATGACCGTCCTACATGCAGGCGGAAAATTCGACGATAACACTTATAAAGTCTCGGGCGGTTTGCACGGGGTTGGTGTCTCTGTTGTTAATGCCCTATCGGAAGAATTGAAGCTTACCATCCGACGCGGTGGCAAGCTCTTTGAACAGGTTTACAAGCACGGCGTTCCCCAAAAGCCGTTAGCAGTTGTTGGCGATGCTGAAACATCCGGTACGGAATTACGTTTTAAACCCTCTTCAGGCACATTTACCAACATTCAGTTTCACTTCGACCAGCTGGCAAAACGCTTACGAGAGCTGGCCTTTTTGAACTCGGGTGTAAACATCGAACTCAAAGACGAACGCAGTGGGAAAGCTGAGACATTTTTTTATGAGGGTGGTTTAAGTGAGTTCGTTAGTTACCTGAACACGAACAAAACGCCTATCAACAAGCTCTTCCATTTTAATATTATGGGCGAAGGCGATGTCGGCGTGGAAGTTGCGCTGCAGTGGAATGATAGTTTTCAGGAAGGTATTTTCTGCTACACCAATAATATCCCTCAGCGCGACGGAGGGACTCATTTGGCTGGATTTCGGGCAGCGTTAACTCGTAGTCTTAATGCCTATATTGAGCGAGAAGGCTTAGCTAAAAGAGCAAAAGTATCGACCAGTGGTGACGACGCCCGTGAAGGTCTAACAGCAGTTATCTCTGTCAAAGTCCCTGACCCTAAATTCTCTTCTCAAACTAAAGACAAACTGGTTTCGTCGGAAGTAAAAACTATTGTAGAACAAGCAATGAACCAAGCTTTTGGTGACTATTTATTGGAGAACCCCGGCGAGGCTAAGTTGGTTGTTACCAAAATGATCGACGCTGCTCGAGCCCGCGAAGCTGCTCGCAAAGCTCGCGATATGACGCGGCGCAAGGGGGCCTTGGATATCGCGGGGTTGCCCGGCAAGTTGGCTGACTGTCAGGAAAAGGACCCTGCATTGTCAGAGGTTTACTTAGTAGAGGGTGATTCTGCTGGCGGCTCAGCGAAGCAGGGCCGCGATCGACGGACACAAGCTATTCTTCCGCTTAAGGGAAAAATCTTAAATGTTGAAAAGGCGCGGTTTGACAAGATGCTCTCTTCCGTTGAAGTTGGCACTATAGTAAAAGCGTTAGGCTGTGGCATAGGACGCTCTGAATTTAATGCGGATAAATTACGCTACCACAGTATTATTATCATGACAGATGCTGATGTTGACGGTTCTCATATTCGAACACTGCTTTTGACATTTTTCTTCAGGCAAATGCCCGAGCTCATAGAGCGTGGTCATATTTTTATTGCGCAGCCGCCCCTTTATAAAATTAACCGGGGTAAGCAGCAGCAGTACATAAAAGATGAAGACGGCAAAGAAGCTTATCTAACTCAGAGCGCGCTAGAAACGGCTTCGTTACATATGAATGCCGACGCTCCAGGCATTAGCGGTCAGGGGTTGGAGGTGCTGGTTAAGCAGTACCGTAGTGTGATGCACACCATTTCTCGTTTGTCCCGCTTGTATCCATCTATAGCGATGACATCAATGGTGTATCTCCCGGCTCTTACCGTTGATCAATTGCACGATCGAGCGACTGTTCAGCAATGGGCTGATCTCTTGCAGGAAAAACTGGGTGTCGGTACCACGGCTCAAACCTATAACGTCAGTGTTAAGGAGGATACCGAACGGCACAACTTCCTGCCTCAGGTGATATCGTTGTCACACGGTACTGAAACAGAGTTTGTTTTTAATCAGGACTTCTATTCCTCAAATGACTATAAAGCAATCGTTGAGTTGGGTATTGCACTAACTGGCTTGCTGGAAGATGGCGCCTATATCCAGCGCGGTGAAAAGACAGAAGAGATCAATGACTTCGGCGACGCAATTGATTGGTTAATGATTCAGGCAGAGCGTGGTTTGAGCATCCAACGTTACAAAGGTCTGGGAGAAATGAACCCTGATCAATTATGGGAAACAACCATGGATCCAGACGTTCGTAGAATGCTACGGGTCACTATCGAAGATGCTATCACCGCAGATCAAATATTCACCACTTTGATGGGTGATCAGGTTGAGCCGAGGCGAGAGTTTATCGAAGAAAATGCTTTGAAAGTGGCCAACCTTGACGTCTGATTTTCCTAGTGTGATGGGCTCCTCATGACTGAAGAGCCGCACCTAGTGATACAACGAGAGTAAGAGAAGAGGATTCAACAATAAGGCGCCATTTCAGCCTACAGGGGGTATTGAATAAGTACCAACAACATGTGCTACGGGGGCCTCGTCGCCGCTTGAGAATAATGTTACTTCGCCGATAACCAATGACTTACCCACTTTCATTAGCGAGCACTTGCCTATAATGTCTTTATCGGCCGTCGGTTTTCTCAGAAAGTTTATAGACAGGTTTGTTGTCACAGCCAGTGATACCAAACCCAGTTCTCCAAGTATGGCAACGTAAAGGGCAAGATCCGCGACCTCCATTAAAACGGGACCCGATACCGTGCCACCGGGTCGCAATTCATCAAAACCTATCGCATGTCTGACGGTTGATGACCGATTGCCAACCTCGTCAACAATGCACTTCGTCTGCGGAAAATCCGTCTTTAAGAAGGCGACAATCTTTTCTTTTGCTATCATTATTTTTCCGAATACCGATATCGGTACTGTTCACAAGCCTGCATATTGTTGGACTAGTCTACTTCAATTGTTAAAGGCTTTCCTTCTACTCCAGCATAAAACACAATAAGTTCTACGGGCACCACCCCACTGTTAATACCACGATGAGCTTTACCAACCACCTCGACAATTGTATCTCCAGCTATGAGTTCGTGCTTTTCTCCGGCGTCAGTAAAAACGGTTAATCTTCCAACTATAATGAATCCTGCATTGATCGTTGGATGAATGTGCCAGGGTACTTCGCCGCCAACGGGGATAGTAATTTTAAAAATGGTAACTTCTGCTTGGCCCTTACCATAAGACGGTAATTTCGAGCCATCCCAACTGGCAATAGTTGTTACTAGTTGCTCTACCTCTATTGGCCGACTGCCTGCAGCAAACAAATAGGTTGGCATTAATAAGAGTACCCCTATCAGTATCGTTTTCATGAAATCATCTCGGCAAACAGTACGTTCTGGGCACGGTGAAGGGTGTTTAGTATTTAATTTTTGTGAGTTTGTTTACCACGCCATGTCTTAGACAGTGTCGGTAATATTTTTGACAGCAGTTTGTTCCCCCCCACGCCGTATATAATAAACATAATCCCGAGAAAAATTCCTGTTAATGATGACACGAAGCTATCGTCTTTGATGACTAGCATGAAGCCATTACTACCGATAAAAAACAAACATAATAATATACTTAGTATTCTAATAATCATTAATTGTTCCATTTTTTAATTCAAACCTGACTTACCGAAAGTACCTACTGAACTAGGTTACTATGGCTAATACCGTCAAGACTGGCCTTTTATAGTAAGGCACTCAATACCACCCTATCCAAACATCGAACACCGTTTTCAATAATTGGCTCTGGGTAATTGGCAAAGTAATCTTGTTCTATGGACTGCATTCTAAATCCACACTTTTGATACAAGGCCAGTTGCGACAGACTTGAATTACCGGTTCCCACCTGTATACATGTTGCCCCACTTTCCTTTGCATAACTTTTCGCCGTGGCAATCAGTTCTTTTGCAATACCACTTTGCTGATGAGATTCTTTTACAGCTAGATTTTTCAATTCAACATATTCTTTCTCATGGGTAATGACTGCTACACCAATCAGCACATTTGAGTCTCTAGCTACATATATCGTCGAACCCTCGAGATAAACTGTTATAGCCATTCTATCTGGGTCAGCCATAAGGAGCAGATCCAATAATTGGGTCGTTAGGCCTTCTCGATAACGTTCAATGTTCATATAAAGTTATAACCATTCCTAGACTAGACTACATAGCGAAAAAATATTGTGAATCTATTGGGCATTTTTTTTCAGACTTTTAAGATCGCTTATATTTCATCCCATATTGATATTGTGCACTAATCATGCCGTTTGGCAGTGGTGCTGGCAATATTAGTTTGTCGAGTGTTCCATCCCTGTCTATCACTTATATATTTCTCGCATCGTATGCCCAATGCAATAGCGCCTGTCTTTGCTTTTTGCGACATTGGAAATCAAAGGGCTCACAATATTTTTTTATTGCTCCTGCATGACGCCTAAATGCTCGCCATCGTTTTATTTGCCGCTGATCCTCATCATTGGTGCGTCTTCCCATAAAGTATCGACAATACCACTGAAACCAGCCTCTAGGGTCTTGGGGATGAATCCATCCCTTTTTTTCCCACTCACTTAATGGTTGTGACGCATTGACTGAAAAGTAGTTAAGGCTTTCATTTTTTACCTCGCTCAGCTTTGCACACGTAAACCAGTCATTGGGAAACTCGTCTTTACAATCGTTTAAATATTTTCCGCCAAACACACCTAATCCAAGCATTTCTTTGGGGGTTAACTCTGGCATAAATTGAGAGCAAAAATTTTCACCAGCGCGTTCAATTCGCTGATAGGTGTACCCTTTTTGCATTTTGTCATTTACCGAAACATTTTTCATAGAGGCCTTTATCACTAGTACTTAACGCTAGAGTTCACGAGTCATAATTATGAGCACTCCACCACGGCTAATAAAGCAAGGAAGAACGCAGTTAATCACTTTAAGACACACTAAAATGACTACGATAACGCTAGTGCAGAAACAACAGTGACCCATGTTATATAGAAACCGTCCCAGCCTTTGCGTGACGCGAAAAACAATAGGGCAATCCTAATTACCGTATCCATGATTACTGCTATATCGCCGATTTTACCTTTGTAAAAAGCACATGATCCGACTGGATTACGGTTCGCCAAAAAAGTAACTGAATCATGGTTTTTAGCATTGGTCGCGCTCTCTTTTGCTGCATAATAGCTGAGTAGCAGGCATAAATGATCGCCTAATTAAGTGATCAATAAGTAAAGTGAGTCTAGTTATCTGAGTGCTGTGCAATCATTTTTTTACACCTAATTACTATATTTATTTTTTCATCCTCAGTTTTATTTATCCAATCAATAATCTCTGATGAGGATCTGTAACACCCCGTGCAAATATCGTGCTCGTCTAGTTCGCATGTTCCTATACAGGGGGTCATTAAATTTACATTGTTTCCGATGAACATTTTTTTAACCATATAAAAGTATAAAGGGTGTATCGCACCATGGCATTTTCACTATTGCGCGGCGTTGTTGCACTTGTCTTATTCATCTCTTTAGTTAGAACGGTACAAACATATCGATCATATAAGCCGAGCATAGCTATTATAATTGTTATGAAAAACCTTTTACAAGACGCGTATAAAAAGGATTAACAGACCCTGTTCTGGGTATTCTCGAAGGAATCGAATTACAAAAACCATCATGTTACGCCCTACCCCAACTATGTTCTTTTTAGCAACACCTATAATTGTCTAAAGTTGTGTAATCTGGCAATGCGCCATGATCTAGCGGGCTTCCAGTAACCTTGGCCACGGGTTTTGTTGGGCGCTACTAGCTGAATAAGCACTTATCGCTTTGCTGCACATTAATTGGCTAGGTAAACCTATCAGTACCAAATTAAGTGTCAGCGTACGGCGTCCCTCAGACAGCGGCCGTCCCGAGTGATATTGATCATCGATAAAAGTGTTAAAAAGGCAGTTTTTAAAGAAGTGATGGCTTTAACACTATTGGTAATTTTTAATCTATAATTCGTAACGCTACTAATCTTGGTATATCTGTGAAAATTGATAACTCAGTTCCCATTCATGTCGACGCCGTATCGGTTTGGCGGCGGCATATCCTTTCCGCAGTTGGTTGGTCCTACTTAGGGCTTGGGGCCATCGCTGCTGCCGTCGGCATTAGTGTAGCGTTTACGGAGGGGCTATGGAGTGTTGTTGTATTTAACGCAATTGCCTTGTTGGTTGGCGTCGGTTTGGCGCTGTGTCCGGAACGGTTCTATCGGTTTAAGTCCAATGCGCTAATTGGTCTGACTTATATAATAGGCGTTTATTTTTCCTATCACTTTGGGCCGTTTGCAGCTGGTCCGTTGTGGTTGTTTGCAGGCCCAATGCTTTCGGGTGCGCTGTTCGGTTGGCGGGCTGCGCTTGGGTCCATTGGATTTTTGGTGATCATCCTTGGGTTCATTGGGGCCTTCTTGGCACGTGGTTCACTAAATTGGCCAGGTGAATTTGACTTGGGAGGTTGGTTCGTCATTAGCGCAAGCCTTGTTGCGCTATCGGGTCTGCTGTCAGTTTCAATTGGCTTTCTGCTAGAAGGAGTTGCTCTGGCTAACCGAGAGCGCGAAGTCGCCGTCGAGGCCCGTGAATTGCTTGAACAGCAGCTTCGTCATTCACAAAAGATGGAAGCCGTCGGAACACTTGCAGGAGGCATAGCCCACGATTTCAATAACTTGCTGGGGGCTATCTCAGGCTTTACAGAATTCGCTATAGACGCGCTGGAAGACGACCCTCCTGCCGCCATTTCGGATCTCGTCGAAGTGATGAACATGGTTAGTAGAGGTAAGAGCCTCACAGGACAGCTTTTGACCTTTTCCAGCAAAGGTTCGCTGGGACATCCTCTAGTTGATATTAATGATAGCATTCGCGACGCTAGCCGGATGCTTGAACTACTTGCGCGGGAGGACATTCTGCTCGACATTAAGCTCTGCCCTGATTTTTGCGGCGCGACAGTCGCCCCAGATTCTTTAGTTCAGATTCTGCTTAACGCAGTGACGAATTCGGTCCACGCAATGCCAGAGGGCGGAGAGATTAGGATTGAAACATCGCGCGTTCAGGTTGACGAACGTTCGGCCAGGCTGGATGGCTTTAAGATGGACTCCGGTGAATATGTCGTCGTATCGGTTACCGATACCGGTTCCGGTATTGCTGAGGACGTCTTAGAGAAAGTCTTTGAGCCCTTTTTCACAACGAAAGAATTAGGCGAAGGTACCGGTTTAGGTCTTTCTACGTCTTGGGCAATCGTTAATCAGGTGGGCGGTTATATCCGCTTAAAGAGCGAGCTTGGTCGAGGGACCACGCTTGAATGTTTTTTTCAATTCATCGACGAGGCGGCCTCGACATCACATCAACAGCATGGTGTTTAGCTAAAAGAAGACAATTAAAGAATAACGGTCGTTTAGCATGAGGGGCAGATCGCTCTGCTCGTCATTGGTGTGTAATCATGTTGGTCATAACTGGCGGGTACGCTCGCCGCAAAAGTTACTGCGCTGCACTCACGATTGCATTGCTCTATGTGTTCGGTTACCCCGGCGACGTGCTAAAGCACTAGGGTAAGTTTGATGATGTCGCTGGAGGCTGTTGAAGAATCCATTCAGATTAGATGTTATTAGAAGGTCGGTATGGGAGCTCTGCGATGTGTTTGGCTGAAGTGCTATTCCAGTAGAAAGGGTCAATAGTCGCTGATTGCGCTCAAGCTGTGGAGTGCCTCGGTCATCGGCAATCGACAAGCAGCCCTAGGGGATAAGAGCAGCTGTGATGTTAGACTACTCAGCTAGGTTAACTGCGCTAAGGCAAGGCTTGCTAAGTGCTTGCTATAGTCATTAATTTTCCAGTGGCCAGGCATCCAGCCATCTAAAAAGCGGCTAAAATCTGTCCACGCTAATGCATACATAGCCCGCCACTCTGCCTCCAAAGCCTCAACGTCAACTGCAGGGTCAACAGACAATGCTTTTGTCGTGAACGCATAAAAATAATAATCCAACAACTCATCCTGATACTCAAAACATTGCTGTTGATCTAGGCAACTACCTAAAAAGTAAGCTACATCTTTCATACCGCAGCCGCCACCAACATATTGAAAATCTACCGCCGCCACCGCTGACGGTGCATCGACAGACGAAAAACAAAAGTTAGCCAGCTTGGCATCGCCATGTACCAGTGACCTAAAACGGCATGAAGATAGCTTTGCATCTATTGCTCCGGCAGCGCGCTGCAACTCAACATCCTGCATGGAGGTATATTCGTCTGGACGGGTTGCTAAATGCCAATAGGTGCCAGTGGGCCATAATCCTTTAGGCTCGCGCTGTAGCGACCACGCATGAAAGTTAGCCAACCATAGTAAACACTGCTCGATATCCCGCTTGTTAACACGATCTCTGCGCTCGTTAAAACCCGAGGCATCTAAATCTTCCATAACTATAACCTGGCCAAGTCCCAGCGGGCCGGCAAATAAGCAATCAGGTATTCGACAATGATTATTACAAGCGGCGGCCCACTGCTGATAAAACCGCATTTCGACTCGGTATGAATATAACTTGCGCTGATGCGAAACATCAGTGTTCCAACCCCGTGGATGGTTTTGCTCAGTTGGCGGATTTATCCATTTTATAATCACCGAAGAGCGATTAGCGCCATAGAGATTAAGTTTTATAATCTCACCGTAACCGCTCCAAAGCGATTGCACTGACACAAATGACCTTATGGAGGTAGCTGCACCCAAGGTCTGTTGCAATACATCAATCAGAGCTTTTTCAGAAAATGGCAAAGGCAATACGTTTCCTCTTGTTCAATTTAGGGCATTGAGATTTAGAATTAGCTATTTCATCACTGAAGTCTAGGACAGACTACTTTGACAGAATAGACGATAAGGCCATGAGCCTATTTATTTATAATCTCCTTGTCACCTTGAATTGCTTCCTGCCTATGCCTTTTATTTTTTTGGCACATCGAACGTCTTGTTAGACTAAAGAATAAATCGTATTTTATCAGGTAACTGACTCAATTATTTGACCTTATTAGTTTAGCTAGCAACGGCTGCAGCTCAACTAACTGCGACCAGTCCCTGTCGGACCACTGGATCGAGCGCTTTGTTCAAGGTCAACCAGCTCAAATATTTAGCGTTATCTGAATCGGTGGCCCGTGATGCCGACGACGCCCCCGTTGGCTAGTGCGGCATTGTAGAGCACCGCGGCTTTTGGCTTTTTTAGTCGGCTAACGTCGGCTAACGTCGGAGAACGGCGTTTAATCCATTCTTAATTTCTATCTAATGCAGTCCCATTTTTCACCCCTTAATATGCTCTCTTATCAAGGAAAATAATAATAGTTGTGCTGTGTTATATATTCCATATAATAAAAGGGTATCCAGCTCACAGCGAATAGCAAAATGAGATCTTAAAGAGGAATTGCTAGCATGAATCAACAAAGTGCACATTGTACCAATCGAATTGTCCATGACGCCGATAGTCACATCACGGAATACGATGGTTGGATAGAAGGTTATGCCAGTGAGTATGTTCAAGCAAACTTAGATGAACCCTTCTTAAGGCTTGAGAGCATCCCGCAGTTGAAGCCGATGATAGCTCAGGGGCACAATCGTCTAGCGGGCAAAGACCCCGAGCTAACAGAACACTTGAAAGCTGATCTTTATGGCAGTAAGGGCAAGCGTAATCTCATTAGTGCTTACGGTGCCATCAATAATGTAGAGCGAACCGATTCCCTAGATATAGCAGGCATAAGTTCACAACTCGTGTTTCCAGGTTTAATTTTTGTCTCTCGATTTGCGCGTTCCGCTGACGAAAAAGTGGTTTACGGCGGGTGTGATGCAATGAACAGAGCAATGGTCGATTTTTGCTCTAGCGACAGTAATCGTCTTCTGTCGGTGGGTTACCTTTCCTTAAGAAACCCTGAGAAAGCTTTAGAGGCTGCCAAACAAGGTATTAAAATGGGGATCAAAGCATTCTGGATGACTTCAGATTCTGTTGAAGGTCGAGCACCGTCTCACATTGCCAACGATCCGATTTGGGCCGTGCTGGAAGAAGCTGGCGTTCCTATAACACTGCATATTGGTAGTGGTGCCAAGTTATCTAAAAGTTACAGAAACACTGGGATAAAAAGAGAATTGGCTGCCGGGTCGATGAATGTTGAGACAACCTCACCTAAAGATCTGCCAGTTTTACACCATTCTATTGAACGTTGGTTGATGTGCATGATTTATGACGGCGTATTGGAGCGTTTCCCTAAGCTCAAGATAGGTCTAGTAGAGCTGGGATCAAATTGGTTGCCGGCTTGCTTGGCTAATTTGGACATAGGTGCAGAACAACTGGGTAAGTTTGATCTTGGATTGAAAAAACTGTCTCTTAAGCCGTCTGAATATATGCAGCGTCAGGTTAGAGCGACGCCTCTGCATTTTGAGAATGCAGGCTGGGTAATGCGTAACGTCGGCAAAGACATGCTGATGTTCAATACTGATTATCCTCATCCTGAAGGTGGCAAAGATCCCTTTGGTTCTTTTGAACGCAGCCTTGACGCGGTGCAGGCAACCCCTGAAGAATTGGATAGTTTCTATTCGAAAAATTTCGAGAATCTAATGGGCCTATAAGGCTCAGATAAATAGATTTTACCGCCGCCCTGCAAACGCCTGAGGGCGGTGTCAAAGTAAACTCTGGAACAATTGGGTTTTTCTCTTTGTTTAACGTGTCATCGTTACCGTTTCATCAACATCGTGTGCCCTCTCGATAGACCAAATTAGATACGGGTTGTTTCCATTAGTTGTGCTGACTTTTAGGTTCATCAAAGTAGGCTCTGCTGACAAATCGGGTGACAGTTTGCCCCTCCATTCCGCCAATCAGGGCTCTTCATAAAGTACGGTTTTCATTTGCTTATTCAGACATTCGTAGTGGTTTTCCCGTTGCTTAAACTTAATGGAGGAAGGATGACGTCCGGTCATAGATGCGACGGCTTCACAAATATAACGGGACATAACCTTTATTCATGACTGGCAGCTCCCAGATCGAGCTTGGCCGTTTGATCCGTGCAAAATGAAAAAATTCATTCAGTTTGATAGCGTTAGGTGCGATTAGACAACGCTTTTTCAGTGAAACGCCGAATTGGCTTAATATTCAGGTCAACAGTATCGGCTAAGATACAATCTGTTGGTATTAACCATCTATAGAGAATATTGCCACGTACATTAACCATGGAAAGTTCTCAGACAACCACCGAAGACCAGCGCGAGACTGATAAGTTTAACCGTCTTGCAGTCCAATGGTGGGACCCACAGGGGCTCATGTGGCCGCTGCATCGGCTGAATGACATGCGTGCTCCGTTTGTCATAGAGAAAATCCAACAACATTTCAAAACGGTCAGCCTAAAAGGTCTTCGCATCCTCGATATTGGCTGTGGCGCGGGATTGCTTGCTGAGCGGATGGCAAAACAGGGCGCGACGGTTACCGGTATTGATGTTGCGGCTAAAAACATCGGTATCGCCCGGCAGCATGCGCAAACTCAAGGGCTTGTCATAGACTATCGTTGCGGCGCTGTTGAAGCGCTTAAGGATGTTGGTGACTTCGATGTTGTGCTTAACATGGAAGTTATTGAGCACGTCAGCGATCTGCCGTTATTTATGTCACGAACCTGCGATCTAACGGGCGCTGGTGGCCTGATGTTTTTGGCGACGATTAATCGCACCTGGTTTTCTTGGCTGACAACCATCGTCGGCGCGGAATACATCCTAGGTTGGCTGCCGCGCGGGACGCATACTTGGCAGCGTTATGTCACACCCGAAGAAGCGGTGCTGAGTTTACAACGAGGTGGTCTGTCGGTCTTGTCGCGAACAGGGGTGGGTATGAGTCTTTGGCGGCGAAATTTGTTTCTTACTGGCAATATGCGGGCTAATTACATGATGGTGGCGACAAAAATCTAATGTCGGTTTCAACAAGAGAGTACTCAGGTTGGCTACAGGCGGAGTTGCGTTCTGATCAAGCGGGTGAAACCGGTGCCGTATGGATATATCGTGGTGTGCTGGCGACACGTCCGCGGCCCGCATTACGGCAATTTTGTCTTCAGCATCTTGCCACCGAGCAAGTTCACCTTATCGAGATGAACGGGCTGTTACCAGCTCAATCACGAAGCGTTTTGTTGCCGATATGGCGTATTGCAGGCTTCCTCACTGGTTTCTTACCTGCCTGCGTAGGCGAGCGTACAGTTTATCTTACCGTTGCGGCGGTCGAGACATTTGTGCAGGCGCACTACCAGCAGCAAATTGAGGATCCCAAGCTGCAACCCTATCCAGAAGTTAAAGAGAAATTAAAAACCTTTATGCAAGACGAAATCGAACACAAAGAAGAGGCTGTCATGCTTGCCGGAAGGCCACCCGGCAAAATTGCTGCGCAATGGTGCGCTCTGGTAGGTGCTGGTTCGGAATTTGCGGTCAAGCTAGCAAGACGCTTCTAGGGCGCACTAAATATTAAGATCATACAAGTTGTAATCCTTTAACGATGCTGCAGTTTCTTTATCCCAATGAAATTCTTTGCCGGAGTCAACAAAGGGCTGATATTGATATGACTCTTCGAGGGGGAAACGTTGCTTACGTGCGTCAATTGCATAGCCAATCACTTTTGAACGCTCTTCAATCAAGGCCGCATCAAAGATAACAGGCTTGCTATACATACCTGCGCCGCGAACATCCAGCACCGATGAGCGACGATGAAATCCAAAATTAACGGTTACCCTAGGTTCATAGCCACAGTTAGGAAATGATCCATGTAACAGTTGTCGGTTACAAATAATCACATCACCCGGATTGCACACTAATGGCACCATGCCCGCTATTCTCTCACTGCCGGCCTCTTCAATAAGTTTTTTAATATCGATTTTCCCCACCCGATGACTACCCGGCTTTACCCAGACGCCGTTGACCGCAGTACTGCCATAGACTTGTGCCATAAAGTTAAAGCCGTGCATACCTTCATCGAAATGACTGCTTTGCCAGTGTGTGTCACCATCTTGATGCCAAGATACAGCGGCACCGATGCCGGGGTCCTTTATAAATAAAGACTCGTTAAAGGGCGTAAAATCTTTGCCATTAATAGATTCAGCAACGCGCAAAAGTTGCGGATGCCCATAAACCCGCATACAGGTTTCAGAAAATTGCAGCGAGCCGAGTAAAATAAATGGCGCATGTTCAGGCGCCTCCTCGCGAGCTTTTGGTTCAAACAATTTGACCTGATGTCGCCCGTTCGCCAACTCAGTTCCACCTAAAGGGTCGCCCAGCGGCTTCGACCATATTAAATTAAGAGATTTACAATCGGCGCCCAAAGCTGGCTTACCCTCGCTGGTTAACTTAGCGTTTGGCCCAGAGGGAAACGTTGCCCGTAGCTGCTGTAACTCTTCGTCAATGTCTTCCAACTCCTTATCATCCAACACATTTTCGAAGATATAAAAACCGTATTCAGAATAAGCATCTTGAATATCCTGTGCTAAATTTCCCTGCTCATTAAAACGAATGGGCCCACGGTTATTCATGCTAAGGGCATGCTTGTCGCCTTCAATGAGGTAGGTACGCATCGCGTCGGCCTGATCGCCATAATGTGCTGCACAGGCTTCGATTGATTCACTGATATCTTGGATCATAGTTTCCGTCTTAAATGTATATAGGTATGTCTATACACAATTTTTACCAGAGTTTGAAATATGCTGTCAACCGTTTGTCTAATTTGCCGTCATATATACTGTCGCCCGCACTACTTGCAATCTGCATGAAGTTGTCCGCTGATGAGACGAAATAGGCATAGGGCCGTTTTTAGAATTTTGGCATTTTAAAAGGCTCACACTGTCAGAGTAATTGTGAAAAGGGATTTGTAGACGGCTAGGAGCTGTTGATTATAGTGACTAAAACCGGTGTGTCAGCAGAGAAAGGAGATACGAATGTCAGTGAGTAATATTAAGGCTATTTACAATAACCCTAAAACCCCTGACGAAATCAATGTCGGTAAAGCTCATCCGCTGAAAAACTTTGTTGTTATGATGATGCCTATTAATGGGCTGGCGCTGGTCGTTTTTGTGGTGCTGCTGACCACAGCACAAAGGCTGGTTCGCTGTATTCCCTTAGAAGCTGAAGTGACATGGGCTCGACAGATGCTTAAAGAATCAATCTATCTCTCGGCTGCGAACACCTAAAAACAAACCTATCTGACAGAGCTAGTTGACCAACGCTCTCTGTATCAACCATTACCCGACGAGTTGTCGATAAGCGTTCCACTGTTGAAGAGCACACCGGCGCAACTCTCGGTGGTTATGTTGTTATCTTCAATGGACTGCTGAAGTAACTGGAGAGTGAGAACGCGTCAGCGATGGTATTGGCCCATGAAATTGCCCATATCAAAAATCGGGATTCTATTGCTACGCTAAGTCGGGTATGACGGTTAGCTTGGCTTTGGCGAGCGTTGCAGGGCTTTGGGATAATGCTATGTCAGTGTCGATACGAATGCCGATGTACTTCTGGTCGCGACGGCTCTCATCCATGAGCAGTAGCAAGCGGCAGATTTGTTAAGTTCACACTCGCTGACCAAAGACTGGATAACCTATATCCAAAAGAGTCAGAAACCCTATAATGGGATCATTAAGTGACTCCGCTCCCAGCACTCTAATTGACAAGGTTTCATAATGAATAAAGCGATTGTGATACATCAATACGGAGATTCTTCCGTACTGCAATGGCAGGAGTTTGCTCTGCCGCCACTAAAACAAGGCGATGTGCTGGTTCGCAATACAGTTGCTGGTTTCAATATGATTGACACCTACATGCGTAAAGGTTTGTACCCGGTGAAATTTCCCGCAGTAATGGGTGTAGAAGGTGCAGGGGTTGTTGAAGAAGTTGGCGCGGGGGTGACCGGCCTGGCGATCGGTGATCGCGTTGTTTATCTGGGTGGCGGTACCGGTTCATACAGTGAACATAGTGTTGTTGCAGCACCAAGATTAGTCGTCATACCGGAGGACATTAGCGATGAAATCGCAGCGGCCTCCTACCTCAAAGGCTTAACTGTGTGGGCGTTACTCAATGGCAGTTATAAAGTTATGCCGGGTGACAACGTACTAATTTACGCCGCCGCGGGTGGTGTTGGTTCCTTAATGTGTCAATGGGCGAAAAAAATCGGTGCTCATGTTATTGGGATTGTAGGATCAAATGAGAAAGTTGCGTTAGCCAAATCTTATGGTTGCGACGATGTTATTAACCGGTCGACTCAGGATATTCTGCCTACAGTTAAGACGCTTACTCGAGGGGAAGGAGTACAAGTGGTTTATGACTCCCTAGGTGCGGACACCTTTGAAACGTCTCTGGATTGCTTAGCACCACTAGGCACGATGGTATCGTTTGGTAATGCAACGGGGGCGGTACCACCTTTTAGTATTTTGACCTTGGCTGCTAAAGGCTCCCTCAAGTTGGTTCGGCCGCAGGTACATGCATATATCGCCAAGCGAGCTGATTTAGAGCACGCTAGCGCGACCTTGTTTAATATGATCAGCACTGGCGATTTAAGCGTTGAAATTACCCAACGCTTTCCTGTTTCACAAGCAGCCAGGGCACACGATACGGTCGAATCGCAGCAGACAACAGGCGCGACGGTACTGATAGTTTAACCGCTCATAGTGCGGAACAAACTGGGGCAATTTTGGACGAGGTTTACGTTATGAACTATCAACATATCAAGCTTTATCACTACCCGTTAACACGCAGTGCTAGAGTAAAATGGCTGCTGCACGAATGTGTGGGCAATGACTTCGAGATTGAGAAAGTGTCTCTTTATGAGGGAGTACAGTATCAACCCTCTTTTTTGCAAAAGAACCCCAACCATGGTGTACCTGTCTTAGAGATAACCCTCACCAACGGCGAAAAAAAGACCATGTTCGAAAGCGGGGCAATGTTAAGTTTTTTGGCTGACTCTTTTCCGCAGAAAAACTTGGCGCCACCTCCGGAAGCTTTTTCGCTGCAGCGCGCAGACTATTTACAGATGTTACATTTTGGTGGGAGCTGGATGGATATGATGCTGTGGCAAATCCGCATTCACAAACATGTGTTACCGGATGCCGAAAAAGATGAAAGAACCGTTGACCGTTATATGACCAAATTGACTGCCGAAGTAGAGCCTCAGCTTGTTAAGCGATTATGCCAAAACACCTATATTTGCGGCGACCACTTTACAGCGGCTGATTGCGTCATCGGGCACAATATCATCTGGGCAAAAAGTTATGGCCTTTGCACTGATGAAGTTCTAACAAAGTATTTGTCGACACTATCCAGTCGACAGGCTTTTCAACAGGCTTTTTCTGACGCCGCTGAGTTTCAAGCTCAAGCGCCAAAGAGTAGCGCTGTTAACGGACAATTTACTGGCTAGCTATGTGAGGTAAACCCGTCCATGTTGGATAGAGAGAAACTTAAAAATCTTGAAGCCCGCTTCTTAACGCAATACCCGAAAGGTTTTGCCGACGAAGAAATGGTAAAAATTCTTAAGAAACACAAAATGGAAAAGATGGTTAGTTTAACAAGGGAATGTTTCTCTGAGGCCGCTTGCTCCAATATACATGTCACGGCTGAAAATATGATAACGGTCGTCAGTCGGTCTTCCATGGTTTCTATGTTTGAGAAGCCCAAGTTTCGCGATTTTGTGCGAGCAATGAATGAGCATGAAAAGGCATTTATGGTTAATGCCTTAAGTCAGATGTTGCATGGAAAACAGCAGCTAGGTTTCGAGGCAATGGTGGCTATTTTGCAATCGGGGAAGCTTGCAAAGTGGAGCCTGGTGACTATTATTCCCGCTTATTATTATCCTACTAAAGAAGTGTTTGTAAAACCGACGACGGCAAAAGACATACTTCGTTACTTTGATGTCAGCGAAATGACCTATAAGCCAACCCCAAGTTGGAAGTTTTATCAGCAATACAGGAAGCTGATAAAAGAAGCCAAAGGTATGGTAGATAAGAATCTCTCACCCTCGAATGCCGCATTTACAGGTTTCTTGATGATGTCGGTTAAAGCTTGAGCGAGTTGTTTGTTATCTACAGTGAATATTGATCGCGTTTGCTCATCTTCGCGACTTCTTTTTCTATCCAGTCTTCAGCTTGGTCGGTAATTTTTCTGCTAGTAGAATCTTTTGACGAAATTGGCTTACCAATATGTACGGTAACCTTGCCTGGGAATTTTATAAATCGGCCTGCCGGCCAATATTCCCCGGCATTTAAGGCTATAGGAACTACTGGCACTCCAGCAGCGACGGCGATATTTGCACCACCTCGCGCATATTTAGAGTCTGCTCCCGGTTTTATTCTGGTGCCTTCCGGAAATATCAACACAGACACCCCCTGTTCTAAATGTCGCTTACCTTGAATTTGAATATGTTTTAACGCTTGTTTGGGGCTGCCGCGGTCGATAGCAATTGGATCAGTGAGTCGCAAACCCCATCCAAAGAAGGGAAGATTGAGTAGTTCTCTCTTTAAAACAATAGCAATCGGTGCCAAATAATATTGAAGGAAGTAGGTTTCCCATTGGCTTTGGTGTTTAGACAGCGCAACATAAGCCCCAGAGGGAAGATTTTCTTGACCGAAGACCTCGACATCAAGACCACAAGTACATCGTAGCCAGAATATAGAAAAGCGATTCCAGCACAGGATATAATTGCTGCGGACAGAGTATGGAAGAAAACTGAAAAAGATTATGCCGGTAGTCCCAAACCATACAATCGATAGCCAATAGCCAAGATAAAAAAGAATGGCTCGAAGACTTAAAAATAACGTCATCATAATGATTTTACTAATGCGCCGGCCGCCTCAGCCAGATTGCCATAGATAACTAATCCCGGCAACGTAGATTTTTTATTGGCATCAATTGCAGCAAGTGTTTTTTTGCCCTTCCCCGTTTCTACCAATACCGGTGTACATCCTTTGGCAAGCCCGGCTTCTAGGTCGCGTAAGGAGTCTCCAATGAAAAAAGCCCCCTGCGCTGATATTCCGAGCTCTTTTTCCATAATATCAATTAGCCCTGCTTTTGGCTTGCGACAAGCACAGCCGTCATCGGGGTGATGAGGGCAATAATAAATGTTCGCTATCTTGCCGCCGGCATTTTTAACCAGCATATTGAGCTTATCATGCATGGCGTTAAGGTCATCCAGAGAAAACAGTTGCCGCCCTATTCCCGACTGATTAGTTGCCACCACAATGGTAAAGCCTGCTTTATACAATATCCCAATAGCTTCAATACTGCCGGGTATGGGTACCCATTCATCGACGCTTTTTATGTAGGAGTCGGAGTCTTCATTGATAACTCCATCGCGATCGAGGATTATCAGATGCATATTATTTTGCCGGAACCAGTAGTGAAATATCAGCGACTTCTAAAAACAGACTGCGCAGCGATTTTAGCAATGCAAGGCGATTATTTTTCACTGACTCCTCATCGACCATAACCATGACATTATCAAAAAACGCATCAATAGGAACACGTAGTTCAGCCAGTGAGGTAAGTGCTTCGCTGTATTGCCTGTTAGCAAAAAGCGGGGCCAATTGTTGCGCTTTTTGTTCGACTAATTCTGCTAGATTTTTTTCAGAGTCCTCTACCAGTAACGTATTGTCGACGGATCCAATAGCCGCTTGGCTGTCAAGTTTGGCGAGAATATTAGATACCCGTTTATTGGCAGCCGCGAGTGCTTGTGCCTCAGGTAGCATGCTAAACCTGTTGACAGCTTTGACGCGTTGATCAATATCTAAAGGCTGGGATAGGCCTTTTTCTGAGACCGACATAAAGACTTCCGCGTTAATTTGTT
>Ga0206126_10001502_pt1 | contig 27816 bp, 19 predicted proteins | sample Helgoland_Spring_5_FD_148621 | JGI IMG/M metagenome (GOLD analysis project Ga0206126, IMG submission 148621) | Pelagic subsurface seawater microbial communities from Kabeltonne, Helgoland, North Sea - Helgoland_Spring_Bloom_20160412_1 | ecosystem: Environmental > Aquatic > Marine > Epipelagic ...
TCCAGCGACTGAAGAAGTATGCGCGACTATTTCAATAGGGTCTTCTGCAGACGTTGATAAAGCTGCGATTGCTGCTCGGGCGGCGTTCAATACGTTCAGTCAAACCAGCAAGCAGGAACGGATTGATCTACTGTCCTCTATTTGTGAGACCTACCAAAAATATTACAACGATATTGCAGATGCGATATCTGAAGAGATGGGTGCACCTACTAAGTTGGCCGTGAATGCGCAGGCAGCGATGGGTATCGCCCATATGTCGACGGCGTTGGAAATCCTCAAAAGCTATGAGTTTGAAGAGACTGCTGGAAGTAGCTTGGTCTTTAAAGAGCCCATCGGTGTCTGCGGTTTAATCACACCTTGGAATTGGCCGGTCAACCAGATCAGCTGCAAAGTGGCTCCCGCTCTCGCCGTAGGTTGTACCGTTATTCTTAAGCCATCTGAAGTTGCGCCGTTGTCCGGTTATCTCTTCAGTAAGGTGCTACACGAAGCGGGTGTGCCAGCAGGTGTTTACAATATGATCAATGGCGATGGCCCTGGGGTAGGTACAGCGCTTTCCTGTCATCCCGAAGTTGACATGATGTCCTTCACCGGTTCGACGCGAGCCGGCGCGCTGGTTGCACAAAATGCGGCACCAACGGTCAAACGAGTGACACAGGAGCTTGGCGGTAAGTCACCGAATATTGTTTTAGCAGACGTTGATCTGGAAGCAGCGGTAACTCGCAGTATTATGAGCATGTACACCAATACCGGTCAGTCCTGTAATGCACCATCGAGAATGTTGGTACCTGCTGATAAAATGGACGAAGCTGCAGCACTTGCCGCGAAAGTCACTGCAAGTGTTGTTGTTGGTGATCCTAAAGCTGAAGCCACTACGATGGGCCCAGTGGTCAGCGAAGTACAATTTAATAAGATCCAAAGTCTTATTCAACAGGGGATCGATGAAGGCGCTACGTTGGTTTGTGGTGGCGTCGGTCGTCCAGACGGTATTGATAAAGGTTTTTTTGTTAAACCGACCGTCTTCGCCGGGGTTAACAACAATATGACAGTAGCCCGGGAAGAGATTTTTGGCCCGGTGTTAACCATATTGCCTTATGACAGTATTGAAGAGGCTATCGAAATTGCTAACGATACGCCTTATGGTTTGGCGGGATACATCCAAGGTGATGACATGGAGCAAGTGAGAGCTGTCGCTTCTAAGATTCGCGCTGGGAATATTAACGTCAACGGACAGTCGGGAGACTTGAATACGCCCTTTGGTGGATACAAGCAGTCTGGCAACGGTCGTGAATGGGGCGCTCACGGATTTACAGATTTTCTGGAAATCAAAGCGGTCAGCGGCGCTAGCTAGCCAACGACACTGCGGCTATTCATCGTAATAGCCGCAGTTTTCCCTTCCTCGTCCCTTCAAAAACCGCGTTAGCCTTTATCGCGATTCCGCTTAGTATATTTGGTTGCTACCGCTTCTAATGGATTATCTGGCCATGGATGTTTTGGATAGCGCCCCCTCATTTCCTTTTTAACGTCGTGGTAGCTCGTTTTCCAGAACCCCTCCAGATCCTGAGTCACTTGCAGCGGGCGTCTTGCTGGTGATAATAATTGAACGATGAGTTTGATATTCCCTTCGGCGATAGTTGGCGTGCTTCTACAGCCAAACATTTCCTGTAATTTTACATTCAAGACGGGCGATGTTTGGCTGTAATCGATGCCGGCTTGGTGGCCCGATGGTACGGTTATCGTTAATGGTGCCAGTGCGGTTAGTTGCTGAGGTAGGGGCCAAGGCAGTAGTGTATTGAGAATTGCCTGCAGATCAAGTTTGTCAAAGTCACTGCGTTTGCCGATTTTACTCAAAAAGGGTGTCAGCCAATGTTCTAACGACGCCAGCAGGTGCTGATCGCTTACATCCGGCCACGGGCTTCGAGCCTTGTCATTACTGCTGCTATAGATGCGCCTCAATAATGTTACTCGAGCCTGCCACTGACGTGTCGATTTCGTCCACGGTAAAATGTTCAAACCCCGTTTTTGGATATGGGTAACGATGGCATTAATTTTCGATTCAAGTGTAATATTTTCCAGACGTTCTTTTCGCAGTACAATTGCCCCGACTGCATGGGTTTTCTCTGCGCTAAAGCGGTCAGTGTTTTCGTCCCAGTGAATGGAGGTCGAAGCATTTATCAAGTAACTGAGAGCACCATCAAACAAATTGATATCCAGCGGACAAGCAGAATAGATTCGATCAGTGTTGTTACTCTGTGGGGTTTTCTGAGTCTGAGTACTACCGACTACTTCAGCGGCTGATAACCACTCATGTCCACAGCATGGATCAGCAAAGTCTATTATTGCTGTGCGGCCGTTGCTCAATAAATACTGATTACTGTGGGCTGATTTTCGACGGGCAATGCGGTCAGGATAAGCGCAGGCTAATAAATATCCGGCAGCATTTTGCTCAGCGATAGCGTTAGCATCAGAGTCGTTTTCTGAGCAGCTCTCGTCTGCATCCGTCGACAAATCAGACAGTAATTTTTCAAATAGTAGTGCCTGTCGCTGTGCTCGCTGCTGCCATGATCGAAATTGTTTTTGGCAGTGTGATGTTCCCTGCACTATTGCGATCTGTGTTGTTATATCCGTATCAAAACGATTAGAAAGCGGGCTGCGGTCGGTCAGTAATACGGCTAGCGCTGCCGCAACTTTTTGCTGATTAATAGTCCGGCTGCGAAGTAACATATGAGCGAGACGAGGGTGGATCGGTAAAGAAACAAGTTGTGTGCCATGGGGTGTCAAAACCCAGTGGTCTAGCGCCGGCTCATTGTCTGTTAGAGCTTTTTGCTTATCATGTTGTTGTATTACCCCCAGTTGTTTCAGTAAATCTAGCGCCTGTGAGAGGGCTCCTCGTGGCGGTATATCAAGCCAAGCCAATTCCTCCGGCTCATGGATTCCCCAAGCGAGCAGCTGCAGAGTCAAACTGGCAAGGTCGGCTTGCAGGATCTCGGGAGGGGAATGCCGTGGAAGCAGTTTTTGTTGCTCCTCGCTCCAGAGCCGAAAACACTGCCCGGGTTCTAATCTTCCGGCTCTTCCCATCCGTTGAATACTGGAGTCTTGACTGATGGAATTAGTTTGCAAACGAGTCATCCCAGTCGCGGGACTAAATATCGGTTGCCGACATAGTCCACTGTCTATGACGATGGTGATCCCTTCAATGGTTAAACTGGTTTCAGCGATATCGGTAGCAAGAACGATCTTTCGAGCCCCTCGCTGCCGGTCGGCTTGCGAAAGCGGCTCGATGGCTTGCTGCTGCAGAGCGAACGGTAGGGCGCCGTATAGCGGAAATATGTGTAGTAGCGAGGACTGTGAATCAGAGAGCGATGCAGAAAACCGGCCACTGACATTATTGATCTCTTTATAACCGGGTAGAAACACCAGAATATCACCCTCTAGTGTGTTGGTGATTTCTATCAAGGCCAGCACGGTTCTCTTAATAATATCCTCGTGTTGCTGTTTTCGAGCCCCGTAATGAATAGCGACCGGATATTGTTTTCCGAGACTACTAATAATGGGCGTAGCAGCAGTGTCGGTCGGATCTTCCCGAGCACTATCGAGTAGTGAGGCAATGGCGCTACCGTCAAGTGTTGCAGACATAATAAGGATTCGAAGTGGGTTACTAGCATCTCGAAAGATTTCCCGGCCTTGCAGTGCGAAAGCCAAGCCTAGGTCGGCGTCCAGACTCCGCTCATGAAATTCATCAAAAATAAGCAGGCCGATATCAGCAAGTGAAGGGTCTTGTATCAGCATTCTTACCAGAATTCCTTCAGTGATGACTTCGATACGGGTATGTCGGCTGACTTTTGTTTCTTGCCGAACCCGATAACCAACCGTTTTCCCAACCGGTTCATTCAGTAGCGAAGCCATTCGTGTTGCAGCTGATCTAGCGGCCATTCGCCGCGGCTCGAGCATAAGTATTCTCTGTTGACCGAGCCAATTTTTTATTGGTTTGTCACTCTGATGCTTCAGAATAGAGAGGGGGACCAGCGTTGTTTTACCTGCGCCGGGTGGCGCTTCAAGAACAAGTTGCAGGTGCTGTTCGAGGCTCAGGTCAATGTTCGTGAGAACGTCTGAAATAGGTAGTTCGGGTAGCTCGGGAACAATGCTCACAATACGCTCGGCTTTATCTTAATGGGAGCATGTTATCAGTAAAAAGCTCGAGATCATCAGAGATATTGCTCCTAAAGACTGTCTTTGGTGGGCTTTTTCCAGTGTGTTTTGACTCCTACCCTTTAATTAAAGGCACTTTTTGCGGCGCGATGGAATTAATATAGGGTAAACTCCACCCTGTGATTTTTTCGACAATGACAATGACAATGAGACGATTCAATGACTGTTAGTGCGATTGGAATGACGGGAAGTGCGCAGAGTGACCTGGTTCTTGCAATGGGCTGTAACCAACAATGGCTGGACGTTGTTGATGGTGCGCTCGTTAATATAAAGGATAAATGCAGCCGCGATGGAAAATTAATGGCGGGATTGCTCGAACAGTATCAATTAGTCAGTTATGACCTGGCCTTTTGCGTAGCAGAATTGCAGGCGGCAAAGGTGATGATACATTACGCAGAACAGGCCGATGGGCTTGATGACCTCGCTGCTGTAACAGCATTAATCTTTGTCACTGAGGCTGCCCAGTCGGTGTTCCAGAGGCTGCTAGTGCGGGCTGAGGATCTCGGTCTGGATCGAGAGATTATCATGGCGGGGTATATGCATGAGAACCAGCAGGCATTAATAACAACCTATTTAAATGCTGCCACGTTAGCATCATTGGGTGCTGATATATTGGATCGCAGCAATATGCAGCTACCCGCATTACTGGGGGAAGAAAAAGAAATGGTTCGGGAGAGTTTTTCACGCTTTTCGACCGATATTGTTATGCCACTAGCAGAACGCATACACAGGGAAGATTTGGATATTCCCGAGGAAATACTCAAGCCTGCGGCAGAATTGGGATGTTTTGGTAGTAGTATTCCCGAGCGGTTTGGCGGATTAATGCCGGATGATCGCGACGACAGCTTAGGGATGATTGTTGTTACCGAAGAGTTATCTCGCGGTTCTTTGGGCGCTGCTGGAAGCTTAATTACTCGTCCTGAGATTGCAGCAAGAGCGTTGCTCAAAGGAGGTACACCGGCACAACAGCAGCAATGGCTGCCAAGGTTGGCAAGTGCTGAAACTCTGTGTGCTATCTCAATTACTGAACCTGATTTTGGGTCAGATGTAGCGTCTATATCTCTTAAGGCGACACCGACGGAAAACGGCTGGTTACTCAACGGCAGCAAAACTTGGTGCACGTTCGCCGGTCAGGCGGAATTGTTGGTAACGCTGGCACGAACCGACACCGATAGCGGTCTAGGATTTAAAGGTTTGAGTATGTTTCTGGTTGAAAAACCAGCGTTCTCTGGTCACCAGTTTGATTACCAGCAGCCGCAGGGGGGGCGTCTTATCGGTAAGTCTATTTCGACCATTGGATATCGAGGGATGCACTCTTTTGATTTATTTTTTGAGGATTATTTTGTTGCCGAAAACAATCTGGTTGGCGGCGAAGAAGGAAAGGGTAAAGGCTTTTATTTCACCATGGCGGGACTTTCCGGTGGTCGTATTCAAACGGCAGCGAGGGCCACTGGAGTTATGCAGGCGGCATTTGAGCAAGCGGTAAGTTATGCCAGGGAACGAAAGGTATTTGCTAAGCCCATCGGTGAATATCAGTTAACTCAGGTCAAGTTGGCGCGGATGTTGGCAGCCATAACAGCATCTAGGCAGTTCAGCTATGCGGTCGCCAGAATGATGGACGACGGTAAAGGGCAAATGGAAGCGAGTTTGGTCAAATTGTTCAGTTGCAGATCTGCGGAATGGGTTACCCGAGAGGCGATGCAGATTCATGGAGGTATGGGTTATGCTGAGGAGACTGCGGTGAGCCGGTATTTTGTTGACGCGAGGGTATTGTCAATTTTTGAAGGGGCTGAAGAGACATTAGCCTTAAAAGTCATAGCACGAGATTTAATCACCAATGCGTGATTGATAAATCACGGTGGTTATCGGCTATCGGCCGATTATCAACAAAGAGAACAGAGTATGCAAAAAATACTGGCTGGTATGAGAGTTGTTGAAGGTAGTGCATTTGTTGCGGCCCCATCTGGCGGTATGACATTGGCGCAGCTTGGCGCTGATGTTATTCGGTTTGATCCCATTGGTGGAGGCATAGATTATCGTCGCTGGCCGGTGACTTCAAGTAATCAAAGTCTTTACTGGCATAGTCTCAATAAGGGCAAGCGTTCTATTGCAGTAGACTTCAAACGAGAGGAGGGGAGGGAGTTATTAACCCAACTAATTACGGTTCCCGGTGATGACGCAGGGTTATTTTTGACCAATTTTCCGGCCAAAGGCTGGTTAGCTGACGAATCTCTACGCCAGCATCGGCAAGACCTTATTTATCTCAATTTGACCGGCGATCGTCATGGTGGCAGTGCGTTGGATTATACCGTTAATTGCCAGGTTGGGTTTCCACAGTTAAATCAATTTGATGATAGCGGTGGTGAGCGGCCTCTTAATAATCCGTTACCCGCATGGGATGTTATTGCTGGGCAGCAAATTGCACTGGGCATATTGGCCGCCGAGCGACACCGCGGTTTAACGGGTGAGGGACAGTTTATAAAACTGGCTCTGGCTGATGTGGCGCTGGCTACCGTTGGCAATTTGGGCTACATCGCGGAAGCAACAATTAATAATCAGCCCAGAGAGCCTATGGGAAACCACATCTATGGAACCTTCGGGCGCGATTTTTGTTGTCGCGATGGTCACAGAGTAATGATCGTTGGGGTTAGTCCTAACCAATGGCGATCAATTGTTCGCGCCATGGGCATTGAGGGTGCAGTTACATCACTGGCGGCTGATAAGGGATTAGATTTTTCCAGAGAGGGAGATCGGTTTAAGGCTCGCACAGCGCTTGCTGCATTGATTGAACCTTGGTTTGCTCAGAGAGACTTCGCAGACGCTAACAAGTTGTTGGACGAACACAATGTGTGCTGGGGAAAATATCAGTCGGTCAATGAATTAGTGGATATCGACCCTGAATGCTCGGAGGACAATCCATTGTTTAGCACTGTAGAGCAACCAGGTATCGGCAAATACCTGATGCCGGGTAGTCCTCTCTATTTTGGCGCTGTCTCGAGAGAGACGGTCGTTGCTGCGCCAGCGTTAGGTCAACACACTGATGAAATCCTTCTGGACACCTTGGGGCTTAGCAGCGGTGAAATAGGTCGATTGCACGATGCGGGTATCGTTTCCGGTATAACGAACAATTAGCCGCAGAGTCGCAATTATTTGACTAGTGCCGGTAATCTCTGCTGGTATTTCGAGATCGTGAAAAATCAGCTTGAGGACGGCGTGACTTTACATTGTCATTATTGATTATTTCGATGTACTCTAGTGCCCCAGTGGGACCTAGGATGCCAACACTCAAGGTAAAATGAGTCAGTAATTAGGGGCTGGCACTATAATGGTGTCGTTAGTCCATATTGACAGGATACTGCTAAAATCATCGGGGACATGACATGGCCGAATATTTTAAATCGGGACAATTGCGTGAAATTGAAGAAAAAATGGCCACAGCCACATCTTATGAAGATTGGAAAGAGGCGGCCTTAGAGCATGATGCTATCTCAGGCAGTGAAGTGTGGAAACTCCGCGAAAAGTCAAAAGGTTATGATTATGTTGAAATCCGATCACGCCTGAGCCAGCTTAAAGAATTGCGTAAAGCTGGTGATGACATGGGTCTATTGTTTGCTCTCAATGAGGGGATTCACGGCAACATGGGCGGCATGGGCAGAGCCTCCATGTACGAACGTGCTAAATTTGGCACTAAAAAATTGATCGCAGACTATGTCGACGAATTAGTCGCCAGCCTGCAGCATATTTCTTCATTACCCGAGAATGAAATATCTTGGGAAGATAAGATGGACTTTTTTGATCGCGCTAGTCACTGCTTCGGGCGCTCTGCGCTGATGTTAAGCGGTGCGGGTTCATTGGGTCATTTTCATACCGGCGTCATTAAAGTCCTTGTTAAAAACCATCTGCTGCCGACAGTTATTTCAGGATCCAGTGCAGGTTCAATGATGGCTGGTTTGCTGGGTACTCATACTGATGAAGAGCTCGTGACATTGTTAGAAGAAAACGATGTTCTTGGCTTCGGTCAAGAAACGCTAGATGATAGTCAGGCGGGTGGGATGCGCCCACAAGTGGATATTGCGACGGTTCAGGCGATGTTGGCGCAAGCCATTCCAGATTTGACATTCCAAGAAGCTTATGAAAAAACGGGTCGACAAATAAACGTGACTATAGCGTCAGTTGAGGAACATCAGAACTCTCGCTTGATGAACGCGATGACCTCTCCCAATGTATTCATTCGCACCGCTGTTATGGCGTCGTGTGCGGTGCCTGGAGTTTTCCCTGCGGTAAAACTAATGGCAAAGAATGTTTATGGGGAGGCTCAGCCATATCTTCCAAACCGCAGTTGGATTGACGGCGCTGTGACGGATGACTTACCTGCAAAGCGCTTGGCGCGACTTTATGGCGTAAATCACTATATTGTCAGTCAAGCCAATCCGCTCTCTTTGATGTTGTTAAACTACGATAAGGATTTGCCGGTCCCGCAAAGTTTGAAAAACTTTTGGCGTTCTATAAGTAAAGAGTTAGTGCGCGGTGGCGAGGCGCTCAGTCGTCGCTATTTGCGTGATTGGCCAGAGGTGGGGCGAACAATGAACATGATCTCCTCACTGTCTGCACAGGAATATACGGGTGACATTACAATCATACCCTCATTTAGCTTTGTGGATCCGCGTAAGCTACTGGGACAGTTGACGGTGACAGAAATTGAAAATTTAGTTGAAGAAGGTGAACGGTCTACCTGGGGGATGTTAGAGCGGATAAAAATTCAGTCAAAAATTGGTAGAACATTGGATGTCATTCTTGATCACCATGCTGATCACGACGTTCGTAAAATCTATAAGAATAAAGGCTTACAGCGCAGTGCAAAAGCTGGCTGAAGGTAAGGAGTAGGATGCTGGCCCATGTGGCCGGCGTAGGTCGCCGAATACCCATAGGCGGTAACCGCGCCAGTAATTATCAAGGAATTATTATTATGAGTGATCCAAATGCAACGCCTCCAGTGGGTAATCAGCATCGCAATGATATGTACGGAAATATCGAATCGCGAAGCGAGTCAGACGAAGGTGTATCTAAACCGATACCGGCAGCAACCGTAGTATTGCTGCGCGACGGAGATGATGGCGTTGAAGTATTAATGCTGCGCAAGAACTCGAAAATTACCTTTGGTGGCATGTGGGTTTTTCCGGGAGGTAAAATCGACGCAGATGACTTTGAAGACCCTGACAATGCATCGGGATCGCATGATCAACTGCAAGCTGCGGCTTATGCAGCGGCAGTAAGAGAGACCAGTGAAGAAGCAGGGATTGATGTCAGCGCAGATAAATTTGTTTGGTTTTCACACTGGACTCCACCACCTGGCCCCCAAAAACGTTTTGCTACGTGGTTTTTTGCCGCACATGTGACCGACGAACACCGCGTTGTCATTGACGACGGAGAGATTAAGGCTCATGCCTGGATTAATCCCGCTGTAGCATTGGCAAGGCATGCGGCGGGTGAGTTAGATTTAGTGCCGCCGACCTGGCTTACCCTGCATCATATTGCCCAACACAGTCCTTCAGTGTCTGTTATTGAACATTTTCAATCACGAGATCCGAAGGTCTATACCACTCGAGTGGTTATGAATGCCGACAGTAACCGCGTGGCGTTATGGCATGGCGATGCCGGTTACGAGCACTGGGAAGCGGGTATTGAGGGTGAGCGGCATCGTCTGGTGATGGATAACAATTCATTTGTTTTCGAGAATACGGTAGAAAAGTACTAGCGCCTATTGGTATTTAGATAGCCTTTGCCGGCAGCCAGGAAGTAGAGTTTTTGCAATCTGGCAAGCCCCTAAATGTTAGTTCTCGAGTTTTGCCTTAACAACGAGCGTTCCTGCCATTTTATCGTGCCATCCCTGTTTTTTTGAGTCGATCGCAACCCACACAAAGCCGAGCATGAAAGGAAGTATCGAAATATAGTAGGCGAAATATCGGCCTATCAACTGTTTTTTCGTGGGTTTCTCCCCGGTCTTCGCGTCAACAATTTTAAGATGGAAGATCATTTTTCCGGGGGTTGATGATTTGTACATCCAAAAAGCTATGATTGCTAAAGCAGGAATGAAATAGTTTAGGATTAGATTCTCGGCGGTGGGAAGGGTTGAATCGCTGATATTATGCATAGGTTCGCCAAGCAGTAAAATAAAAGGGGTGATGACAGCAAGAATCAACACGGAATCAATCACGGTTGCGGCAACACGGATCCAAAAACCTGCACAGTCTGGATGTTGCATAGCTATCTCCGGTTATTTGGCGATTGGGGTGTTGGATATTCTGCTACGTTTTCTGTTTGGAAGCCCATATAGCCAGTTTATGGCGAATAGATTGCTGCGAAACTTGCTCTTCAGGCAGCGGTTGCATTAATTTGTCATGAACAAGCAATCTATAAATGTATTCGATTTTTTCATTGGCGGAGTCAGTTTTTTCAAACTGAACGGCACCTCTTTTTTCGCCATAGATCATCCCCAGAGCAATGGCTTTTTTGATCAGCTCTTTTTCATTTTTCAATTTCTTCATCAAGAGGCCCGCGTTATTACTGGTGTTGTGTTGACGATAAACACAGTGTAACAGCGAAGCTATTTATTACTGCAATTAAAACCATTTTTAGAAAATTGTTAGGCTGAATTAATTGAATCTCTGGCGGATAAGCGATTTCTAGCCCTAGGTTCTGGAGCCATAGTTGCAAGCCTGTTACAGTTGTAAGGTTGTTATTCAAATCTTAATGGAGTTGGTTGGTTGTGAGGATAGCTGTAATCGGTGCGGGTGCTGCGGGTTTGGTAACTGCACGAGAGCTCAGTCGTGGCGGTCATGATGTCTCTGTTTTTGAACAGTCTGACCGCGTGGGTGGTGTTTGGATTTTTGAACCCATCCCAGAAGACGATGCAATGGGTCTGAAGCCCAGCAAAGCGGTATTCTCGTCAATCTACGATTCGCTGCGGACAAATTTACCGCGTGATCTCATGGCATTCCAGGATTATACCTTCGACTCCATGGGCGGCGGAGAAGACGAATGGCAGCGATATCCTCACCATTCGAAGGTTCTGACATACTTAGAAAACTTTGCTGAGAGCTTCGATATTACATCTATGATTCGTTTTCAGCGTACAGTCTCTCGAGTCGAAAAATTGGACGCTGACTGGGTTGTCACCAGTGAACACGTACAATCTGGAGAAATCGAGCGGCAGCGTTTTGATGGTGTGGCTGTGTGCAGTGGCCATTATTCTAAACCTCGAGTTCCAGTCATTGCCGGAGTTGATACATTTTCTGGTAAGCTCATGCACAGTCATAATTATCGAAGTCCGGCGGAGTTTGCTAACAAGCGAGTGGTATTGTTAGGGACAGCTGCATCTGGCGTAGATATCGCAAGGGAAATAGCGACTGTGTCTGATCAGGTCTACTGGTGCGGCAATGCATTCTCGCAAGTTTCATATGATGAGCAAAGTGGTTTGCATCGGTATCCAACCCCTTTAGCGTTTGATGGGGCGGCGATTCGCTTTCAAAATGCCCCCGCTCTGGAAAATGTGGATTATTTTATTTACTGCACGGGTTACCAATACCAATACCCTTTCTTGCAAACCAATCTTGTTAACGTTGTCGACAACTGGGTGAGCCCTCTATACCGCGATATTGTTGCACCAACCGACACCACGCTAGCTTTTATTGGTTTACCGTTTCAGGTTATTCCCTTCCCTCTGTTTGAATATCAGGCTAAATGGTGGGTTAATATGCTGTCGGGGACCAAGTCACTACCGTCAGTAAAAGCCATGATGATGGAAATAAGCGGTAAGATTGCTGCGCAGAATGAAGCCGGTATTAAAACCCATCATCGACATAAATTGGCAGAAAAACAGTTCGACTATTTTGATAGCTTGGCGGCTGATTGCGGAGAACCACCGGTGGCTGATTGGATAAAAGCATTAGCGATAGAGACGTTGCGATCACATGCGGAAAATCCGGGAAAATTTCGAGAAACAGCACTAGTGGGTCAGGGACCTACGGTAGTCAGAGTGATAGAAAAGCAAAAGGAAGAATAAAAAATTAGCAAACATACTTGCTTAACTTCATTAATGAGAAAAGAGAAAACTATGGAACGAAGAAAATTTAAGCCGTTTGGCGAGCTCAGTGCTTTGACTTTGGGCGGTGGTGGTTTGGGTCAAGTTTGGGGAAAAACGTCAAGGGAGGAAGCCTTGGAGACGGTGGCAATGGCGCTCGATCACGGCATAAATCATCTGGATGTCGCGCCGATGTACGGCAGGGGTGAGGCAGAAAGTGTCGTTGGGGAAGCGCTGAAGGGCAGAAGTGTAGAGGATCTATACATAACGACTAAGTGTCAGATAGGGACCCCTGCGGATCACAATGTTTATGAAAAGCTGAATGCGTCGTTGACCCAAAGTTTTAAAAATCTGGGTATGGAAAAAGTAAATTTGTTGCTGATGCATTCGCAGCTGATTGAAGATGATTACGAAATGTTTCGATTTAATGAACATAGAGAGAAAAATGCGACAACGTTGAGTTGTTATTTTGATGAGGTTATTCCTGCCTTTGAGCGGTTAAAAAAAGAGGGTAAAATCGACCACTGGGGAATTGGAGGAATAGGGCAGAAGGAGGCTTTACTGACTGCGCTTAATCATGAATCTCCGCCAGCAGCCGTCCAGTGTATTGTTAACCCCCTAAATTCTGCAGGGGCAATCGCCTATGTGTCAGAAACATTTGACCCACTAGTTATTCTGGAGGAATGTCAAAACAAAGACATACCGATCTTGGCAATAAGGGCTGTACAAGCGGGTGCTTTAACAGCGGCAATGGATAGACAACCACACGCATCAGGGTTCGATGCCAAAGATTTTGATGACTTTTTGAAGGCTGCACCTTTTCGACAATTAGCTGAAGAATGGGGAGAGTCGCCAGCGAGTCTCGCCCATCGGTATGCATTGAGTGTTCCCAAGGTGAGTTCGGTTATTTTAGGCGTAAAAAATAAGACTGAATTGGAGGAATGTCTGAAGGCAGAAACAATGGGCAAACTAAGCGCTGATCAAACAGTAGCGTTGGATAATCTATTTTATCAGCAATAGAGCGTTGGCAACTCTTAGAGTTCGTTTGCATCGGTCTGGGAGACAGTGTCGGGGTGAGAAAGGCAGGGCGCTGAGTCTTAACTTTAACTGTTGTCCTTTTCGCCCACGGCAGGTCTGAGGCAGAGGCACTAGACAAAAATTCCAAAATTGGTTGATAATAATAAAGAAATTCGAACAATACATAGGAGTAGTGCGGATGAGCAATTTCAAGACAGTTATCCTTTTTTTTATGGCTGTTTTATTTTTGGTGCCGGCGGCAGTTCATGCTGAGGAAGAAAAGCCTGCGTGGTTGCAACCGGAGGTCTTAAAATCGGCCGTCGCTATTAATATGACAGACGAGCAGAAGCCAAAGTTCCAAACGGCCATTACGGCTTACCTAACTGACTTGCAAAAATCGTATAAAAAAATTCTACGTGGCCGTGACACTACTGATCTGCAACGAAAGATTAAGCGGATGAACAAGAAGTTGACGAAAAAAATGGACGACTCCATGGCAGAGTTCTTGAGCGAACAACAGATGCCAAAATATGAGCTGTATCGAGATGCTCTTATTAATGCGATGAAACCCTAATTTTTCGACATTATTTTCTGGAATCTTCAGGGTGAAATTAAGTCAGTGTTGAATGATTGGAAAGGTCATCGTATTTAACCAAAGCATGCGTAGGCAAAGAAATTATCTGTTAACCCCGTTGTTTGATGCGTTACAGTTAAAGACGATTAACGCTGTAGCATCAATTCCGTTGGATAAGCTACAGTGGTTTTGTGCATGGCAGGCTTGTTGGGTTCTGTATAAGTAGCTCTGCCATGTTTAAAGAATGTTGTGAAAACGTTCGACGAAACTGACGTCAACAAGTTTCAAACCTTGACCCGCTTTGCCTGCTGTTGACGATACTCGCTCGGCGTCATGCCGCTCCAGCCTATAAATGCTCGGCGAAAATTGACCGTTTCAGAATAGCTCAGCAAGTGTGCTATGTCGGCAACGGTTAAATCAGTTTTGGATAAATATTCTGTAGCCATTAAGTATCTAACCTCCTCGAACAGGGTTCTAAAACTGACCGATTCTGTTTTCAGCCTGCGCCGCAGGGTGCGTTCGCTCATATTCAAGCGCTCTGCCACCTGAGATATATTGAGGAAGTCACCGGCGGATTGGAGCAGTAAACGCCTTACCTCGGTTGTTATCTTGTCGCCACTAGTGAGGCTTTGTAATATTCCCTCGCACTGCTGATGAAACACAATATGATCGGCAATATTGGCGGTTTTGACCGGAGTATCGAGAAGATGTTGCGGCAGAAATAATTGATTGCGTTCCGCTTCAAAAATTATTTCTAGGCCAAAAACTGATTGATAGACAGCCATGCTGGCGGGCTTGGAGAATGTAAGTTGCAATTCCGCTCCGTCTAATTGGCGTCGATAAAGCGAGTTTCCAATGGTAGTCAGTTGTGAAAAAGATAGTTCAGCAACAAGCTGCTGTTGCGCAGGTGTTCCAATTGTCAGGTTATGCCATAACAATAGTCCGCCGTCATAATACTGTGATGTCCAATATGGTCTGAAAAATGCCTTTCCATATCGCAGTAATAGCTCAATGGACTCTCTTAGATTGGCACAGCTCATCAAGGCAAAACCTAATGTGCCATAACTGTCGATTCGAATTTCTTGACCTAGGCGCAGTCCTAGATAAGGGTCATCGGTAAGTTCTGCTGCAGTCTCCAACAAAATTAAGGCATCGATACCATAAAAGCTGTCACCTGAAACTGACATCCCATTTTGCTGGGAACGTTTAAACAGTTGCTCTGAGGTAATCCCCATCTTGGCGACTAGGGACAATAGCTGAGTTAAGATATCTCGCTGGAGTCTATTTTCCTGCATGTTTACACTCGCATCATCAAAATACCGAAGGCGCACAAATGGGTATAAATCAGCGTGGCCGAATATCATTCCCTGTGTTGTCTGCCGGACACTATAATCGGATACAGGGGAAATATTAAAGGACTAATTAGCTCCGATTACCCAATCGCCAGTATAAAGGCTCGTAAACTAGTGAATATAGAATGGGATTTTTGAAAATGAATGCTCGGAAAGTGATAACTGTGTTACTGATTGCAACGGCTGGTTTTGTCGTGTTTAAAACCGTCTTTGACAAGCCTCGGCCCCACAACCCTAAAGTTTTTGGACTCCCTGAAAAAACACAATGGAAGCCGGTAGGTGCGCGTTCGGCGGGACAATATAACTACGATGTTATCCCCGAGCCGGATACGTTCAATGCCATACATGTAAACGGCGCCAATTCGGACAGCGTCTGGGTCGCTGCCGCACCTATGTTTCAGCTTGACTGGGTTGCGGAGTCTGCCTATTTCATCGGTAATGGTCCCCTTGTTGATAACCAAGGCAATCTCTACTTTAGCCCACAGTTTTACCACGGCGAGCGAGTGGTGCTTGTGTCACTCGATGGCAAAACGGGCGAACGGCGTTGGACGATACCCGCCGACGACAATATACAAGCCAGTAGCCCGGCTTTTATATTGAACGACCCGGAAAACCCGGGATCACAAATCATTTATATCGTGGGCTTCGATCGAGTTATGGCTCTGCGACCAGACGGCGAGGTGATCTGGAGCAAAGCCACCGGTTTAAGTATTCCTATCTCCCAGTACAGCAACAAATCAAAAGGAAAATTTCATAGTCTGAATTACCACCCGGCGACAGATTCACTGGTCTCCATTACAAAAGCCGGAGCATTATTCGCATTTAGCCGTAAAAACGGTGAGTTGATAGCACCGATCGGACAAATACCCGGCGCACCAGCCATCAGTGGCAAGGGTACCAAGATCCCCCAATTTGTCCTTAACAAGGTCGACCCGCTGATGGATCAGGCTTTTGGCAAAACCGATGAAGGTTTGAGCTTGTTCTCCTCCGCTGTGAACTATATCTATGGCAGTGGCGGTATTGTGACCAACTTTTTCAGTATCGACCCAGGTAGTAGCCGTATCTATATCGCGGCTACGGCGGACGATGCAGAAGATGGGACCGCAGACGGCCGGTCTGAGATCGGCGCAATTTATGCTCTCGACTTGGTTGATGACGGCAGCGGTGGGGTGGTATTCAAGATATTAAACCGGAAGACCTTTCAAGGTGGTACTGGTTCAACCCCAGCGCTCAGCGCAGACGGCTATCGTCTCTATGTGTCTGATAACGAAGGGCATGTTATTTCGCTAGATAGTGACTTAGTTGAGGTGTGGCGTTTGGACGTGGGAGAGCCGCTGGTTGCTTCTATTACGGTGTCACCGGATAATAATGAGCTGTACGCCGTCACCGCCAGTGACGTCATTCAGATAATCGACAAAGGCGATAGTGGCAGCATGAGTTGGACTGCTGAGCTAACGGGGTTTGATGGTTATGCCAATGTCGATGTGCAATCCAACGCTTTGACGGCAACAGTAACTGCGAACGGCGTGGTTATTATGATCGGTGGTGGCAAAACGTTACTGGGCAAGACGCTGATGTTGCACATGGGTATGGGTCTGCTGGACCGAGAAACCGGTAAGCTGCGCTACTTTGCCGAAGGCCGCGAAGATTCCCTCGCCATGAGTGTTGTGGCTGCGGATGGTAGTATTTATGTCGCGCACTCGCCCTTACGGCGCGCCGTCGGTAAGGCCATGTATCCCGAGTTAACGGCGGATATTACCGGTGGTATCGCGCGTTTTAAACCGATTCGCTTGGATCTGCTGGTACGTGACGCTATTTGTGCCGCCGAGGCGCGTGGTGCCAATGCTACCACGCTTAACCCAACTACAGAATCGGCAGCGATCAATACTGACGTGCGCCAGATAAAGGTACTGATCAAGCAAGCTAGCGGAGCAATAAGCATGGCAGTCAGCGATGGTGACATGACGACTGATGATGCCGCCACTGTGGGTAATTTACTGGAACAAAGCAGCGCCAATCTGACGCTATCCAATGTAAAGCAGGCAGTAGCAGAAATGACCGCTGCCTGCGCTATGTTCGACTAAGGGAGATTAAAAGTGAATAAGATTTCTTACTTCGGTGGCTTAATTGTCGTCTTGAGCTCAGCTGCTGTAAACACCGTCCATGCATCCGAGCATTCACTTAGACCGGCGCTCGTTGGAGAGAGGGAGTCGTCGACGATGGCGGTTGACGTTAACAAACAACCGGCGAAGCTGTTATCAGCTTTCTTTGGGCTCGATAATGATCTGCCGTTTAGGGCCAATGCTCTTTGTTTTGGTGCCTCCGGAAAGGATGGTATGCCCGTTGTACTATCCCATACAGTGGCCCAGGAAACGCTGCAGCCGGAAGATTTCCAGATTGTCACGCGGTCCGGTGATGTCCGCACACCTAAATGCGTAACCCTGCGGCCAGCGCAAGATCTCGGTGAACGCAGAACTGTATTGCTTATTGGTGACCTTGGCGACGCGGTTGACAACCCGCCGCTGTCTGTACAAGTTGTTGGTGATCTACTGTCGGACGGTGCGCCTGTGGTCAATTTTATCGGTGCCTACACGGATGTCACTCCGCTCGATGCAGGTCCTTCCATAGTCTTGGCTGAAGAGGTGCCTGAAAGTGAATGGGCAAGAAAGACTCGAGGAACTGTATGCCCAGCCGGCATTCAACAGATAGTTCGAATAACCTGGAACGGTGGAGTGCGCTTACCTAACGGCAATGAACCCGGTGACACCGAGCGCAGGCTTTATCGTGTGAGGGTAGAGCGTAGGGACGGTTCAAATGATGAGATCAACCCGGTCGCGCTTGCGGAGTTAGGGGACGGAGACAACAATCACTTCCTGTGTCTCGATACCGCAGACCCAGCTGTCGAGGTCAGCTTTCCGGCGGGGCGCCTAGTGGATCCGAATCAGGATTTGAACGCCTACACCCACATTGATGTCAGCCGAGGCGTGAACTGAAACACGTTGCCTACTTATGGCATGCTGTAGTGCAGTCAGTGCGTTAATACGTACCAACGCAGTAAAAACCCAATGAAGAGGACACTTAAACTATGAACATTAAACAATGGCTCAATCCCTTCGATCTTGTTGTTTCAGTCCGCACAGGCTTTGCCCTGATAATTATTCGGCGCGCTCTGCTCCTGTTTGCTGTGTTATCCGCGCCATTGGCTTTCAGTGCAGATATTTCAGGCGTCTGGAAACACAGCAAAAACACCGCCTGGATTGAGATCAGCTTGGCAGACAACAGCGCTACCGTCCTTCGTAATGACAAGTTCCCTGAGCGGGTAGGGCGCACGATACTAAAAGATCTACAAGTCGACACTTCCACGCAGGGTTTGTGGCATGGCCTGATCTATGTCGAAAAGCTGGGAGATTATAAGGATGTTGAAGTTTCTCTACCTGAGGCCGGCCGGATGTTGTTAAAGGGGAAGGTCGGTTTTATGACTCGCACAGTAGAATGGCTGCGCGTCGATAACATTCGCTAGAATCTGCGTATCAGGTTAACAGAAGGAGTAACCAGTGTTTGATGGCCGTTATACTCTCTGGGGTTCAGAACATAGCCTGTTTACCCGTAAACTGCAGGCGATGTTGAATTACCTCGCACTAGACTATGATTTTAAATTGAAGACCGCTGATGCGGCCTCTAGCGTTGAAGCCCGGCTGGGAACACATTTTATTCCTGGGCTCGAAACCCCTGAAGGCTGGTTCATACATGACACGACTCCCATCGGCTTGATGCTGAATACCAAGTATCCAAACAACAGAATTGTGCCTTCCTCACCAGTACAGAAAATCGCAGCACACCTGCTAGAAGATTGGGCCGATGAATGGTTTGGTCGTTACGCTATCAACAGTCGTTGGTGTTATCCAGACAATATTGAGCATGTTGCTAACGGCTTTTATGCCAACCGAATCGGTAAATTCAGCGATGAAGGCCTGACTGCCAGTGAGATAACGGCGGCAGCTTCAATGATTACTATGGTGCGTGACAACTTTGGGCTTCGGGCTTGCGTCAATCGGGGTTGTGGCCCTGATCAGTCGGATGCAGTTCGCCGTGATTTCGATCTACTAATGAAACACGCTGCACACCATTATGAACAGCATGAGTTTCTGCTTGGGGGGCGTGCCAGCCTGGGTGATTTTACCTTTGCCGGTTTGTTCAAAGCGCACATTGAGGATGACCCGGAGCCGCGCAGTTGGATCGACGCCAGCGCGCCAGAGATGATCGGCCATATGAGTCGGGTTTTCGACTGCCAAAGTCGAACCGGTGAGTACCTTCCCAATGATGCGTTGCCCGACACACTCGCTCCATTGTTTGTGCATATGCGTGACAGCTATCATCAGTTTTTGCGCGTCTCGCGTGAGGCACTGGCAGCCGGTGAAAAATGGTGCGACGTTGATCTAGGTGACGGGCCGGTAAAGATGCGGTCACTGAAGTACTCTGAAGTATCGCGCTGTCACATAAAAAACGAAATTGAAGCACTGACGCCGGAAGAACGCGCGTCCGTGGATGCCAAGCTGGGTCCGCTCGGTGTTCTTGATGCGTACCTGCTACCGGCACTTAAGCTGTAATAGCTGGCGAAGGCTCAGGAACGCTGCCCATGAGCTGAGGCTATGGTGGGCGGGGGTCTTTGACCCAGAGGGTTTAATTAAGTAGCTGGCTTGGCCGCGCCTTTATCGAATACGCTAGTGGAGTGTTTGAGAGCCGATACTATTGACTTCAAAGTAACAGCGTCACCGGTCCAGTGCAGTCAGTGATGAATTTGCCGCCGCCAGTGTGTCTTGTAAACGTTTTTGCTTCACTAGGGCTCGACCGCACAGCCAGAAGTGCAGTGAACCCCAAACGCCGACTAGCGTAAAATAGGCTAGCGCAACGCTCAAAGAATTTTCGCCATAGCGAGGGTTAAGAAAATCACTGAGCAACCCCACCAGCAATGGGCCCAGTCCCATTCCGATAAGATTGATAAATAGCATTTTGATGGCGGCAGATACGGCTCGCATATTGACTGGTGACAGTGTTTGTATCATGGCTAATGTCGGGCCGAGCGCATAGTTGCCAGCAAATCCCGGAATAATGAAAAGCAGCATCGCCGTGGTTAAATTTTCAGCCAGCAAGCCCATGATAAAAAACGGTATGGAAAAGAATGGAACCGCAGCGAGCATCCACATGCCGTACTGGAAGCCACGAATGGCAAGACGATCGAATAACTTTCCAGCCACCAGCGCGCCGATTGCCCCCAAGATACCAAAAACGCCCGCCATCAACATACCGGTTTGAGATTGGCTGAGATCATGTTCTCTGATGAAAAAGGTCGGCAGCCACTGCGTTAGGCCGTAAGACATCAATCCCGCTACCACCGAACCCGCAATAAGGTGTCGCATAGCAGGGTTTGCCCACATGCTGGCCGCTGTGGTGAGGATTGAAGGAGGAGGCGCAAGGGTTTGTGCCTCAAAGGCTCCTCTACGAGGCTCTTTTAGCCATTTTGCCATCACTAGGGCCAGCAACAAACCAGGCACACCGACCGATACCAGTGCGGCTCTCCAGCCGTAGGTTTCGGCGACCAAAGCACCGCCGACAAAACCTAGCATCATACCGAAGCTTCCTCCCAGCATTAACGTTGCCATGGCTAGGCCTCGACGTTGTGGGGGAAAGTAATCTGCGATGATCGAGTGGCTGGCGGGGTTGACTCCGGCCTCGCCAATACCCACCCCAATTCGAAACACAAGGAGGGTGATAAATCCGGTTGCCATACCCCCAAGTGCCGTCATAAGTGAGAAGATAATTAGACTTGCGATAATGATGCGCTTGCGGCTGTATTGATCCGATAAACGGGCAATAGGCAGCCCCATCGTAGCGTAAAAAAGGGCGAATGAAATCCCGCCTAACAGCCCCAACTGAGCATCGCTTAAACCGAATTCTGCTTTGATGTCGGGAAATAGGATCGAAAGAATCATCCGATCGCAAATCGATAGGGTATAGGCCAACATGAGCAGCGCCAGTGTGGAACGGTGCCCTGCCAAAGGTTCGCTGCCAGACAGTGCGTAATGGCCGGATGCAGCAAGATTGCCGCGCTGATTATTCATTGTTATTCAGTCTCGAAAATCGACAGCTCATTAGCCGGATTCTCATCCATTATCTGTAAAATAGTTAATACCGTTAAGGGCGGTGCCAATGATTAAAATGTTGAGGTATTTATGGTGTTATCGATGGTTAGTTTAATCGACAAAGCTATTGCCTTGATCCGTCGCGCTATACCAGATGGGTGAGGACCAAGCCCGCTCTTGAATGGTGACTGGCAAATCTGAGCGAGGCGCTTTACCGGCGCGAAGAGCATCCCATGTGGACCAACGGCAGACAGGATTTTCGAGTACGCGCACGTAGTAAAAAGCCTCTTGCCCCGCTATGAAGTTAGGGTCTTGCCACAGCGTTTTAAGCTCGCCTGCGCCAACGTTGGCGGTAGTAGAGCAGTCTGCGAGGTCCACTTGTGCGCCATTATCTGGACAGCGGTGGGTTTGCGGATCCACTGTTAAACCATCTGAACAGGCAACATCATATACTTGCTCTTGATGCTGGCCGTTTTTAAGCCAGCCTTTAATAATTTGTATGCGCTGCAATTGGGCGGTGTTTGGGTCGGCTACGGCCCAGGTCAAAAACGTGGGTTGGTGATTACCGTCCGCTTGCAGGGTACTACCCATAGTAGTGCCATTTTGGTAGGCGTCTCTAACGAGCTCCGGGTTATTCAACGGTGCGTTATTGAATGCGTAGCTAGCAAAAAAGCGAACTTTTATCCGAGTTCCAGAAGTGGCAAACGTTTCCTTGCGACGTAGCGCATCATAAATGGCCTCGCGGGTATTTTCTTCTGCCCATACCCCAGCAATACCGGAAGCTCCCCAGTATTTGTAGCCCGAAAAATCAAGGTAGTTGTTCCCGTCGACTTCCTCGACCATCTCATTTGCCGTCAGTTTGACCAAGGTACCGTAAAGAAAACTAGCGGGTATAGAGCCGCGTTTTTCTGCAGTGCTGTCAAAGGAGCCAATCTTACCAAAGTAGTTATCCTCCTGCAGCGAGGCGGCACCGGTGTGCGTATCGCTAGATCCGATAGCACCAAATTTATAGGGGTTTGCGCCATCTTTTTCTTCCATAGATAGCCCGCGTTGCCAGGCATTTCTTACATAGCTACCCGGTGGGTCACTGTTGATCCTGGTAGAGGTACGCAGAGGGAATATTTCAAAATCAGCCCACTCGTCATTTTTTGACAACAACGGGTGAGTGTCCGATGTGCCTTTGACTTGGGTGATCTCTACCAGCGGTTCATTGCGCAAGCGCTGGTCGGCATACTCTTGATCAATGGCGTTTCCGGCCCAATCGGTAAACATAAACATGGCGCCGTTGGAGCCGTTGCTATTGTGTGGTATTGCCAAACTTTCTATATTTTGCTGACGCAACCCGTCCATCCAGTCCCACAGGCCTTCGGGGTTCATGCTGTTAAAGCGTGAGAATGGCACCGCGGGTAACCGTGCGGTACCACGAAAAATAACGTTGCGGTGCAGAGCCTCACGCTCTTCGGTAGACGAGGTGAATTCATAGCCGGCAAAGGTGGTGAACGTTCCGGGTTTGTAGGCTTCATCAGCCGCTTCGACAGTTTGTATCCAGGCGGCGTTGCTGGCGTCATTGACGACCGCGCTGTCGATAGTACCGTCGAGCAGATTAGCAACGACGTCGCTAACAAAATTACTGAACACTTTGCTTCTTTTTGCCAAGTCTAATAGACCGCCATCGACCGAATCATTGATGTTGTTATAAGGCTGGGCGAAATCATACTGCGAAACTGGCGTGCTGGTATCGGCAGCCTGGTTGATCAAACCAAGAAGAACTCCGTGATCAGTAACGGCGTAAAAATCCAAAGGCTGTGCTAGCTGCACCTCAAAGCCACCGGGGTGTTTAATAGCCTCGCCTTGGGCATAGCGATAGGCATCTGCCGGCGACGCGGTTGTGCCAAAAGCAGAAGCGTCAAAAGAGAGCGTGGTATGCACGTGTAAGTCGCCAAAGTAGGCATTGCGATCAGCGTTCGCTGAGGGGCGACTATGATCTAAATCAGGCAGTGCAGGGAACGATATGATGTCATCATTTGCGGCGATGACTGTATTGGTGGTCCGATAGTATTTTTGTGCTGCTGCGCGCTTATCCGATTGTGACGAATCACCCGAACAAGCGGTAGTCAGTGCGATGGCAGTGATCAGTGCAGATCGAAAGATCATAGGTTCTTCTCTATTGTTTGAAAACTGATTTTTTGTAGTTTTGACACTTCCATTATGGTGAAGTATTACCACTGGTAGGAATCATAATCGGCCAACAATTTAGGCGATGTTAGAGCTTGGCCTTGCGCCAAAGGCGGGATTGCTGGAACACCAATGAGTCTTTTGACTGTATTAGTTTGAACGGAATATTTTGTTGGCTTAACCACTGTATTAACTCAGCACGCTGTGGTTCAACTGCTGCATGTATAGGTGCCAGTACCCGCTCGTACATCCATTGAGTGTAGGGTGTGCATAAGCGTTTTCCCTCAGCACCATTAATTTGATAATCAACCTTCCCAATAAAGCGGGGTAGTGTGATTTCCGCCGAGTGTTTATTAATCCAGTCTCTGGTTTTATCCATTAACTGATGAATACAGGGTAGCTGGTCTTGGCATTGCGAATGCAGAATAGGAATGAGGGTCGCTGGAATGTCATCATTTGGAAGCCAGTCGCCGATTTTCTGTGGTGTTTTATCCATTCGCTCAAGCCAAGCTATTACATTTTTTCTTGATTTAATTAAATGCTCTTTAGGATAAGGATCTAACGCTAAATGAGCATGTAATGGACCGTACACAGCGAAGTCTCCGTAGCATGCCCGTGCACCTAATAAATAATTGTATTTAGAAAAATGAATGTCTAGTTGATCGAGTAATTGCCGTGTCCATGCTTCTAGTGCGGGAGAATTTTTTTATTGATCCCCAGTATAAATCGAGGAACGTTAGCAAACATCAGTGCAGGCATTATGCCACCCAAAAATCGCACTGCTTTTGGCCAGTGCGGTGAGCGAGATTGGCCGAAGGCATTCAGAATATATTTCAGGTTGTGTTTTTTAAAATTCCACCGGTAGTGCATTGCCGGAAAAACAAGCCATTCGTCCCCTAGTAGCTCAAACAGGGATGACACGACTTGCTGCTTTAAGCCTGGAGGTGTGATTGACCGATCAGTATATGCTGATTCCAGTTCATCCAAAATAATACTGCTGTCTTGAATACAATGTCCCTGCGGTGTTTTTAATACAGGAATAACCCGCCAGCCATCGGTTGCCGGTTCAATAAACTCTTTAAATATTTTGTTAGTGGCGCGAACCTCAACAAAGGGTATGCCTTTGTAGTGCAAATAAGAACGATCCTTAACAGTATAAAAAGATACCGGTGACCCGTATAAATAAAAACTATTGTCCGCATGTTGAGATGAAGTCATACAAACATCATTCCTTAATGAGTCGGGGTGTTAATGCTAACAAGTGGCTGCCGGTGTAAGGACGAGGCGATTCTCTTTTAAGTTCACATTACCGTTAATTTTCGGGGTCAAGCCAAATGGGGCTAGACCAAGCGCGCTCGCGAATGGTTGCGGGTGCGCGTGGATCGGGTTCGCGCCCGAGCCGGATCGCATCATAACTAGACCAGCGACAGGTCGGGTTCATCAACACGCGAGCATAGTAAAAAGCAGCTTGGTTGGGGTTGTAGTCAGGGTCATGCCAGACCGTTTTCAGTTCATTAGCACCGACATTCTGGCTAAAGCGACAGGTCTCAAGATCAACACTGGCACCGTTGTCGGGGCAGCGACCTGTAGCTGGGTCAATGATTAAATTATCGCCACAGGCGATATCGACAACTTTTTCCTGGGTATTGCCGGCGTTATCGATCCAGCCTTTGATCATTTGTACTCGCTGCAAAGGAGCATCGATGGGGTCCTGAGTCGCCCAGACTAAAAATCCAGGTGAGTCTAGCTTGCTTGGATTTGGGCGCAACACGCCACCCATCGGCACGCCATCTTCTTGTAATGATTCAAGCGTTTTTTGATCATCTGCCGTCGCCAGATTAATACCCCAGCCTGCATAGAAGCGCATCGCCAGGCGTGGCCCAGATGTGGCATAGGTTTCGCGACGGGCGAGGGCATCAAAGATCGCTTCACGGGTATTCTCCGGGGCCCAAACGGCAGCCAGACCGCCCGATGTCTGGAATTTAACCAGAGATTTATAGGCCTCAGGGCTGCGATCCTCTCTCAAGCGTCTAAATGCAGAGGAGGTTACTGCACCGACTGCACCGGGAAAGTCCCATTCTTCGACGTCGCCGGGGTTAGAATTGTGGCTGTCGGTGGCGGCGATAAAGCCAACTTGCAGCGGATTAAAGCCCAACTCCTGTTCGAGTTCTAAACCGACTTTAAGGCCCTGACGAACGAAGCCGGTTTCGAAGGCGCAGCCGGTAATTTCTCCAGGCTGGCAAGGATCAAATACTTGCTCAAAAGCGCATTCTTCATCGGTAGCACCAACGCCAAGGGCGCATTCTTGAGCACCCTTAATCTGGAATATTTCGACTAACGGCTCGCGCCGTTGACGCAGGCGCCAGTCGGCCTCGCCATATTGCTGGCCATCCCAAGTGAAGCGTGAATAGGTTAGCCCCCATGCTTTGTTGGGATTATGTGGCATGGTTAAAAAGTCACAATCATCGAAGCAGGTGGCTTCTAATCCCCTCCACAGCTCAATGGCATTTGGAACATCCAAACTTGACAGCGCGCGTTTTGGAACCGTGTTGGAGCGGAAAATAACATTGCGGTGGTGTTTACCCTGCTCGGGCATCCCCGGTGAATATTCATAGCCAATCAATGTGGTCAATTTACCTGGCTCATTGTACCTGTCGGCAAGGTCGACATACCGATTCCAGTCATTGGAGGCGTTTTCATAGCATCGCTCAAGCGCATTTTCACCAAATCTACAGGTCGGAAACAAACCAGGTTTAGGGGCTTGGCGACTCGTCTGTTGATAGACACCGGCGGGTTTTGATGGGTCACCGAGCTCTGCTGTGCCGCGAGCTCTGCCGGCCAGTATCTGAAAAATTTTTGGGTTAGGCTCGTTGGCCAGCCAGCAGGCACCGCGCTCACCGAGCGACAGATTTGGATCATCGCAGTGGGTACGGGTGCCAAAACCTTCAGCATGGTCAGTGATTGCCACAAAGTCCAGCGGGCGGGTCAGCTGCATGACCTGGCCGCTGGGGCTACTTAGTGGCTCGCCCCTAGCGAAGCGATAGGCGTCATCAATGCTTAGCGTATTGCCAAAAAGCGTGGCATCGAAACTTTCGTTGGTATGCAAATGTAACTCTCCCCAATACAGGTTCATATCGGGATTAGGTGCTGTCTGATAAACGGCGGCCTGCGGGGCAGGCAGGGTTAATTTACTGTTATCTTGGAAGGCATAATCACGAGCTGCTGTATCCGGCCCGGACTTGTCGGCTGCGGCTTGCAGTGGTAGTAGAAATTTAACGAGGACGTAGCCAATGGCCACTAGAAGTAAGATCGCAATGCTCCAGCCGGCTTTCTTAAACATGGTATTTCCTCTGATTTTTTCTGGGTCGACAGATTTTGGATATCTTAGTGTTATAGCAGGGACGAGTGGTAGTAAAAATCGTCGCTGATGCCGAGCGTCAGCGCAGAATCAATAAAGGTGGATTTTAGATAGCGATTCATTTGATGGGTTAATCGCCAGCTGCGTTATCATTGGAACCATCCTGCGGAGCTCAGTGTAGCGTGAAGCAGATACTTTGATGGGAATCATATTAGGTCAAATTAGCAGGGTTTCCTACTACAAGCCATTACGATGCATCGGTGTATTTCGGGATTTTATGCGGTCGTTTAGGGTCGGTTACATCTTTCCTTTCCTTCTCTGGCGCTTGCATTGAAACAAGTTGTTCAACTGAGCAGCACTAAACCTCGCTCGATACACCACATGGCGGACAGCCCGCCGAGCATATAAACAGGGATGGGTAATAGGTGATCATGGCCTACCGCGTCTTGTTTTAGTGCTCCCTGCTTTAGCAACAGTGTGCGCTTGATACACCACCAGAGCGCAAGCGCGAGTAAAACAAAAATAATCTGTCCAATTTCTATGCCGATATTAAAAAATAGTAGGGCAAGGGGAACGTTGTTTTGAGGTAGACCTATGTTGGCCAGCGCACCGGCAAATCCCATGCCGTGCAGCAAGCCAAAGCCGCCAGCCACTATCCAGGGGTAGCGACCAAATAGTCCTTGGTTATTAGGCGTGTTGATACTTCGGGCCAGCTCTAACGCCAGTATGAAAATACTTAAAGCGATGGTAAATTCAATCAGCGCTACGGGGTAAGTTAATAAACCCAAAGTGACAACTGCCAAAGTGACGCTGTGACCCACCGTGAATGCGGTGATTGTCCAAAACAAGCGTGAACCACTACCAACGAGTAGTAGTAAACCAAAGACAAACATCAAATGGTCTATACCACCCCA